>OGYE01001690.1_pt1 | contig 14224 bp, 12 predicted proteins | sample 1576471 | NCBI WGS metagenome assembly OGYE01 (sample SAMEA3541532, study PRJEB24748) | human gut metagenome | biome: human gut; feature: human-associated habitat; material: faeces | place: China | collected 2012
ATGAAGGAGAAACAAATGAGTGTATTTAATTTTAGAATAAAAGAGGAGATTTTGTTATGGATAATCATAAAAAAAGGAGTACATTTTCTGGTAAATTAGGATATGTACTGTCAGCAGCAGGAGCTTCTGTAGGTCTTGGAAATATCTGGAGGTTTCCTTATCTTGCGGCAAAATATGGCGGAGGAATTTTTCTGCTTATCTATATTCTGTTAGCCCTTACTTTCGGTTATACGATGATAATTGCTGAATCAGCAATTGGCCGTATGACAAGAAAAAGTCCGGTAGGTGCGTTCAAATCTTTCGGAAAGTCAAAATGGATTTCTTTTGGGGGATGGATTAATGCGATTATTCCGGTTCTGATTGTACCATATTATTCTGTAATTGGAGGATGGGTTATCAAGTACCTTTTGGAATATGTAAAAGGGAACAGCAGTAGTCTGGCTCAAGATGGATATTTTTCAGAGTTTATCTCAAATGGATTTTCTACAGAAATCTGTTTTATTATATTCTGTCTGATTACATTGATTATTATTTATGCAGGTGTTCGGAATGGAATTGAGCGTGTTTCAAAGTTTATGATGCCGATTTTGATCGTGCTTTCGCTGATCATTTCCATTTACTCAGTAACACGACCAGGTGCAATGGAAGGCGTGAAGTATTTTCTGGTGCCAAATCCAAAGAATTTCTCATGGATGTCTGTGGTAGCTGCTATGGGACAGATGTTTTATTCCCTATCGATCGCTATGGGAATTTTGATCACATTTGGTTCTTATATGAAGAAAGATATTTCGATTGAAGATTCTACAAGAAATGTAGAAGTATTTGATACAGCGATTGCAATTATGGCAGGGCTTATGATCATCCCAGCCGTATTTGCGTTTTCAGGTGGAAATCCGGATACGTTACAGGCAGGGCCGGCACTGATGTTTATTACAATACCAAAGGTGTTTGAGAATATGGGATTGGGAACAGCAATTGGAATTCTGTTCTTTCTGCTTGTTCTTTTTGCTGCGCTGACAAGCTCAATCGCATTGACAGAGAGTGCAGTATCTACATTTGAAGATGAAATCGGCTGGAGTCGTAAAAAGTCTACTGTGCTTGTTGGTGTGATTATGATAGTATTAGGAAGTTTATCTTCACTTGGATATGGACCACTTGCATTTGTGAAAATTATTGGTATGCAGTTCTTGGATTTCTTTGATTTCCTGACTAATTCGGTAATGATGCCGATCGCGGCACTGATGACAAGTCTTTTGGTAGCTAGAGTTGTTGGGGTAAAGAAGATAGAAGAAGAGATTATTCATGGAGAAAGTGCATTCCGCAGAAAGAAGATTTTTGCTGTTATGATTAAATATCTGTGTCCAATCTTTGTTCTGATTATTTTGATCAGTTCTGTGGCGAATGCATTTGGATGGATTTCCATGTAGAATAATATGTGAAAAAAGGAGTGTAAAGAAATGGAACAGATGAAAGTTGGAATTATCGGTGCTGGGCGAATTGCAGCAAATATGGCGAAAACACTGGACGGTATGGACGATGCGGCTGCATATGCCATTGCTGCAAGAAATCTTGACAGAGCGCAGAAATTTGCCAAAGAATGGGGATTTGAAAAGGCATATGGCTCATACGAAGAACTGGTAAATGATCCGGAAGTAGAGTTGATTTATATCGCGACACCACATCCGTTTCATATAGAACAAGCCAAACTTTGTATCAATCATGGGAAACCGGTACTTTGTGAAAAACCATTTACTGTAAATGCTGTTGGAGCAAAAGAAGTATTTGCTCTCGCAAAGGAAAAAGAAGTCTTTATTACGGAGGCAATTTGGACAAGATACCTTCCATCCCGTAAAATAATCGATGATATTATTGCAAGTGGTGAAATCGGAGAAATAAAGGGGATTTCAGCAAATCTCGGATATGATATGCATACAAAAGAACGTCTGATCGATCCGAAGCTTGCCGGTGGAGCACTATTAGATGTAGGTATTTACCCACTGAATTTTGCAAGCATGGTTTTAGGCGATGATGTTGAAGAAACGCTTTCTTCCTGCGTAAAATTTGACAGTGGAGTGGATGCACAGAATTCCATTATTCTGAAATACAAAAATGGATCGATGGCTTCTATACAAAGCAGTGCACTTACCGGTACAGAACAATATGGTATGATATATGGGACTAAGGGGTATCTGATTGCGGAAAATATTAATGATATTACAGCGGTAAAAGTATATACACCGGATCGGGAATTTGTAAGGGAAATTACAATGCCAGAACAGATCACTGGGTTTGAATATGAAGTACGTGCTTCTATGAAGGCTATCCGTGAAGGAAAACTTGAATGTATGGAAATGCCGCATGAAGAAAGTATTCGCATCATGGAACAGATGGATGGACTTAGAAAAGACTGGGGGATTGAATATCCATTTGAAAAAGGAAACAGACCGTGCTAGTAATTATAATCAGCTGTCCCTGGCAAAAAGTTGTCTTGGGACAGCAGTATTTTGAATAACCAATCTATACGACAAATACCGATTTTTCCAAAAGATATAGACAAATCTTCCGAAACCATGCTATAATCATACCTATATCGGGGAAATTTATGGAATTTAGGAGGTTCTTAGGATCATGCCATCTGATACAAAAACATACCAGGAAGAAACTTATATTGATAATACTATTCGTCTTCGTGGTGTTTTAAACACTATGCCTGACTTTGCACGTGATTATTTTCGTGCCATTGAACCAACCACATCACCAAAGACACGAATATCGTATGCATATGACATCCGTTTGTTCTTTCAGTTTTTAATTGAAGAAAATCCTGTTTATAAACATCACTCAATTAAGGACTTTCAGGTACAGGATCTGGAAGCTATTCAGCCGGTTGATATTGAGGAATATCTGGAATATCTGAAGGTCTATGATACTACAGATGTTCATACCAAAGAAACCAAACAGGTCACAAACTCTGAACGCGGCTTATTTCGCAAAATGTCTGCATTACGCAGCTTTTATAATTATTTCTTTAAAAGACAGATAATTCAGAAAAATCCGACCTTATTTGTAGATATGCCGAAGCTACATGATAAGGCGATCATACGTTTGGATACCGATGAGGTTGCAAAGCTTTTGGATTATGTGGAATCCTGTGGTTCCAAATTAACCGGTCAGGCACTCTCCTATTATAATAAGACGAAAGAACGTGATATTGCGATCATTACTCTTCTACTTGGAACAGGTATTCGAGTATCGGAGTTAGTTGGACTGGACCTGTCAGATGTGGATTTCAACAATAATGGGGTCATGGTGACACGAAAAGGTGGAAGCCAGATGGTTGTTTATTTTGGTGAAGAGGTGGAAAAAGCACTTCGCAATTATCTGGAGACATACCGTAAAGCGGTAACGCCCCTTGCTGGCTATGAAAATGCTCTGTTTTTATCAACCCAAAGACGCCGGATCGGTGTGCAGGCGGTTGAAAATATGGTTAAAAAGTATGCCAGTCAGATTACAAATAAAAGAATCACGCCACATAAGCTCAGAAGTACCTATGGTACTGCCCTTTATAAGGAAACGGGGGATATTTACCTGGTAGCGGATGTTCTGGGGCACAAAGATGTCAATACAACGAAAAAGCACTACGCTGAAATCGATGAAGACAGACGACGTAGTGCTGCAAATGTGGTAAAATTGCGGGAACCGTAAATTGTCAAAGCTCGGTAAAACTTATTATTTCTTTACTCTTAATGTCCTTAAATAGATCTTCTGTTCCGGCGTGATCCGGTAGCTTTCAATTGCTTTCTGAATCGTCTTATTATGTGTCCAGGTGTCCAGCCTTTTCTCTTCCAGATAAGGAATGATCTGGTCATACTGCTTTGCAAGAGCGGTAGCAAAATACCAGGCACGCATCATGTTTACATAATATTCGTCTGATTTAACTTCGGCTACCTTTTTGGGATATTCCGGTTTAAACTGTTCATCCAGATAATACCGCATCAGCATTCCAATTCCAAAACGGACGATATAAGGGTGATCCGATGCTATCCAGCGGCAGACTTCCTGGATAAATATGTCCAGATGTTTTTTTACTGTCGGGAGCGCGATCATATCACAGGTTGCCCAGTTATCTATATACGGGAGAAAACGGTCCAGTGCGGCAATACAGGATGGGTACGCTTTAATCTGTTCAATCAGCAGTCCATGAAGGTTGTTTTCTTCATAATATTTATGTGGAAGCACTTCAAGAAATGCAGAAACATTGTCTGTTTTACCGAATTTTTTTGCGTATGCGCGCAAAGAAGGAGTCCGCACACCGATGACGTTTTCCTTATTGACTGTCGGCATCAGTTTTGCCTGAAAATCCCGATAAGCAAGATCCTGTATTGCAAAGAGATCTGCTTGTACATTTTCTATTACTTCTCTACTGCTCATTTGTCATTTCCTCCTGAAATATTGTAGATTTATAATTCAGTATAACGAAATTTGCTACAGCTTGACAGCGGATTAATAAGCATTTATAAGATCGTGCCTGTCTCATAGAGCGCATTCTTCCGCTCCATACGCTTTAATTCCGGCAATACGGTAAGTAACATGGTGATGAAGCATAATCCTCCACCAATGACGTTAGAAACCGGCTCAGCGAGAAATACGCCGTCTGTTCCCATATGCAGGGCATACGGCATTAGATATGTCAGAGGCACGACGATAAATACCTTCCGAAGTAGTGAGAAAAAGATTGCTTGCTTCTTCTTATTCAGGGATTTAAAGACCGTTTGGCCAATGTATTGCATATCCATGCAGATAAACGCTGCAAAATACTGCTTCAGGGCAGGAACTGCATCTTTCATCAACGTAGTATCCGAACTGAAAATTCCGATCAGGGTTTTCGGCGCGATGATGATAATACTCCACATCACAGCTGTGTATCCGAGAATCATAAGTGCCATCATGGCACCGGCTTTTCTTACACGGCATGGGCGTCTTGCACCATAATTGTAACTCAGGATTGGCGAAGTTCCTTCGTTGATTGCATAAATCGGAGTTTCTACAAGCTGTCTGACACTGGATACGATGGTCATAACAGAAATGTAGATATCTCCGCCTGTGACGGAAAGTACATTGTTGCAGACAATCGTTACCAGACTGTTTGTCAACTGCATGATAAATCCGGCAGTTCCCAGGCTTACAATGTTTTTTGCATAAGCTGTACAGCTGGCAAGTTCCTCTTTTTTGAGGAGCCTCACTTTCAGTTCTGCTTTCTTTGTAAGAAAGAAAAAGACAAATGCAGCAGAAAGTGTCTGAGAAATGACCGTTGCAATTGCGGCACCGCGTACGCCAAGTCCGAACACAAAAATAAACAACGGGTCAAGCAGCAGGTTCGTTACTGCCCCTATGGTAACTGAAAGCATGCCGATGGTTGAATATCCCTGTGCATTGATAAACGGGTTCATACCGGTTGCAATCATAGAAGGCAGAGTTCCGATCAGGTAAAGCATCAGGTACGGATATGCATAGATCAGAGCGTCTTTTGAGGCACCAAACAGTACCAGGATCGGGCGGGCAAATAAAAAGCCAATTACCATGAGTACAATGGCACAGATACAGACCATGGAAAAAGAAATATTCATAATTTTTTTCGCTTCCTGTGGCTCATTTTTGCCGCGCTCAATCGAAAATAATGGTGCACCGCCGCTTCCGAATAGATTGCTGAATGCGGTAATGATGACAATTACCGGGAAACAAAGACCAGCTGCACCAAGTGCTGCAGTTCCGATGTGCGGGATACGTGCAATATAAATCCGGTCTACAATGTTATAAAGTAAGCTTAAAATCTGGGCAACCAGCATCGGGAGCGATGCTCCAAGGATATTACTGGTTATCGTTCCATTTTCAAAATCGACTCGTTTCATTTGTAAATTCATTCCTTTTTATTTTTCTTGCTTTTTAATTCTAACATGATGTAATATATATGTAAATTATTGTTTTTATATGATAATTCAATAAAAATCATATGGATAATATATTTTCATTTTTAAATAATCAGGAGATGAATTACATTTTTATGGAAATCAGACAGTTGGAATATTTTCGTGCGATCGTAGATGCCGGAACGATCAGCGGTGCAGCAAGAGTTCTTCACATGACCCAGCCACCGCTGAGCTATCAGATGAAGATGCTGGAGGAAGAATTACAGGTATCACTCTTTTTGCGAGGTACAAAGAAAATTACGCTTACAGATGCCGGAAAGACGCTTTATGAGCAGGCCGGTAATCTTCTGATGCTTGCAGATCTGACCAAACAGGAGGTTGTCAAATCTGGTCAGGCAGCTACCCTGCACATAGGGATCACACCATCCACTGTATCGATGATGTCCGAATATCTGCTTTACTTTGCAAAAAAATATCCTCAAATTCATTTTGATATACATGAAGGATCTACATTTACACTGAAAGATCAGCTGGAAAATGGAATGATCGATTTGACTACACTCCGCACACCAATTGTGTTAAATGGCTGTGAAACCAAGTCTCTTTCCCGGGAGAAGCTGCTTGTGATGGCAGTTCCTGATCACCCTCTGTTGCAGGGACATACATCCATCAGTTTGCGGGAACTTTCCGAACAACCCTTAATCCTCTCCCACCGCTACCGCAAATATATGCTTGCCGCATTTGAGGGTGCCGGACTGGTCTGTGATATTTATTTTGCCTGTGAGGATGCCCGCACTGCAATGACGATGGCAGAAAAGGGACTGGGAATTGCGATTCTTCCGGAGTCTATGCTGAAGCTCACCAATAAATTAAAAGCATATGATATTACTGGAGCTGATCTTACAACTGAAATTCTTCTTGCATGGAGGAAAGGCAGGATGCCGGCGGAATTACAGGATTTTCTGACATTATTTGAGGAGAAAATATAAAGTAAAAGAGCAGAGATACCTTCGAATGACTCTGCTCTTTACTTTATTTTATCATTTGGTAAGTATTTTTTAATAGGATAAATAGAATTACCAGCTTGATTTCTGCTCATCTATAACTTCCAAAGTCTCCGGATTTACCAGATAGAAATCAACCAGTTCTGTCTCATATCTACCATCCGGATATACCTTTTCCAGAACCAATTCTTCGAAAGTATTATTATTTTCATCTGTCTTAGAACCGTTATCATACAGACAGTAATTGACATTTACTGTTGTGCCATCCTTCTCTTCTGTTGTCTCAGAGAGGATCGCGTAATTTTCTCCCTTTGCATTTGCCGTGTAAGTGAAACTCATATCCGGAAGGGGATTCTGTTGCTGGATATATTGATACACAGCACGCATTTCGTCCTGAAGCGGTGAAGCTTTCTGGGATTCCTGTGCCGGAGAATTTTCGGTAGAATCAGTGGTACTACTATCTTGTGTTTCCGAATCATTCGGGTCAGAATCCGGTACAGAGGATTCTGTTAAAGTGTCTGTATTCGGCAAAAACAAACCCGTTTTTTGCATATAAATCAGGTTATCAGTTCGGTACTGTGTAGCGATGCCGTAATCAGGCTGTACGGAAAGATAAATATAATGCTGATCTTGACCGGTTACGGTTTCCGTTCCTTCTACGCCAAAGCTCACAATTAAAAAGCTGTAACCAATCAGAGAAAGTAAGAAAAGAGTCAGTGCGGCATAAGAAACGGCAATTATTCGTCTGGCTGCTTTCCTATTAAGGAGACTTTTTTGCTTTTTATACAGACAGATCATGCCCCAGATCAGCAGGCAGGACAAGGTGACGGAAACGCAGATGACGGATATTTCAGCAAAATAATAGCGGATTGCATATCCTGCGCTTTTATTGATACCATACCATGCACCGTAGAAAAAGGTACTGTATGCCAGAACGATTGTAATCAGACAGGTACGCAGGATATGCTCTTTTCTTGTCGGAGTAAATTTTTTTAATGCAGAAATAAGTCTGTCCATTTCTTCTGCTTCAATCCAGGTGGTAAGTTCTGGTTCAGATGGATATTCACCGTTTGTGTCAGGAATTCCTGTATAACGGGTTAAAAACTGATTTTTTGTATCAGTATCTCCCACTTCTGCTGCCAGTAAGATCTGCATAAAATACAACTGTTTTAACTGGACTGGTGTGCATTTTCCAACAGAAATCTGTGTAATTGTCTGTGTAGCATGATCGTATTTTCCAAGCTGGATTTCAAGGCTTGCAATCAGGAGCAGCATGCGGTTATTCGTAGCAAGATCGCGGACAGATTGTATATGATACATATAAAGCGCATACTCATAGTGTTCGTCCAGTGGCATTCTACTCGATATCTTTCTGCTCCATCCGGCTTCTACAAACTGGAGCCCGAAAGCAAGTTCGATAACGGCAAGAAGCTGGCAAAGGAAAGCCGTAAGTCCCCAGACATTGGTAGTGAGTTTCTGATAAGTCAGAAAAAAGATTGCAGCGGCAGCCAGGATGACGATCAACCATCTCAGCATAAACACGTGGCGGGCTTTCTTTTTTACGGTTGGATTCCATGGATATGTTTTTAATTCTGAATCTGGCACGGGCAAATCTCCCTTCCGTTGTCTAATTATCGATTTCCAAAAATATAATCTTAGTATTTAAGCGCCTCCTTTATGACGAAATAAAAGGGGCGCTTAAATTGCTTTTCATATTTACTATTTTACTTCTACCAGTTCGATCTGGAAGTTCAGTTCTTTTCCAGCCATCTCATGGTTGGCATCAAATGTGATGTTGGTTTCTGTCTTTTCGGTTACGGTTACCGGGAATGGCTGTCCATACTGGTTGGTCAGATATGCACGTGCACCGACTTCCAGATCTTCTGATCCAGGAAGTTGTGCGATTTCCAGCGTGAAAATGGCGCGTGGATCCGGCATGCCGTAAGCTTCTTCTGGCATCAGATGGATGTTGATGGTCTGTCCTACTTCCATTGTTGCAACGGCTTTATCGTAACCATGGATCATCTGTCCGGCTCCGCATACAAATTCCAATGGCTCTCCGCGGTCATAGGAAGAATCAAACTGGGTACCATCATCAAAGGTACCTCTGTAATGGGTACGGCAGGTCTTTCCGACATTCGGACCTTCAAAATCCGGCACATGTGCGCCACCACATCCGCTGCATCCACTGCAGTGTCCGCCACAGGAATGTTCTTCTTCAGCAGAAGCTTCTTCTGTTGCTGTTTCTTCATGCTGTCCACAGCAGGAATGACCTTCTTCGTGGTGATGGTCACAATTTGTACCTGCAGATTCCAGTTCTCCTGCAAGATAGGCATTCACTGCCGCATCTACTTCTCCTGCTGCACCGGATATAACTTTGATACCGGCTTCTTTCAGCGCTTCTTGTGCACCTTCTCCGATACCGCCACAGATCAGAACATTTGCACTCTGCTCAGAAAGGAATCCTGCAAGCGCACTGTGTCCGGCGCCACCAGCATGAACAATCTGCATGGAAGTGATCTTTCCGTCTTCTACCTCATACATTTTAAAAGTTTCTGTCTTTCCGAAGTGCTGGAAAATAGATCCGCCTTCGTATGTTACTGCTATTTTCATTTGTAAAATCCTCCTTGAGATACCTTTACTCAATAGTATAACATATGGATTGCGAAACGCATAGAAAAAGTATACAATAATGAAAGAAATAATGAGACAAAACGAAAGAAAAAAGGGACTGGAAAATGAGTAGTATTTATTTGAGCAACGCAATATTTATGATGATAATACTGACGATCATCTTTTTAAGGATCCGGTATTATATTACATGGAGCCCGAGTAAAAAATATACGATGATCTTTATTGGCATGGTAGAGCTTTATGTGTTAATGGATGCATTGTTTATGAAAGAACTCTTAGGTAAGTCAGGAAACTTTTTGCAGTTTAAGCTGGTTGTGTTTTTCTTTTATCTGGTTTATGTAATCATGCCATATGTGTGGCATTTGTTTATGCAGAGTTATATGGGGATTAACCGTTCAAAGAAGCAAAGATTTGCGGAAATGATTCCGTTCATTCTCCTGGTTCTGATGGTGCTTCTCTCAGTTCCGACGGGAATTGTCTGGAGATTTTCACGGAACCGGACCTATATACGCGGTACATTTTTCGGAGTGTTTGCCGTACTCAATCTGTTTTATTACGTTTATACATTTGCACAGACATTCTTCATTTTATTCATGAACAATACAAAGGGTGTCAGATATCTCATAAAATCGGCACTGTTTTCAGCAGTCCCACTGATCGGAATTCTGGCAAATACCTATATCATTCCACTTTATGGGGCGTATCCGTTCCAACCGTACTGCCTGGTAATCGGAGCACTGCTCTCCTACCTGTTCATGGTGGAGCACCAGCAAGATCAGATGGAGTTTGAACACCGGAAAAGACTGTCCAAAGCATTGGAACTGGAAAAAGAATCGACACGGAAAGCGAAAGTAGCCGGTGAGGTAAAGAATGCTTTCCTTGCAAATATGTCCCATGATATCCGTACCCCGATGAATGCGATCATTGGATTTTCTGATATCATTGCAGAACATCCGGATGATGAAGAAATTGTAAAAAATGCAATTTCCAAAATTCAGGCATCTGGTGAGATTCTTCTGAAGATCATCAATGATGTGTTGGATCTGTCTAAAATCGAAAGTGGAAAGGCAGAAATTGTGGAGATGGTAACTGACCTGAAGCAAATGGAAGAAAATCTGAAAATGATGCTCGAATACAGCATCCAAAAGGGAATGATTGATTTCAAAGTTGAGGATCAAATAGAGAATCCACTGGTATGGTGTGATGCGACAAAACTGCAGCAGGTTCTGGTAAATGTACTGAATAATGCAGTTAAATTTACCCCAGCGGGAGGAACGATTACATTTAGCTGCGTCCAGAGAATGATCGCACCTGGATTTGCCGAATACAAATTCACGATAAAGGATACCGGAATCGGTATGACTGAAGAATTTCAGAAACATGCGTTTGAGGCATTTGAAAGAGAGCGAACTTCTACCGAGAGCAAGACTGAAGGAACAGGGCTTGGACTTGCGATTGTGAAGAAACTGGTAGATCTGATGCATGGTGATGTGATAATCCAAAGTAATTCCGGTCAGGGAACCAAAATACAGATTTCACTTCCCCTTCGGATTGCAACGGAAAATCAGCTTCATCAATCAGATAAAGCAAAGGAATACAAAATAGGTCTTGACGGAATGCATGTACTTTTGGTGGAAGATAATGAATTAAATGCAGAAATTGCCATGGAAGTTTTGAAAAATAAAGGGGTTCTTGTGAACTGGGTTCCGGATGGATGCGCCTGTGTGGAAGAAATTCAAGATAAGGAAGCAGGCACATATCAGTTTATCCTGATGGATGTACAGATGCCACGGATGAATGGATACGAAGCGACACAGAAAATCCGTCAGCTTGCAGATGTGAAGAAGGCACAGATTCCAATCATTGCCATGACTGCAAATGCATTTGAGGAAGACCGGAAACATGCGCTGGATGCTGGGATGGATGGGTTTATTATGAAACCGTTCCGGGTGGATGAGATGATGAAGGTGATCGGAGAAGTGATGGAATAAATGAATGTGGAAAGAGCAGGGAAAGAACTTTGGAAAGTTCATCCCCTGCTCGCAGTTTTGGCACTGGATTTAAATATAGATTGTGTATTCTTTTATTTTTGCAAAAATATGTTATTTTTCCATCAAAACTCTGCATTTTTTACGATTGCAGGCAATTCCATATTTCAATATAGTGCGAATATCATCTTTATAAAACACACTGATATAATCTTTAGCATTAATCTGATGGAGTGCTTTTTGGCACTCTTCTTCCAACGATTCAACTTCAGCATATTTTATTTCAATTACAATACCGATATTCAAATCATCAATCCAGATCAGAATATCACTGAAACCATTTCCGGCTTCTTTGTTTGATTTAACAATCCATTCACCTTTAAAACTTAGGATTCCTAATAAAATACCATGATAAAAGTTTTCTTTTATCGGCTTTCTGACAAAAGTATCTCGAACGCTGATGGTCTTTTTCATATATTCGGTAAACAGAGTTTCGACTATTTCTGGTTTTCCTTCTGAAAGTGCATTACAGAAAGAATCAACCATTGCGCCATCTTTTGAAACATCCGATTTGAACATTTTCATAATATGCTCAGTCATAATATTCCGAATTTCCCGGTTCGGAATGACAAGATTATAGCGGTTATCCTCAGCTTCTCCTCGCTGTGTCAGATATCCGGTCATAAAAAGTGTACTCCAGATATTTTCGATAGACGTGTATAATTCTTTATAGGTTAATTCTTCACTGATTTCTTTTTGAATAGCTTCTCCATTTACCAGACGCTCTAATTCCGCTTTTGCTGTATCCCTTCCACTATAGATATCTGTGATAAAATGTTGGATGATATCATTTCCACTTGTATTTGACCAATAGTTTCTTGGTTTTGCAGAAGGATCATCTAAATGTTCGTCGCAGTAATTAATGACATCCCAGGGACAATAGACATCTACATTTCCAAAACGGTATCCGTCATACCATTCTTTTACAGTGTTGTACAGTTCATCCTGCTGGTAATAGTGAAGCATATCTTTCACTTCAGCGTCCGTGAAGCCAAAGCATTCATCAAACATCACTTTGGTGATAGGAAATACTTTAAAATTATTCAATCCCGTAAAAATGCTTTCTTTTGCAACGCGAAGGCAACCTGTAAGAACTGCAAATTTGAGACTATCATTTGTTTTTAATGCATTTTCGAAAAGATTTCGGATGAGAAGAGTCATTTCATCGTAATATCCGTGTTCGTTTGCTTTGGCAAGTGGAACGTCGTATTCGTCAATAAGAACGATAACCTTTTGACCGTAATGTTTTTCCAGAAGCTCAGTCAGTTCTCTCAGGCTGTAAACCAGTGTATCTTCAGCTAAATTACTTTTAAGTAATTCGCGAAAAATACTTTTTTCATTTTCCGTAAGATTTTGACTTTCTTCCAGGAATCCCAGACGTCTGCATTCTTCGTTTATGACCTTGTTCAGTAATCTACATGCTCCGTCAAATGAGCTGGAATTGATACCTTTTAAACTGATCGATACAACTGGAAACTTTCCCATATACTCTTCACACAATGCTGGATTTTCAGAAATGTAAAGTCCTTCAAATAATGCAGGATCTGTTCCGATTTCAAAGAAATGACGAAGCATACTCATATTCAATGATTTCCCAAAGCGACGTGGACGGGTAAATAGATTCGCTTTTCCACATTTATTTAATAGTTGTTCGATTAACTTTGTTTTATCAACGTAATAAAAATCTTCTTTCCGAAGCTCTTCAAAGCTTTCGATGCCAATTGGCAGTTTTTTCTTTTTTACCATAAATGCTTCTGCCTTCCTGTTATAAAATGATTATCATGTTATTATAATAGTATCGCAGGTCAGATCTTTTCGCAATTACTATTTTGGGCTTCCTATTTTATGCTAATGAGACTCCTGGTTTATGTTTCCCATTTTCATATTTGAAAAAGAATTCGGAATGTGCGTAGGCGGCTGTGTCCACTTTTGCACCGGGATAAAAGATCAGGGCATCTGTTGTTCCAGGACCATCGAAAAAAGATTCCCTGATTGAAATCTTTTACCTGTATCGTGTCCGAAGTTGTCAGATCATTTTCAATGTCAACAGCATGATAATAGGTTCCGAGATAGACACCGGAACCTATTATTATGAGAACCGCAATGATCAGAATAAAAATCCGTTTTTTCTTTTTCATATGTTCCCCTTAATTTGTAAAATGGATAAGCTCATCTAATTTCATCAGTATACACTCTATGCACGAGTATGTTGCCCGCGTTTTTTGTAATCTTTATCAATTCGCTTCTTCCAACTAGAATCAAGCGCTGCATTGCACCGAACAGCAGATATGGCATCATTTAATACTTCATAATTCAATGCAGTTCCTTCGCAGTCACATTGATAATTGGCAGCTTTATCTGCGTCAATTCCAAAATGACTGGCTGTTTCAATCGCATCAATATTTGCGCCGAGGAACAGAAACTCCCATCCGTATTTTTCCTGCTGACGCTGAATCATCTGCTTTACTTTATCACTGCTGTACATATGGCTTGCATTTTCCATTCCATCAGTCATGATGATAAAAACGGTATGCTCTGGTACATCTTCCGTGCGCGCATATTTGTGGACATTTCCAATGTGATGGATAGCACCGCCGATCGCATCCAGGAG
>OGYE01001699.1_pt1 | contig 14169 bp, 18 predicted proteins | sample 1576471 | NCBI WGS metagenome assembly OGYE01 (sample SAMEA3541532, study PRJEB24748) | human gut metagenome | biome: human gut; feature: human-associated habitat; material: faeces | place: China | collected 2012
TTTACGGTAAAGCTTGTGTAATCCTCGTTGTGGTCAATGGCTGTAAAGTTGGGATAATCCTCTGTTCCGACAATACCATCCAGCGTGGACTGGATGGATTCTGAGATACCGTCCACGATAGCCTTGTGCTGGTCTTTGCTCATCACATAGGTGACGCTGCCATCCTCGTTGATCTGACCGCTGTGGACCTTGCCGTCCGCGACCTGCTGGTCGATTTCCTCCTGGGTGATGTCAGTAGCAAAATCGGCTACGAAGAGGCAGAGTACGACATTATTCGTGCTTACAAAAAAGGAAAATCGTTCGTGGAAATAACGTGTGGTTAAGATGGGGTTTCAAGCGATAGGGTTTGATGATTTTGCGAAAGAGCTGGACCGGCTTGGTAAATTAGATGAGTATGCGCCGGATATGTTGGAGGCGGCGGCACCGATTCTGGAAAGAGAATTGAAAGGACAGGTGCAGGCAGAGGCAAACAGAGGGTATGCAACGGGAGATCTTGCCGGATCAATCAAGTCGCGGAAACCCGAAAAGAACGAACGAGGTCATTATGTTACGATCACAGCGAGCGGAAAAGACAAAAAAGGTGTTCGCCGGAATGAGAAATTGGCATATCTCAATTACGGAACAACGAAACAGCAGGCAAGACCGGTTATTTCCAAAGCAGTACAAAATGCAGAAGGAGAATGTCTGGAAGCGATGCAGAGGAAATTTGATGAGGTGATAGGGACGTGAATGTAAATCAGAAGATCGAAAAAGCGTTGGGAACAATCACGCAGAATATCTGGCCACTTTGTTGTCCTTATGAATCTTCGCCTGGGAAATATATTGTATATAATCCGGAAATTGATTCTGCAGAATGTTTTGCGGATGATGAGGACCAGGAATGGACGCTGCATATGCAGATCCATTTATATACCTTGGAAGATTATATGGATGACAGGAAAACGATCCGCAAATTATTGCGCGAAGCGGGATTTACGGTGACTGATATAGACTCCATATATGAGAAAGAAAGCAAATATTACCATTTATGTTTTTCATGTTACATCGAGGAGGAAGACTGATGGCTTATACAGGATTAGCACATGTTGTCGGTGCAAAATACAGCGAATCACAAAATGGCATTCAGTATTCTGATGGATTTCGGTATGGATCAGCAGTGAGAATAAAAATTGATCCCAAATACGAAGACGTAAGCGAGTATGGTGATATCAATTCAGAAGATGAAGAGGAGATGTTTGCATATGCCTCTGTGACACTGGAAACTGCAGAGGTTACACAGGCGGCTGAAAAGGTAGTTTTTGGGCATGTAACATCGGAAAATGGTTCTGTATCGAATGAAATGGATTTGTCGGGATATATAGGACTGGGAGCCAGAGTGAGAGAGAAACGTAATGGAAAAACGCATTATGTAGCAGTCTGGCTCTATAAAGTTCGACTGACAGAAGATGAGCAGGATATAGAGACAAGAGGAGATTCATTGAAGTACATCACAATGCAGGCAACGGGAAAAGCAGTTCCGGCATATGGTGGACAATGGAGAAGAAAAGAAAAATTTAACACAATGCAAGAAGCAGATTCCTGGCTGGAAGAAATGGCAGGAATCGGAAAGGAAGAATAAAATGGCATATGTAGGACTTAGAAAACCAATTATTGCGAAAATTTTGGAGAGCGAAAAATACGATGAGCCTTTTGCGTGTGGTAAGGCAATTGGACTTGAAGTGAATCCGAACTACGCAGAAGGAAGCCTGAATGCAGATGACAAGCAGGCGGAATATGATAAAGAGTTTACTTATGCGGAAGTAACGCTGAATACCAGCGCACTCCCGATTGCAGCGCATGAAAAAATATTCGGACATACGGTTGATACTGCAAAGAAAAATGTAAAATTTAATGTAGATGATCAGGCTAATTATGTTGGAATGGCATGGGTGTCTGTTGAAAAAGTGGATGGAGTAAGAAATTTCATTGGAAATTTCCTGAAAAAAGCGAAATTTACGGAACCATCAGAGAGTTATTCAACCAAAGGGGATTCCATCGAATACAAGACACCATCCATTTCAGGAAGAGCGCTTGCACTGGACGATGGATCTTGGAAAGAAACTGAAGTTTGTAGCTCAGAAGCAGACGCACTGAAATGGATCAACACGATGTTTGGAAAAACGGAATAACCGGAGGCTGGGAAAATGTTTAAAGAAATGAATACAATCATATTATCTGGAAAAGAATACCCTATGAAATGTGATAATCTTGTCCTGGAGAAAATCCAGGATAAGTATGAAGATCTTGGGAAGTATGAAAATATGCTGAATGGATTTATACCGGAGCTGGATGAATACGGTGAAGAAGTCAGAAATGAAGAGGGACTCCTTATGGGGCATTACAAGATGCCGGATATCAAGGTTATCAACGAAGCAACGGTATGGTTTATTCAGGAAGGACTTGCAATCAAACGGGAAGAAAATAAAGAAGAGATTCCGGAAATAAGTGATCGAACACTTATCCGACAGATTGATTTCAACCCAAGAGAATTATCTACAATCCTGTATCAGGAATTTTCAAGATGTTTCGAGAGAAAAAACGCGACAACCACGCAGGGGAAGGCGGAGATCCAGAACCGATAAACTTTGCGTGGGTGGTACTTATCGGAATGCGGATTGGATATACGGAAAAAGAGATTGCACATATGTATTTTGGAAAATGGTGCGATCTTTTTGAAGAATTCAAGAAAATGCATAATATTACGATGAGAAGACAGGTTTTTGAACAGCAGAAAATCGCTTCAATGATGGATTTGTAGAGAAAAATGTGGTATGATGTAGAAAAGGAGGGCTGGAAATGCAGAAAGTTAAGATATATGCGTGGGTGATTTATAGAATACTTGTGTTTTATGCAAAACGGCACATTTATATCGCTGCAGCACTCTTGTCTACTACTGCAGTCTCTCTTTTTAAGTTTGCTACAACAGGAAAACTGTTTTGCTTGGCACTTCCATTTATAACGGCTCTGATCATTTATGTCCCGCGGCATATTTATTTCAAACTGGATGAATTTGCATCACCGGGAATTCAGGGACGACATTTACGTGAAAAGCGAAAGACCAAAGAAGAATTGAACAAATACATAGAAGAAAGTATAGCAAAAGATTTTGGTAGATGATGCATGAAAACCGCCTGAGAAGGCGGTTTTTTTATGCCGGTTTGGAGAGAAGAAATGGCAAAGAAAAAAGTGGGCGCATACATTACGCTCGATGGCGAAAAAGAATTCAGATCAGCGGTAACACAGTGCAATAAAAGCCTGTCTACAATGAAATCGGAAATGAAGCTTGTAGAAGCGGAAACGGCGGGAAATGCAAACTCGGTTGATACATTGCGTAAAAAGAATGAAGTACTGACAAGAACACTGGATAAGCAGGTAGAGAAAGAGGAAGCGGTAAGGAAAGGTCTGACACATGCTCAGGAAGATTATGCACGTGTTGGAACAGAACTTCAGGAGTACCGTTCAAAGCTGGAACAGGCACAAAATACACTGGAAGAAATGAAACAGTCGTCGGGTGTTTCGGAAGAGGCGTTATCGCGACAGCAGGAAGCAGTCAGTGAATTAACGGAAAAGGTGGAAAAAGGTGAAGCCGCCTATCAAAGAGCTGGAAACAGAGTAGAGGACTGGCAGAAGCAGTTGAATAATGCGCAGGCACAGACAATCAAAGCGACAAGAGCTGTAAATGAAAATACAACATATCTGGAAGAGGCAGAAAAAGCGACTGATGGATGCGCCAAAAGCATTGATAAATTTGGCAAGCAGACCGATGATGTTGCAGAAAAGATAACCAGTACCGGGAAGATTATCAAGGCAAATCTGATCAATACGATGGTAGATGCAGGCAAAAGCCTTGCAACGAATGTGTTCAAAGATGCGGTGCAGAGCACGTTAGAGTTGCAGGACGCACAGCAGAAACTTCAGGCAAGTACAGGGGCAACAGCAAGAGAAACTGCAGCTTACTCACAGGAAATGCAGAATTTGTATAAAGGCGGTTACGGAGATGCGATCGATGAAGCTGCAAGTGCAATGGCACTGGTAAAGCAATATACAAATGAAACAGATCCGACAAAAATCAAAGAGCTTGCTGAGAACGGTATGGCGCTTGAAGATGTATTCGGAATGGATCTGAGTGAATCGATCAGAGGTGCAGATGCACTGGTGACGAATATGGGAATCGATGGTAAGACTGCATTCGATCTGATGGCAAAAGGAGCTCAAAACGGGTTAAATAAATCAGGAGAACTTGCGGACAATCTTACGGAATATTCTTCTTTGTGGGCGCAGGCTGGATTTTCGGCAGAGGAAATGTTTGCAATCCTCGAAAATGGATTGAATTCCGGAGCATACAACTTGGACAAAGTAAATGATTATGTCAAGGAATTTGGAAACAGTCTCGCTGATGGAAGAATAGATGATCACATTAAATCATTTTCTGCCGGTACGCAGGATCTTGTCCAAAAGTGGCATGATGGCAGTGCAACTACAAAAGAAGTATTCCAGTCGGTAATTTCTGATCTGGCAAGTATGAAGAATGAGCAGGAAGCACTGACGCTGGCAAGTGATACATGGAGCGCGTTGGGAGAAGACAATGCCATGAAAGTGATTACTTCTCTGAACAATGTGAATAATTCTTACAAAAATGTCCAGGGAACAATGGAAAAGGTAAAGGATATCAAGTATGACAGTATCACAAACCAGTGGAAAGTTCTTGGCAGAACCGTGCAGGCGGATGTCGTACAGCCATTACTTGTGAAATATCTTCCAATGGCACAAAAAGGAATCAAACTGGTTGCAGATAATCTTGAAACGATTGTCCCAGTAGCAGAACTTGCAGGAATCGCAATTGGCGGTATCTTTGTTGTAAATAAGAGCAAAAAGTTTATTTCTGAAGTAAAAGATGCCGGGATCACGCTGATTGATTTCGGAAAAAAGGCGGCGGAACTGATTGGAATACGAACAGCGGCAACAACAGCGGAAGCAGCATCTACTGTGGCACAGGAAGCGCAGGCGGCAGCTACGGTAACGCAGACAGCGGCAACAATGGCGCAGACTGCAGCAACAGAAGGGGCAACGGTAGCACAGGTGGGATTTAATACAGTATTGGCTGCAAATCCGGCAATACTGGTTGTGGCAGGAGTAACGGCACTGATCGGAGTAACTGCTGTGTTGGCATCCAAAATGGGGGATGCGACCAGTGAAACGGATGAACTGATACAATCCACTTCTGAGTTGAAAGATAAGGCAACGGAAACAAGTGAAGCTTTGAAGCAGGCAACTCAAAATATGACATCTTCCATGGAAGAGGTAAATGCAAGCGGAACACTGGCAAACAATCTGACAGATGAGCTTGTAAAGCTTGCCGGACAGTCTAATCAAACAGCAGAACAGCAGAATCGTATGAAAACGATTGTCATGGAGCTGAATTCCATGTTTCCGGAAATGTCGCTTGCGATTGATGAGACGACTGGAAAATTGAGTATGAGTTCGGAAGAGATGAAGAACTACATAAAGAGTGCTTTGGAAATGCAGAAAATCCAGGTTGCACAGGAAAAAATGAAAGACAGTGTGGAAAAACTGGTGGATGCGGAAGTTGAAAAGGCAGATGCAGAGAACAAAGTTTCTGAGATCGGAGAAAAGCTTGCGGCGATTGAGGCGAAGCGATCAGAAGTAAATGATGTACTCAGGGAAAAGACGGAGGCAACGAAAGAAGCACAGGAGAAGTATAGCGAGGCACTGAAAAAGGGTGCAGATAATGTTGATGAACTTTACGCTGCCACACAGGATCAGTCAGAAGCAACGATTGAGTATAACGGGAATGTAGTTACAGTTACAGAGGCGTTAAGACAGATGGCTGACGATGAACGGGAGCTCAATGATGCGAAGCAAACGGCAAAGGACAGTCAAAAAGAGATCAATAATGCAATCAAAGAAGCAAACGCCGAGATGGAACCGTATATGAGTTACCTCTCCGATATGACGGAAGAGACAAACAATAATACGGCAGCCACAAAGAATAACACTGGAACAAAGGCAGAAGCAGCAGAACAGTCTTCAGTAAGTATTGAAATGGCAGGACAAGAACTGGAAGCATATCAGAATTTGTCAGCATCACAGCAGGATCTGGCAGTGAATGTGACAAACAGTGTTCTATCGATGCAGGAGAATGTGCAGAGTGCATTGAAATCCCAGATGGATATGTTTGAGGAATTTGATGCCGGTACACAGATTTCAACTGAGAACTTACTGGCAAATATGCAAAGCCAGGTAGATGGTGTGGCCGCATGGGAGCAAAATCTGTCCGCTTTGGCAGATCGAGGAATCAATCAGGGGATTTTACAGAAGTTATCAGAGATGGGACCGCAAGGTTCTGGATATGTTGCTGCGTTTAACTCCATGACGGATGAAGAATTGAAAAAGGCAAATGACCTTTGGAGTCAAAGTGTGGATATCCAGGGAATGACAAATGAATGGGGGCAACAGCTACTTACCTCTGGAGCTGCCAATATTGCAGGAGGAATGGATAACCTTAAATCTGTTATGCAGGAAAGTGGGACAAATACTGTAATGGGGTTGGTTCAGGGAATGCTGAACGCACAGGAAAAGGCGAATGCGGCAGGAAAGGATCTTGGAGTCAAAACTGTTGAAGCGGTAAACAATGGATTAGGATGTCAGTCGCCATCGAAAAAGACGAAAGAGTCTGGAAAAAACGTAGATCTTGGTTTGGTTCAGGGAATGAAAAATGGAGAATCGAATGTAAAAACAGAAGCGAGAAGCGTGGCAAGTGGTGCAATCAATGTGTTTGCAACAAAATGCACGGCATCAAAGACACAGTCATATGGTTACAATCTTTCGATTGGTCTTGCAAATGGAATTTCAGATGGAAGATCTGCAGTTATATCGGCGGCAAGCAGGGTGGCAAGTGATGCAATCACAGCAGCTAAGAAAAAACTGGAAATCAATTCTCCGTCGAAAGTATTCTGGAGAATGGGACAGTATTCTATGCAAGGGTTAGCAAATGGTGTAACAGAAAACTCTTTGCTGGCACAGAATGCAGTAAAAGAAGCAGTTGATTATAGCGGAACAAGTATGACATTTGGAAACATGGCTGAAAATGAATATACACAGTATAAAGCACTTCGGAACATCATAAAAGATGCAGTGAAAGATCTGCAGATCAGAGCCTATCTTGGCGAACGTGAAGTAACAAGAACATTGTCGGATTGGGGTGTGGTATTTAATGCTTAAATATTTAAGTGGAAGTTCACAGGAAGAAATTGTATTAAGCGATAAAAAGATCCGCGCTAAAATCAGGACATCAGGACTCTATGATTCAAAGTGGGAAGTAGAAGATACGAAACAGGCACAGGGAAGGAAAGTTGAAGAGTTCAGAAGAGACTCGGCAACCTATAAAGTGATCATCGATTTCCTTGGTGATAAAGGAGAAAGAGCAAAAAACGCAAACAGGTTTGTGGATTTATGTGAGGAAGATATCTTCAAAAAACTTCCGGGAACACTTTCTCTGAATGGTTATAAAATAAAGTGTTTTGTGATTGGAAGCGAAATAGGTGCGAAAGATAGCCGTACCAGAATGGAGCGAATAGAAGCTAAAATTTATGCACCATATCCGGTTTGGGTAATGGAAGAGAAGAAGAGTTTCTATCCAGATTCTGCAGAGAGAAGAGAGAGCTACACGTTTCTTGAATATCCGTATGATTATGCATATGACTATTCAAGACCGAAATCAGGAACAGAAAACTGGTACATTGATCATTTCAGAGACAATAATTTTGAAATGACAATCTATGGTCCATGTGTAGACCCGAAAATACTTGTAAACGGTTATCCGTATCAGATAAATGACACTCTGGAAGCAGGAGAATACATTGTAATCAAGAGCCGTGAAAAGACAGTGACAAAATATTTGAGTAACGGTACCGTTCAAAATATTTTTGAAAAAAGAGAAAAGAAAAACAGTGTTTTTAAATGGATTCCGTCAGGGGAACTCATCTTTAACTGGGATGGAACATTTGGGTTTGACATAGTGATCTATAAGGAAAGAGGTGCTCCGAAGTGGAACTGATACATACCGATACAAAAGGGAAGGAACTTGGAATAGTATATACAACGCTTGATATGGAAATTGGAGAAGATGCCACAAATGATTTTGAAATTGAGTTTAACAGGTCACGGTGGGATGGAACAGTCGAAAACGGCTGCTTTTTTTATGTTCCGAAAACAGAGTTTGGAGGCATAGTTCGGGAAATAAAAACCAGCACAAAGACCAATACCATTATGGCGAAAGGATATACATGGCGTGGAATGATGATGAAAAAGATCATTGAACCGCAATCTGGACAGGATTATGCAACAGCAACTGGTGAACTTAATGAGATCGTGGGAGAAAAAGTAAAGGAAGCGTTCCCAGGGCTATTTTATGGAAGTGATGCAGATACAGGTGTACAAGTAAAAGACTATCAATTCGACAGATATTGTACGCTCTATGAGGGACTGCAAAAGATGCTGCAGTCGGTAGGATACAGACTGGATATCAAGTTTTTTCAAAGGGAAAAAGAAGAGCCAGGATATGTTGTGATCAGTGCAGTTCCAATTAGGGATCGTTCGGTGGAATGCGAGTTTTCAAATGACAACGGTCTATACTTTACGATGGATAACAATCAGCGCGGTATCAATCATATGATTTGTCTCGGAAAAGGCGAGCTCAAAGATCGACTGGTAATCCATTTGTACGTTGACCAGAACGGGAAAATAGGGCAGACTCAGTTCTTCCAAGGCATTGATGAGATTGCAGATATCTACGACAGTTCAAATTCGGAATATGAGGATCTGTTAAAGGGTGGAACGGAACGGCTGGAGAAAGCGAAGAATTCCATAGAATACGATTTGACATTGGGAACGTTGGAAGATGAGATAGATATTGGAGATATCGTAGGTGGTCGAGATTATTTGACAGGAGTATATATGCGGAAACCAATTGGAAAGAAAATCTGGAAGATAACGGATGGAGAAGAAAAGATTGAGTACAAATTGAAAGGAGAAAGCTGATGGAAATCATTACAGGGTATACCGGAAAGCCACATGTTACGGCAGAGCAGGATCGGGATGTCAATGAAGGAATTTTTGATACTGGATCATTTGTTCTTAAAACTGGCTCACAGCTGGCAGCAGAACTGGTATCAAATAACGAAATCAAAATCAGAGATGGAGTATTGGTGATCCAGGGATGCACGGCGGTGATTAAGAAAAATACCTATGATCCGGTGACAATCGCAAACGGATCACAGGGAATGAAACGGATCGATCTTATTGTGGCGAGATATAATAAGAACGAGGAAACAAAAATAGAAGAGGTGACGCTGAAGGTTATTCAGGGAACACCAAATGCAAGCACGGCAGCAGTACCGACGTATAAAACGGGAGATATTCAGTCTGGAGATTTGGTAGCAGATATGCCACTGTATAAAGTAACATTGGATGGACTTAATGTTACGTCAGTGGATAAAATGTTTATGGTAATTCCTACGCTTCCTGAATTAAATAGCAAATTGACAAATACAAATACCCAATTATATGAAACTTATGTAGATCCATCCACAAAAAGCATTTGTATACGATTTCCTAAAAATAGGATTCAAATATGTGCCGGAACAATTCACGTATATGCCTCATTGCAAAAAAATGGCACTGGGTATACGGGTGTAAGTACCAAAATAGAACAATCAACATTTCCAAAACCGTTTAAATATTTAAGAGGTTGTACAATAACTCAAAATAGTGACGATTGGGTTATGATTCTTGGAAAAACCGCAACCTTGAATGGAATCCCCCAACTTCGATTAGGATATTTTGCAGCATATACAAATAAAGCTTTTTATATGGACTATATTGCAATCGGAACATATTAGAATTATTTCCATTTTCCGATTATAAGTATATCAGCTTGTACATAACACATTCCTTGCTTTGGACTGTATGCTGTAAGCTTGTACCCGGTTGTAGTCACTTCGGTAACTCCAAGACCATACAGTTCGTTAGTCTTTGCCGGAGATACTATAATTAAAGGAGCTTCCTTGAATGCTACTGGAAAACCAACTGCAGCACTAGAAGCAAAATACCAGTTATACCAACTGGTTGCAAGATTGGTATTCCAAGTATATTTACTCCACATAACCATGTCGCCGTTGGAATATTTTGTGTAATTGTAGTTATTTTTGGTTCCTCGTTCTACGATAGAAATCAGTTTATTGTTTATGGCTGCAATACTATCGTTCGATTTTGCCAATTTGCTATTTAGTTCAGAATCCCTCTAAAAAGAAGAAAGGGGCAAACAGAAAAATGAAAATCACATTCAATGATGGTCAGGAACTGCAGATCCAGCAGGTCACTGAGCAGACGGATGGCGCACTTCTGATCAAGACCATTTCAGCATCCGAGGATCAGCTGAAGACTTTATTCTCTGATCCGACAACAACTAAAAGAATGTCTGTGAGTGAGCGGGATGCAGATACTGTTGTGTATGAAAATTACACGAAGCTCGATGCGATCGTGAAGTACACGGCCGGCATTCTTGGTGTGTTAATGTACCGGGAAGGAGAAGATCCGGACAGCCGGATAGCAGCTCTGGAGGCAAGACTTAAAGAGGCAGAAGAGAAAAATACAGACCTGCAGTCAAGAGTCGAAAAAGCGGAGGAGAAAAATGAAATGCTCGAAGGATGCATTTTGGAAATGTCTGAAACGGTATATCAGTAAAACGATAATTGTATTAACCATTTTATTTTTATTCATATTATTACAAATTTCAGGAGGAAAAGAAATGATGGCAATGTTATGGGCACAGCAGATTATGTTAGGAAAGAAAACTTATTCACAGGTACCGAGACTTTTAAAGGACAAGGTAAAAGAGGTCCTGATTGATTCCGGAGCAGAAGATCTGGTAACAGAAGACAAGCAGTAGAGGTGAAGCGTAGATGGCAGTAAAAACAGCTCAATATATATTTAATGGTCAGATATACAATCTGACCTATAATTCGACCTCCGGGAAATGGGAAGCTACGGTTACATCTCCAAGTAAATCGAGCTACAATCAGCCGGATCATGTTCTTGGCGGAACAGTAAAGGCTACAGATGCGGCCGGCAATACTACCACGGTAGATCAGAGTCATGCTACTCTCGGTGCATCACTTAAACTCCGTGTAAAAGAAAAGACAGCACCGACTATCACGATCACGTCTCCGTCTGCAGGAGCTTATATCACAAATACAACTCCGACTATCGAATTCCAGGTAAAAGATACAGACTCCGGAGTAAATGCAGGAACAATCGCAGTCACAGTTGATGGTACAGCCGTATCGACGGTAACAAAGACTGCTATTGACGGTGGATATAAGTGCACATGCACATCACCGACGTTAAAAGATGGATCGCATACGATTTCGGTCAAGGCATCCGACAATGATGGTAATGCAGCTGCAGCTAAGACAGCAACATTTACAGTTGATACAGTACCTCCGACATTGCAGATCACGGCTCCATCAAATGACCTTATAACCAACAAGAAGACAGTAACGGTAAGCGGTAAAACAGATGACGTATCATCTAAGCCAGTTACAGTAACGGTAAATGGAGCAACTGTAACGGTCGGAACAGACGGAACATTTACGAAAGAAGTGACTCTTGTTGAGGGTGCAAATACCATCACGATCGTGGCGAAAGACAAAGCCGGAAAGACTACTACAGTCACACGTAAGGTTACTGTCGATACGTCAGCTCCGGTGATTAAGTCAATCACTCTTACTCCGAATCCAGTAGACTGTGGAAAGACATTCATTATCGCTGTTGAAATTACAGACTAGGCGGTGAGCCTATGATAGTAAAGGTAAGCGGTAAGATAGACGGAAAAGAAGTAATATTTGAAAGAGCTGAAGGGGACCAGTGGAATGTCGCGGTCCCTTATGATTTGGATGGAATGTATGTGGTGGAGCTGACGGCAGAAAATGATGCAGGCAATATTGCATACTGCACGAAGATGCTGTTGATCGTTGATCCAGCTACTCTATGCGTAAGACTTGTTCCGCTTGATTATATGGTGGAAGTTGTTCCGGAAGACTGTAAGGTTACAGTTATTCCGGAAGATTACGCTGTAGAGGCAGTTCCGGAGCAGTATCAAGTTATCGCAGAGCCAGATCCGCTCTTTGCGGAGGTAATTTATCCGATACACGGAAGGGGGTGTTGTTGTGAACAAAATTAGATTTATCCTGGGCGAAGACAAGCACGTTAAGCTATTGGTGCGAAGTCCTAACGATGAGCCATTTACGATTCTGACAGCATCTTATGAGCTGGCACGTTACACAGACATAGTGGTGCAAGGAGAGTGTGATATCAATGGTCATTATCTCGATTGCAAGATTGCTCCGAAAGAAAAAGGAACACACGTACTGGAAGTAACTTATACGGTTGCGGATTCGATCAGGAAGGCAAGGATAGAAGTAGAGGTGGTTTAATGCTTAAAATTACAGATGTGAAATTAAGTAAAAATACGGTTGCGACCGGGGAAAAATTTACGATTTCTGTACAGATCCAGGAAACGGTTGATTATCCGTATGACTATCCATACGATTATCCGATATCTTATACCGGAACAGCAAAGCCGGTAAATTCATAAAGAAAGAATGAGGTATATGAAAGTGGAACAGGCAAACTATATCAAAGCAATTTTTACAGCAGTATTTGCTTTCCTGTCGGCGCTTCTTGGAGTGCTTGCAGTGCCGGTGATCCTGCTGGTGGCATGTAATCTAATTGATTATGCTACCGGACTTATGGCAAGCAAATACAGAGCACAGGATATCAATTCCTATAAAAGTATCAGAGGAATTTTCAAAAAGGTATCTATGTGGCTGCTGGTTGTTGTAGGAGCAATAATAGATGAAATGCTTCTATATGCATCAACTTCAATTGGTTGGAAGTCACCGGTTACATTTCTGGTGGCGTGTGTCGTGGCAATGTGGCTGATCTGCAATGAGATTATCAGTATTTTAGAAAATATTCAGGACATGGGAGTGAATATCCCGGCATTTATGCAGCCGCTTGTGAAACACATCCGATCGCAGGTGGAAGATCAGGTGAAAGTAGATAATGATTCAGAGGGCGAATAGTCGCCCTCTTTTTGAAAGGAGAAACATTATGGCAATGAATGGAATTGATATTGCAAGTTACCAGAGTGGAATCGACCTCAATGTGGTTCCATACGATTTTGTAATTATTAAGGCAACGGAGGGAACAGGCTACACAAATACAGACTTCGCCAGAGCTTATGCACAGGCGAGACATGCTGGAAAGTGCCTTGGTATTTACCATTATGCAAACGGTGGCAACGTTCAGGCAGAAGCGGATTACTTTCTGAACAAGGTTGGCGGTCGCTTGGGTGAAGCAATTCTCTGCCTTGACTGGGAGGGGAAGAATAACCCGGCGTTCGGTAGCTCTGACTTTGCATGGTGTAAATCGTGGCTTGACTATGTGTACCAGAAAACAGGTGTACGTCCGCTTTTGTACTGTTCGCAGTCAATCGCATACAAATTTGCAAACATTGGCAATTATGGACTCTGGATTGCGCAGTATGCAGATGATAGTCCGACCGGGTACCAGGATGCACTGTGGAACGAGGAAGCGTACACCTGTGCTATCCGACAGTACAGCTCACATGGCAGACTGAATGGGTGGAATGGTGACCTTGATCTGGATAAATTCTACGGAGATAAGGACGCATGGAACAAATACGCCGGAAAAGGAAACGCCATTAAGCCGACACAGCCATACGAGCCAGAAGGGAATACACCTTCTGGCACTACACTTGATCTGGCAGTTGGAGTCATGCAGGGAAAATACGGAGATGGAGAGAAGAGAAAGAAAGCACTTGGAACACGCTATGTAGAGGTACAGGCCTTTATCGACCGGATCTACTCGCTGTCTGCAGATGCACTGGTTAACGAAACAAAGACCGGTAAATATGGAAATGGAGATACAAGGAAGATTGTTCTCGGCAGCCGGTATACGGAAGTACAGAACAAGATCAACGCTGCGTTTGCCAGAAAATCAAATGAGCAGATCGCACCGAATTCG
>OGYE01001701.1_pt1 | contig 14162 bp, 9 predicted proteins | sample 1576471 | NCBI WGS metagenome assembly OGYE01 (sample SAMEA3541532, study PRJEB24748) | human gut metagenome | biome: human gut; feature: human-associated habitat; material: faeces | place: China | collected 2012
GTCCTTCGGCAAACCCGCCGTGACCGGCACCTTCGACGAGGCCACCGAGAACAGCGTGAAGAAATTCCAGAAGCAGTTCAGCCTGACGGCGGACGGCGTGGTCGGCAGGGCAACATGGAACAAGGTGAGCTTTATTTATGTCAGCGTCAAGGACCTGGCTGAGCTGACGAGCGAGGGCGAGACTGCCGAGGGCACCCAGAGCACGGGCGGCTGGCCGGGGACTGTTCTGCGGCGCGGCAGCACAGGCAGCAGCGTGGAGCAGGTGCAGTTCTGGCTCTCGGATTTAGCGCAGTTTGATTCGTCGCTGGTGCGCGTGACGGTGGACAGCAGCTACGGCGCGGCAACCGAGCGGGCCGTGCGGGCGTTCCAGCAGAAGCAAAGCCTGACGGCGGACGGCGTGGTCGGACAGCGCACATGGAACACGCTGTACGCCGCGTGGGTCGACGCGCAGAGCGACCTGGGCGGTACAGCGTGGCCTGGCACGGCGCTGCGGCGGGGCGCTGTCGGCATGGAGGTGCGGCTTGTGCAGTTCTGGCTGCGGCTGGCGGCGGACAACTACAGCGCACTGCGCACCGTGACCGTGGACGGCAGCTACGGTAACTGCCTCAGAAACAGCTGTTTTTATATCATTTATCTCCTCTAAAGTAGGGTCAATTTTTGTTAAAAAGGAGGCTACACCCATTCTTGCTAAAGACTCATTCTCAGACACGCTATCCATTTCTAACTTCATATTATTTTCAAATATTTTCTTTACCATTTGTCTCCTCCTAAATATTTACAGTCAGACTTGAAGCTTCTGATTTTTTGCAAATTTTATATAGTCCTGAAATAGAAAAAATTCTATCTATTGTATCATTTATATTTAACACGGTAATTTCCCCACATGCCTTCTTTACAAGTTTGTATCTGCCTAAAATGACCCCTATTCCTGAACTATCCATAAACGTGGTTCTTTTAAAATTAAATATTACATTTTTTAACTGATTAGCTAATATATACCAATCGCACTGTTCCATTATCATTCTTGAATTGTGATGGTCTAATTCCTCCGGCAAAAATACAATTAAATTTTCACCTCTTATTTCATATAAAACTTCCATAAAACCTCCATTTGAAAATTATTTTTATACAACAAAAGAAAAAGCCATTGCATTTATCGCAATAGCTTTTTCTTTTGTATCTTATATTCTTATATTTAATTGTACTCTTATTCTTCAGAAGTTGTAGTTTCATCACTTGATGTTGTAGTATCATCAACTCCTGCCTGAGTCTTTGCTGTTGTGTAATTCTTAGAGTTAGGGAATTTGTCCACTATCTCCTTGAAATATTTTTTAGCATTCTTTTCATCACCGTTATTTTTATATGACCATGCTAAATAGTAATAAGCATCATCATTATTAGAATCTGCTTCTATTGCCTTAAGGAAATTAGTAATGGCGGCAGAATAATCTTTTTTATTTAATGCTTCCATTCCGGCATCATAACTTGTTTCTGCTACTCTTGATGCAATCTTACTGTTCAAAGTATTATATACTTCAGTAAATGCTGATGAGTTCATTTCCAAAGATGTATCAACCTTTAAAATACTTTTAGCACTGGCATCATAATCGCTCTTTAAGTAACTTGCAACCGCTGATAATAACTGAGTATAATTCTTACTTAAAGTATTGTCTGTATCTGTATATTCACCAAGCCTTGCTGCCAAATCTTCCTTTTCAGCTGTTAAAGTATCTACACTCTTTTGTAACTCTGAAATAGAAGAATCCTTAATTGCAATTTTTTGATTGTAATCAACTTTTACCTGTGATATCTGATCACTAACAGTTGATACTCTTGCCGGTGTTACAATGAAAAATACCAAAGCTGCACCTAACAAAACACCCATAACTATATGAATTATACTCTGAGCACTTGAAGTTGCTTCTTTAAAATTATTCTTTGGAATTATAACATCATCACCACTTAAATATGGTCTGTCTATCATAGTTCCACGAAGATCCATTCTACGTTTTCTTCTACGTTCAGGATTATTTTTCTTTTCATCTTCTAAATAATTTGTAATTTCCCTTAAGTATCTTACACAAAGTGGATTACACTTATCAATCTTTAAAGCTTTCTTTGTTGCTTTTCTGGCTCTTTCGTACTCACCATGTTTCATGTAAAGTACGGCTAACAACTGATATCCTTTTATAAGGTTTGGATTCTGATTCAAAACCTTCTTCAGCTGAATAATAGCCATATCATCTGTTCCATCTTTTGCATATTCTAATGCAATATTAAATTTCTTAATTGTATGGTTTAATTCATCAATTTTGCCCTTATCGGCCTGAATTGCCGCCATATATTTATCTGCTGCATTGTTGTCCGGCTGAAGGTTCATGCTCATTACCCATTCCGAAAAAGCCTGAACTGTTTCACCCATTTCAAAATAAACAAGGCCTAAAAGGTTTCTTGCATCAGTATTTCTTTTGTTTAATTTTACACTTCTTCTTAAGGCATCTGCTGCACCTGACAAATCTCTGTTAAGTGCCTTTGTAAGCCCCATGTTGTAATAAGTGTTTGACAACTTCACAATCTTTTTATATATGCTGACATCCATACCACAATGACTGCAATAATCACTATTTGTAAGGACATTACCACAGTTAAAGCATATCATATTATTTCTCCATCTATGTTGCCCTCAGTCTAAGCCATACACATATGTTATATGGCTAAAACGACTTACTGGTTATTAGTTCCTTTTAATCCATTTACCATTTCAATCATAATATCAGTTATATCTGACACATCGTTATTGTATATGGCATCTTCAGCTTCTTCAATTTCAAGACTTGGATGAAATTTCTTAATTTCTTCATCAAAATTAATCATTCTGATTCCTCCTTTTTAACCTGATACAGTTTATTGGTGAATATAAATTTATACCACCATAAACTGTAATCAAACCTGCCACAATTATTTCTTTAAGTTTTCTAACTGTGACTGAACCTGCTTCATCATTTCCTGATATTTAGCCTGTTTTTCTTTTTCTTCATTAATCTTCTTTTCAGGTGCCTTACTTACGAAGTTAGGATTTGCAAGCATTCCATTAACTCTTGCTAATTCCTTATTTAATCTTTTTACTTCTTTTTCAAGACGTTCTATTTCTTTTGCAATATCAACTAATTCTGCAAATGGCATATATACAATTGCTTTGTGAAGAACTACTGATACGGCATCATCATCAATGCCTGTCTTATCAGCCTGAATAATTACTTCACTTGCATGACCAAGTGTTGCAAAGAATACTTTACCATTTTCAAATATATTTCTTGTAACTTCATCATCTGATACAACAAATACTTTTGCTTTCTTGCTTGGTTTAACATTCATTTCAGCTCTTGTATTTCTAATACCACGAACTGCTTCTTTAATTAATTCTACTGCATTTTCTTCATTAGCGAAAGCATATTCTTCTGTGTATACAGGCCATGATGAAATCATAATTGATTCTTCTTCATCTTGAATTGTACAGAATATTTCTTCTGTTACAAATGGCATATATGGATGAAGCATCTTTAATGCATCAATTAACACTTTCTTTAATGTCCAAAGTGCTGCATATCTTGTGTCATCTGTTTCACTGTATAGTCTAGGTTTAACCATTTCAATATACCAGTCACAGAATTCTTCCCAGATAAATTCGTAAATCTTATCTGCAGCAATACCAAGTTCGTATTTTTCCATGTTATCTGTTACGTCTTTTACTAATGTATTTAACTTAGATAAAATCCACTTATCAGCATCTGTAAGCTGTTCAGGTTTATTATTTAAATCAATACCTTCTTCAGGCATGTTCATCATAATAAATCTTGAAGCATTCCATACTTTGTTAGCAAAGTTTCTGCTTGCCTCTACTCTTTCCCAATAGAAACGCATATCATTTCCGGGAGCATTACCTGTAATTAATGTAAATCTAAGAGCATCTGCACCATATTTATCAATTACTTCAAGCGGGTCAATTCCGTTTCCAAGAGACTTACTCATCTTACGTCCCTGTGAATCTCTTACAAGGCCGTGAATAAGTACTGTATCAAATGGAACTTTTCCTGTATGTTCAAGCCCTGAGAACATCATTCTGATTACCCAGAAGAAAATAATATCATATCCTGTTACAAGAACATTTGTAGGATAGAAATAATCCATCTCTTCTGTATTATCAGGCCATCCGAGTGTTGAAAAAGGCCATAATGCTGATGAGAACCATGTATCAAGTGTATCAGGGTCCTGCCTCATTTCTTTACCACACTTAGGACATACTGCATGGTTATCCTTTGTTACAACCATTTCTCCACAGTCATCGCAATAAAATGCAGGAATTCTATGACCCCACCATAACTGACGTGAAATACACCAGTCACGAATATTTTCTAACCAATGGTAATAAGTTTTGTCAAAATGAGGTGGTACAAACTTTGTATCTCCATTCTTAACTGCTTCAATTGCAGGTTTTGCAATTTCTTCCATCTTAACAAACCACTGTTTTGATACTCTTGGTTCAATTGTAGTATGGCATCTGTAACATGTACCTACATTATGTTCATGATCTTCAATCTTAACAAGATATCCTTCTTTATCCAAATCTTCAACAATTGCTTTTCTTGCTTCATATCTGTCCATACCTGCGTATTTTGGATAATCATCAACAATCTTAGCATCATCTGTTAAGACATTAATTACAGGAAGATTGTGTCTAAGGCCTACTTCAAAGTCATTAGGATCATGTGCCGGTGTAATCTTAACAACACCTGTACCAAAGTCAATACCTACATAATCATCTGCTACAATAGGAATCTCTCTTCCAACTAAAGGAAGTGTAAGAGTCTTTCCTACTAAATGCTTATATCTGTCATCATTTGGATTAACTGCTACTGCTGTATCACCAAGTAATGTTTCAGGTCTTGTTGTAGCAAGCTGAATATATCCTGAACCATCTGTTAAAGGATATCTTAAATGCCAGAATTTTCCTGCCTGATCTTCATATTCTACTTCTGCATCTGAAATAGAAGTAAGACAATGTGGACACCAGTTAATGATTCTTTCACCACGGTAAATCTGTCCCTTATTATATAAATTTACAAATACTTCTTTTACAGCCTTTGAACAGCCTTCATCCATTGTAAATCTTTCTCTGTCCCAGTCACATGATGAACCAATTTTCTTAAGCTGTGAAACAATACGTCCACCATACTGTGCTTTCCACTGCCATGCTCTGTCTAAGAATTTTTCTCTTCCTAAATCTTCCTTTGTAATTCCTTCTTCGCGCATCTTTTCAACAATCTTAGCTTCTGTTGCAATTGATGCATGGTCAGTTCCAGGAAGCCATAATGCTTCATATCCCTGCATTCTCTTAAAACGTGTAAGTATATCCTGCATTGTGTTATCAAGGGCATGTCCCATATGAAGCTGCCCTGTAATATTTGGTGGTGGCATAACGATTGTAAATGGTTTCTTACTTCTGTCTACTTCTGCATGAAAGTATTTCTTTTCCTGCCATTTTTCATATAATCTGTCTTCAATATCGGCAGGATTATAGTTCTTTTCTAATTCCTTCATTGTGTACTCCTTTAAAATAATTTGTAATCCAGTCTGCAAATTATCATCCTTATGAACGGAAAAAGACAGCTTTAAAATGCTGTCTCTTTTGTATGTTTAAATCCACAGACATTTTCCTAAAAGGGCGAATATCCGCGGTACCACCTTTTGTTTTACTTATCATATCCTTAACGGGGACGAATCGTCATCAGCTACTGATAGTTTTTAACTGTTCACTGATGCTGCTCCAAAGCTACCTTCCCTCGCACTTACTTATAGGTCTTCCACCAACAACCTACTCTCTGTTAAGCAGTTACAAGATACTCCTCTTCATCATAGCATTTATTTTTTTCTGTTTTTTATCATAATAATTAAAAAGTTATTTGTCAACTGCCTAAGCTAAACCTTCACAATTTCTTAACTATTTATTTCTACAATATATTCTCTCTTACGTCGGCTAATATAATCTTTCTCAATTGTGTCGTTCCAATTTACATGAATATGAGCCTTAAGCTGTATGATTTCTGTTCTAAGTCTGTTAACTACCTGATCACTTACTTTGTATTTTTCAACATCGTTTTTCAAATTAGTAGCATTACCTGACATAAGGTCACACAATATTATTGACTCTAATGATTCTGCAGCACTATTTAATCTATATGCATTTCTAAATGCCACTAAAGCCTCATCGTACTCAAACAGTCTTGTATAGGCAACTCCTAAATTATTATAAACACTTCCATAAAAAGTTTCTGATAATTCACTATTTGTTCCCTTATTTATAATGCTCTGATAAAAAGAAATTGCCATATTATATTTATGATTATCAAGTAATATGTCTGCCTTAGCCTTTATTCTTTCGGCAGATGTTTTTGAATTAAGCATTACTAAATGTCTTTCCAAATCATCTGCTTCCTTTTGTGTGTAATATCCTGAATTTTTTATTACAAATGCAATCATTTCGCCTAGATTACCATTTTTATTTAATGCCTGTCTTAGCCCTGTTGCTATTGTTGTCTGCTTTAATTCATTTTCAATATAATCAATCAGACTTTCACTAAAAAATTCTTCATCCACTAAATAAAGATAATTATAAAGATAATAATTTAATTCTTCTATCGAATATATATTTTTATTAATTTCAGTTATATAATAAGGTTTTTCTGAGTGCAATGTGCACATTGTGATGTCACTCATACTGTCACTTCCTCTCTAACTACTTTTCCTGAGCTCTCATAGAATTCTCCAAATCCGATATCTTTTATCTCTATTGCAAACTTATTTTCATTTACATATGCAAATTTTATCCGGATTCTTACTGTCTTATTTTTTCTTGCCGGGAAATCCTGTAAATCAATATAAAAGTTTTCTGATTCTTTTGTAATAGGTGACTGTATTGTGAATTTTGCTATTGTCGGTTTATCCAAAATACATTCTGCAACAGCACCTGCTTCGTACCAGTTAGTTCCTATTTTTGAAAGCACAAGCTGTTTCTCGCTTCCCTGATGGTTTACTTCCATAGAAACATTTACCTTAGTTCTTCCCTTACAGGATATGATATAATCACTAAAATTTGAAATATAAAACAATTCTTTTGCACCATAAACTGCACCTTTTACTATCAGGTTATTTCCTTTAAATACACGTCGGTTGTTACATGTTTTTTTAAGTGTATTTTTCCAGTCTCCACTATAAAAACCTTCACCTGAAAAATATACTGCTGAAATAACGTGTTCATTCAATTCTTCGTCCATAAAATCTTCAAGAATTTTGTCAGCCTCATCAATATCTGTTTTAATATTATCAAATGTTAAAACATCATCTAATTTTTTCGTTTCTACATCTGCTATATGTGCTTCTCTTGTATGTCTTATGCTAAGTCTTCTATAAACAAGCCCCTGCTGTGAAAAATCCAACATTAAAACATTATTTACCCACACATCTTTATGCTGGTTTAACACATAGTAGATAAAACTTTCTGAATGGCTTAATATTTTTGTATTTTCTTTCTTATATCCTAAAGCTTCTATAGTTTCATAAAAGCATTCCATTATTTCCACTGTCAAATTATCTACTGTCATTACAATGCTTTTAATTATCTTCCCGTTTGTGTAATTTGCCGCTAATTTTACAAAATAAGCTATATATGCTTTCATCATTGCTCTATTCTGGTCTTTTAACTCATCATAAAACAATGCTTCCGGTAGGTTTGTAACAACTTTTCCACTTTCTCTCTGGCTTCTGTTAATTGCCTCTTCGCCTACTGACCATTCTTTTAATTCATCATTAAAAAACATAACTGTAGGTACAAGAAAATGCTTATCCTGTCCAACGCTAATTGATTCAGGCTCCCCTGCATCATTCAAAAATGCCAACTGAGAAAAATCACTTGAAAAATCTATTCCAAGAATAAGTGCTTTATTATTCATTGTTATTCCTCCTGCCTATAGTAACTTAAATAACTGTTCTGATGCATCCGTATGAAGTTCATATGTTTCCATAAGTTCTCTTGCATCCTTGTCTCTGTGAAGTTCTTTGCAAATCATCATGCCGTTAAGCATTCCAAATCTTCCTTCATCATTAAAAATATCTTTCTGATTTATTTTCATTGTATATTTCTTTGTCTCAATACTGTCAGTTTCAGATATTTCTTCAAAATAATATTCTATTTCTTCTCCAAAGAACATAATTACATCTTTTGTAAATATTCCTGAATAAACACTACGCATTTCTTCAGTTTTTTCCTTTGTTTCGCCTGTTATGGATTTTATCTTATAAGTAATGTATACTTTATTCTTTGGATTTGTACGATAGTCAATTATGGTTTTATCCACTATATTGTATGGAACTGCAAACCATTTATTAAACTTCTTATAAAATTCAAATACAATATTCTTTTTAGCTAACTGACTCATCAGTTTCTTTGATGTTTCAATCTGTTCCTGTGTTACATGCTCACTTTCAATCACATGTGACAAATATCCGATTTTTGAAATAACTGTCACTTCCGTTCCATCCTTAATATCCTGCTGCATTATATCCCATGTTGAATCCGGACAAGGAATATTTTTAACAAAATAATTATATGAAACATATGTGTAAAACGCTTTTCTAATTGTTGCATATGAAGGATTCTGTACATATTTATTAAATATTCCATGAATTCTTTCACTTACATCCCCTTCAAAAATGCACTGAACAAGTAGTCTTTCCGTCAATGTGTTTTCAATTATGTTCTTTTTATTAATTTCCTCATATAACATAAACATTTCTTCGTTTGTTCCAAGGAAAAATCTTCCAAGATAAGCAAGAATTACTCTTGTAACCTTATTCATCCTAAATAATTTCACACACATTTCAAGTATAAAAGCATCTTCTTCAAACTCTGTTTCTTTAATTATTCCTGTACAAAATTCTTCAACACTTTCATCGCTTAATCTTTCCGGACCATATTCTAATATATACGGATATACACTCTTATATTTCTTATTTGCAATAAGTATTGACATTATTTTATTTCTGGAGTCTTTATCTAACTCGTTCATATTCATTTCCATTACATAATCATCATACTCATCTAAATAAGAATTCTTATAATAGTAAGAAACAATTTCATTTAAAAGATATTTTCTATATGTTCCTCTTATATTTTCAACATTAAGCATATCCTTTAACATCTGTAAAATATCAACATTTGCTGATTTTTTTATGTTTTTTTCTATCTTTGCTAACTTTAAGTAGATGCTTCCATTATCTACCTCAGAAATCTTAACATTTCTTAAAATTTTCCTGCATGTATATTCTATATTTACGTATTTGTTTCTATCTTTGTCCACAAATATTATTACAGGGTTGTCTGTATATATTTCAACAAAAGCCTCTCCTCCATTAAGGTGAACCTGCTGAGGTTCGTCTAATTCTTTATGGTATATTATAACTTCTGTAATATTTGGATTATCAACAGTTATTCTCCATGCATTTAATATACTAGGTAATGATTTTGTCATTCTGTTGTTAACAAAATGTGGTGTGAGCATTTTTTTGTACAATTCAATAAGATTATTATCAATATGCTTATTAATAATCTCTTCTTCTACATATTTTTCTAATCCGGCTTTGTATTTTTTATACATCTCACTTGCCTGGTCAAAATATTTAATTATATTCTGATATAAATATGCTTTATTATAGGCTAATGTTTCCGTTGTAAACGCAAAGTATTTGTATATCTGTGGATATAATTTAAACATTTTTGTTGTATCAATTGTGTACATATAATACTCGTAAAGTTTTGTTACTTTGACATCATGTTTAACTCCGGCATCATACCATTTAAAATAGAACTGTTTCTTTTTGTCTCCGCTTACAAGCATCTGGCAAATTCCTTCCAGTACTTTCACATCTTCTGTCTTTTCATATAAATCAGCCAATATTTCAAATTTTATTTTGTCAAATTGTTTTTCTTTTTCAAACAAAGTAACTATCTGCTTATTTAAATTGTCATTGTACATATCATATTTATTTATGAATCTCAAAAGTAATAATTCAAATTTATTTATAACCCTTAATAGTTCCGGTTGCTTTGAAATTATTTTTGCCGCTTCATACAACATCACAGGACTTGTACATCCTTTATTAAACTGATCTTTTACCAAAGTATATTTAAGACTTGGATTTTGGTCATATCTGTCATCCATGTACATTAACATCCACAATAATTTCCATGAATCATAACCATTTTCATAATAGTTCTTTATTTCTTTTCGAACTTCTTCTGTGTAAGTAGCATTTTGCTTATATATCGTTTTCAAATATAAATAATAGCAATATGCTTCAACACTCTTAAGTTTGTTATTTGTCTTACTTACTGATACTAATTTTGACAATTGCATAAGATATGAAGTAATCTGTTCTTCTTCACCATCTAATATTGTAAGTTGAGTTTTTATCAACAATGCCATTATATCTTCATTGTTATAATGTAATCTTTTCTCTGCAATGTCCTCTGTTGACTTTTTCCAATCTAATGAGTTTATCTTTCCGGTACGGAAATTCATATATAATCTCATCACATCAATAATATCCTTTTTATTTTCGATATATTTAGATATATCTTCTGTAGGATTGTTAACATGAATTTTATATGTTAAGGTCTGGTTAACTGTCTTTAACACAATTTCTGCATAATTACTGCCCCTGTGTAATTTGAATGGATTTATCAAATATTCATATTCGCAGGTGTTTCCAATAAAATTGTCCAGATTTATTTCATTTTTGCAGTTATGAAGTATTTCACCATTAATTTCAACTTTTATGTCTACATATCCCCAACCACTCTTTGTAATTTTAAGAGAGTCTGCATAAGATTCCTTTATATCTTCGTATGTCTTTTCATTATCTACAATACTGATTGTAACAGGTTCTTTAAGGCCTTTTTTAACAAGGAATTCTTCCATTGCTATCTCTTTGTTATAATTTTTCATCAATTCATTGTACAAGGCTCTTGTATAAACATCCTGTCCGATAATGTTGTGTTTAAATTCTCTTGACATAAACAATTTAATAGCTTCCTCATGAGAATACTGAACTAATTTTGTAAAATCCTCAAGATTATTTATTGGGCCCATTGAAGATTCTATATTTTCTTCCTTCACATGAATATTAAAATTAACAGAAAACTCTCCGGCATTTGATACTATGTCTATTTTACCTGACACATCGTCTCCTGGATAAAGATGTTCAGTATTCGCCTCAAATCTGATTGTATTGTCTTTTCCTAAAAACTGATCATTTTTTAGTTTCAAATGATAATCTGAAGAATATACCACTCCTTTTATATTCATATTTGATTCAGAGCGGATGTTAAATGAGCCGTAGGCTATCTCCCCTTTTGCTAACACCATATCAAAGCTATTATGGGAAATCTGTGCCTTAGGCACTTCATAATCTACATTTCCAATTGCTAATTTTTCTATTAATGCTTTCAATTTATCACCTTTCTAATCACTCTAGTGCTATCCCTTTATCTTTTTAAAATGTTCTTTTACTTTAACTTCGTATCCTAAATCTCCCGGATTGTAAAATACTTCATTTACAAGCTCATCCGGCAAATATTGCTGATTAACATAATGATTTTCATAATCGTGTGCATATTTGTAGCCATCACCATGTCCAAGCTTTGCTGCGCCTTTATAATGTGCATCCATTAAGTGAACCGGTATTCCTGATATCTTTGTATTCTGTACTGCACTCATCGCCTTCTCTAATCCCATATAAGAAGCGTTGCTTTTCGGTGCAGTAGCCATATATACCACTGCCTCTGCCAATATTATCTTTGCTTCAGGCATTCCAATCTGGTGGACGGCATTTGCAGCAGACACGGCAACTGTTAATGCATTAGGATCTGCCATTCCCACATCTTCCGCCGCTGATATCATAATTCGTCTTGCTATAAATTCAACACTTTCACCTGCATAAAGCATTTTTGCCAAATAGTAAAGTGCCGCATCAGGATCTGAGCCTCTCATACTTTTTATAAATGCAGATACTGTATCATAATGGTTGTCTCCTGATTTATCATATCGGATGGCTCTTTTCTGAATACATTGTTCTGCAACTTCCATTGTTATGTGGATTGTTCCATCTTCACTTTTATCAGTAGTTAAAATTCCTAATTCAATAGCATTTAATGCTGTTCTTGCATCACCATTTGAAATTTCGGCTAAAAAGTCAGCCGCATCATCATCTATTCTCGCATTAAACGCTCCCATTCCTTTTTCTTTATCATTAACTGCTCTTAAAATTAGCTGTTTTATATTCTCTGTCGAAAGCGGCTTTAATTCAAACACAATAGAACGTGAAATTAAAGCCCCATTAACTTCAAAGTATGGATTTTCAGTGGTTGCCCCTATAAGAATTAACGTTCCATCTTCTACAAATGGTAAAAGGTAATCCTGCTGTCCCTTATTAAAGCGATGAATTTCATCTACAAACAATATAGTCTTTCTTCCATACATTCCCATTGTCTGTTTAGCCTTTTCCACTACTTCTTCCATATCTTTCTTGCCTGCAACAGTAGCATTTATCTGAGTAAATTCTGCACTTGTTGTATTCGCAATTACTTTTGCCAATGTTGTTTTCCCAGTCCCCGGTGGTCCATAAAAAATAATTGAACTTAACTTATCTGCTTTAATTGCTCTATATAAAAGTTTATCTTTACCTATAATATGCTCCTGTCCAACTACTTCGTCTAATGTTGTTGGTCTTAGCCTGCTTGCTAATGGAGAATCCTTCTCCATATTTTCATTTCTCATAAAATCAAATAAATCCATTGATTTCACTTCCTTATTTTACTTTTAATTACTCACTTGTGAATTATCTGACCCAATAATCAAAATTATTTTAACACAATATACCTTTAGAATAGTACTTTAAGGCATATCCGTTTTTTATTTTATCACATTTTACCTTCTTTTTGTACATTATCTATGAATTAGAACAGTATTACCAATTACTGCTTAAATATGGCATCAAAGTTGGGGCGTTTGCCCTAACATCATAATAAATGTTTATTCACATTCCACAATTTTACTTTAATGCTTAGATTATTATGCCCTGATAGTAAGCTTATCAAGTATATTTATGCTTTTTTCGCGCATTTCGCTTAATTTAATTAAGTTTTTACTTTTCTTTTTTTGTTTTTCTTAAGTTTTATTGTTGTCTTTTCTTAATTATGTTAAAGTTCTACTTAATGATGTCTATACTAATGTAGCCATAGACTCTAATTACTAAACATAGATTTTTCTATGTACAATAGGAGGTCACTATGAACAACATAAATGAAAACATACCTGATCAGATTACACCACAGATATTAAAATATGCAGACAGATGCATTAATAATTCATGTATTGATGAATCTCTCTATAATTTATACGATGTTAAGAGAGGTCTTCGTGATAAAAACGGTAAAGGTGTTCTTACAGGCCTTACCGAAATCGGTGATGTTCATTCCTACGATATGATTGACGGAAAAGCTGTTCCTTGTGAAGGAAAACTTTTTTACCGTGGAATAGATATTGAAGATATTGTTAAAGGTTTTTTAGATGAAAACCGCTTTGGTTTTGAAGAAGTTACATATCTTTTATTATTTGGTGAACTTCCAACAGCAAAAAGATTAGAAAATTTCACAAATTTATTATCTGAATACAGAACTCTTCCACCTAGCTTTGTAAGAGATATTATTATGAAAGCACCAAGTAGAGATATGATGAACATGCTTGCACGTAGTGTACTTACACTTTACTCTTATGACGATAATCCTGATGATACATCAATTCCAAATGTTTTACGTCAAAGTTTAAGTCTTATTGCAAGAGTTCCACTTATCAGTGTTTATGGATACCATGCCCATAACCACTATCATCATGGACAAAGCCTTCATATAAACACACCGGACCCTAACATGTCCACGGCTGAGAATATATTAAGATTACTTAGACCTGATGGAAGTTTTACTCCGCTTGAAGCAAAAATCCTTGACTTAGCTCTTGTTCTTCATGCTGAACATGGTGGTGGTAATAACT
>OGYE01001706.1_pt1 | contig 14105 bp, 13 predicted proteins | sample 1576471 | NCBI WGS metagenome assembly OGYE01 (sample SAMEA3541532, study PRJEB24748) | human gut metagenome | biome: human gut; feature: human-associated habitat; material: faeces | place: China | collected 2012
TTCTGGTCGGCGTCCACATTCTTATGGTAAAGGCCTATTTCCTGTGAGCCCGGTATCAACAAGGACAGCACGTTCATCTACGGCGACAAGGCCGACTACAACGGGCTGCTGAACGAAGCGCGCATCTATTCCCCGCTGATCAAAATGGTGGACAAGGACGCTACGCTGTACACCTATAATTTTACGTTCAACACGCTGACCAACATCGGACGCTATTACGGCGGGGGAACCATGTCGCAGAAAGACAACCTAATGGCATCGGCTATGCCGAGCTGCTTGACCGCCTGATCTCTCTGGCACTGGAGGAGCACAATGGATAAGCGCGCGATCGGCGTATTTGACTCCGGCTTGGGCGGTCTGACCGCCGTGCGCCGTCTGCACGCCCTGATGCCGCAGGAAAATATCATCTATTTCGGCGATACCGGCCGTGTGCCGTACGGTACGCGCGGCCGCGATATCATCACCAAGTATGCCCGGCAGGATGTGGCGTTTCTGCGCCAGTTTGACCTGAAATCCATCATCATTGCCTGCAACACCGTGTCCGCTATCGCGCTTGACCTGCTTTCCAAGGAGAACGACATCCCAATCATCGGCACGGTCGAGCCTGCCTGCCGCCGCGCCATGACCATGACGCAGACCGGCAGAGTCGGCGTGATCGGCACGGCGGCCACCATCCGTTCGGGTGCATACGAGAAGTATCTGCACAAAAAGGACGGCACGCTCGACCTGTTCACGCAGGCGTGTCCGCTGTTCGTGCCGCTGGTCGAGAACGGCCGCGTGCACTGCGCCAGCCGATCGACCCGGACGTTGTCCGCCGCGTGGCCGACCGGTTCAAGATCGTCTACACGCCGTTTCACGGCGCGGGCTGGCACCTCGTGCCCGAGGCGCTGCACCGTCTGGGCATGACGCAGGTCATCCCCGTCAAGGAGCAGATGGTGCTCGACGGCACGTTCCCGACCGTCAAGAGCCCGAACCCGGAAAATCCGGAGGGCTTCTATCTGGCCGTTGACCTCGCCAAGGAGGTCGGCAGCGACCTCATCCTCGGCACGGATCCGGACTCCGACCGCGTCGGCGTCATGGTCCGCGGCGCGGACGGGGAGTACCACACCATCACCGGCAACCAGATGGGCGTGCTGCTGCTCGACTATATCATTACGGCGCGCCGCCGCAAGGGCACGCTGCCGGAAAACGCGGCCGCGATCTCGACGATCGTCACGTCCAAAATGGTGCGCCGCATCTGCGATGTGAACGACATCCACTTTGACGAGACGTTCACAGGCTTTAAGTTCATGGCCGAGAAGCTGGCCGAATACCAGCGCGACGGCTCGTATCAGTACGTGCTCGCCTTCGAGGAGAGCTACGGCTACATGATGGGCGACTATGTCCGCGACAAGGACGCCGTGACCGCCTGCGTGATGATCACGGAGATGGCGGCGTACTACTTCGAGCAGGGCATGACGCTCGCGCAGGCGCTCGACGCGCTGTATGAAAAGTACGGCTTCTACGGGGAGCGCACGCTCAACCTCGTCATGCCGGGCCTCGACGGTCTGGAGAAGATGCGCGCGCTCATGGCGCAGCTGCGCCGCGAGCCGCTGCAGGAGATCGCGGGCACGAAGGTCGTGCGCATGCGCGACTATCAGGATGGCTCGGTGTACGTCATGGGCCTCGGCAAGATGGACAAAACGCCCATCTCCGGCTCGAACGTACTGTATTTTGAGCTGGACGACGGCTGCTCGTTCATCGTCCGCCCGTCCGGCACGGAGCCGAAGATCAAGGTGTACATCCTTGGTGTCGGCGCGACGCGCGCCGAGTGCGACGAGCGCGTGCAGCGCTACGCGCAGTTCGCTGAGACGCTGCGCGGCTGAACCGAAACCATTTGCCCCGGCCCTCCGGCAGTTTTCGCCGGAGGGCCGGATCTTTGAGGGAGCGTTATGAAAGAGAAACTCAAACAGCTCTTCGGCCTCTTCGGCGCGTTCGCCGTCGTCGGCGTGACGACATTCGGCGGCGGCTATGCCATGCTGCCCGCGCTGCAGCGCGAGGTCGTGGAAAAGCGCCGCTGGGCCACGGAGGAAGAGGTCATGGACTGGTACGCCATCGGCCAGTGCACGCCGGGCGTCATCGCGGTCAACACCGCCACGTTCGTCGGGCAGAAGCAGGCGGGCATCTGGGGCGGCATCTTTGCCACGCTGGGCGTCGTGTTCCCGTCGCTCGTCATCATCATGATCATTGCGGCCTTTATTCAGAATTTCGCGCACCTGCCCGCCGTGCAGAATGCCTTCGCCGGCATCCGCGTGTGCGTGTGCGTGCTCATCCTCAACGCCGTCGTGAAGCTGTGGAAAAAATCCGTCGTGGACTGGAAGACGTTTCTGATCTTCCTGCTCGTGTTCGCGGGCAGCGTGTTTTTGAATATCTCGCCGGTGCTGTATGTGCTCGCGGCCGCGCTCGCCGGCATCGTCATCAAGGAACTGGAGGCGCGTAAGGCATGATCTATCTGCGCCTGTTCTGGGAGTTTTTCAAGACCGGCCTGTTTTCCGTCGGCGGCGGCCTCGCCACGCTCCCGTTTATCTATGACATGTCCGACCGCACGGGCTGGTTCACCTATCAGCAGATCGCGGACATGGTCGCGGTGTCGGAGTCCACGCCCGGTCCGATCGGCGTCAACACGGCGACCTATGTGGGCTACGTCACGGCCGGCGTCCCCGGCTCGCTCATCGCGACGCTGGGTCTCGTGACGCCCGCGGTCATCTGCATCCTCATCATCGCGTCCTGCCTGAAAAAGTTCCGGGAAAACCGGTTCGTCGACCATGCGTTTTACGGGCTGCGCCCGGCGTCCGCTGCGCTGATTGCGGCGGCGGGCTTTTCCGTCGTGCGCATCTCGCTGATCCAGGAGAGCGCCTTTCAGGCCAGCGGCCGGTTCACGGATCTGTTTTTCTGGAAGGGGCTGCTGCTCGCCGCCGTCATCTGGGTGCTGACGAATGTCGTCAAGCCGACGAAAAAGCTGCACCCGATCGTATACATCGCGGCGTCTGCCGTCGTCGGCATCGTGTTTTCGTTTGCCGGCGTGTGAGCTCAAAGAAGATTTGCCAAAACCCACATACACAGCGCGGAGATCGCTCCGTGCAGCAGGCGCCCGACCGTGTGTCGGGCGCTTTTGATGTCTGTCCCGGCGATGACCGCCGCCGTCTGACAGTGCACGGACACGCCGCCCCAGCCGATGAGAAAGGCGGCGAGGGCGAGATTCCCCGGCGTCGGCATCAGACCCTGCATCGCGCCGATGCCGGTGCCGAGCTCGAGCACGCCCGTGCACAGCGCGCGGGTAAAGTGCAGCTCCAGCCCGAGCCGCGCAGCGCTCGTGCCCACCAGCGCCGGCAGCAGGCCGGAGGCGTCGAGCACACCGGTCATGACGCTGAACGTGACCACAAAGCCGCTGACCGTCAGCACCGCGCGCACGGCGCTGCGCACGGCCTCCGGCAGCGCCTGCGAGAGCGACACGGCCGCGATCTGCGACCGATCCTCCGGCAGAAAGCCGCCGCTGCGCGGGGCGAAGAGCATGCCGACGATCACGGCGGACAGCACGTGCACGCCGTAAAGCAGCAGCCCGTAGCCCGCGCTGTGAAACACGCCCACGCCTGCCGCGCCGACGAGAAACGCTGGGCCGGAATTGTTGCAGAATGCGAGCGCGCGCTCGGCCTGCTCGCGCGTGAGCGCGCCGCTGCGCCGCAGCCGGGCCACGGCATCCGCGCCGAGCGGATATCCGCCCGTCACGCCCAGCAGCAGCGCCGATGCGCCCGCGCCGCCGATGCCGAAGAGCTTTTGCGTCACGGGCGAGAGCCACCTGCCGAGGATGCCCGGCAGCCCGAGCTGCTGCAGCAGCGACGAGAGGATAAAAAACGGCAGCAGCGACGGCACGATCATCTGCGCGCAGAGGTTCAGCCCCGCGCGCGCACTCTCGAGCGCCGCCTGTGAGCACAGCAGCAGCGCGCCGAGCGCCGAGAGCGTCACTGCAAGCGCGATGTAATTGCCCCGTTTGCCTTCCACCGGCATCCCTCCCGAAATCGGTTCTCGTGCATTTGTATGCCTGTCCCGGCCTAAACTTGCCTGCGGGCGCATAAAATGGCTTGCAGCGAAGGGGGTGAGCCGGTGAAGCGGCTGTCTGATATTCCGCTCGAGATTGCGGAGCGGCTGGACCTGCCGGCGGAATCCGTGGCCGGCGTGCCGAAGCTGACCGTGACCGGCCGGCGCCGCGCGCTGGTGGAAAACCACTGCGGTCTGCTCGAATACAGCCACGAGTGCATCGTGGTCGACGGCGGGCGGGTGCGCGTGTGCATCCGCGGCACGAACCTGCAGCTCGTGGCCATGGACAGCACGGCGCTGCTGATCTCCGGCACGATCGCGTGTGCCGAATTTGCGTGAGGTGATGGCTTTGACGCGGTGGATCCTGGCCCTTTGCGGCTATGCGCGGCTGGAGGTGTGCGGCGTGCACCCGGAGCGCGTGCTCAATGCATGCGCGGCGGCGGGCATCGCTTGCACGGCGTCCGAGCCGGTGGACGCCTATACGCTGCGCATCACGGTGCGCGCGCGCTGCGCGGAAACGGCGGCAGAGCTGGCGCGCCGGAGCCAGTGCGAGGTGAAAACGCTCTATCGCCGCGGCCTGCCGCAGCTGCTGCGGCGCGCCGCGCGCTACCGGGGCGCGTGCGCGGGGCTGCTCGTGGCGGTGCTGGCGGTGCTGACATCGTCGCTGTTCATCTGGCGCATCGACGTGACCGGCAACGAGACGCTCACGACCGGGCAGATCCTGCGCTGTCTGGACGAATGCGGCGTGCGCCCGGGCACGTACTGGCCCGCGCTGTCGAACGACCTGGTGCGCAACGACATGATCCTGTGCCTGCCGGAGCTGCGCTGGCTGACCGTGAACGTGCACGGCAGCCGCGCCGAGGTGATCGTGCGCGAAAAAGACCCCCTGCCGGACATCACGCCGGACGACACGCCCGTGAGCATTTATGCCTCCGCGACCGGGGTCATCCTGAGCATGGACGTCTACGCCGGCGAGGCGCGCGTCGTGCCCGGCGCGGCGGTCGAGCCGGGCGATGTGCTCGTGTCCGGCGCGGTCACAGACCTCGGCGGCGGGGTGCGCCCGGTGTGCGCCCGCGCCGACATCCGCGCGCGCACGCGGCAGGTGCTGACCGGGCAGATCGCCCTGACGGAGACCGAAAAGCAGCCCGCGCACGGCGCGCGGACGCGCTGGGCGCTGCGCGCGGGGAAAAAGCGGATCAATTTTTATCAAAACAGTGGAATTTCTGACGCGGAATGTGATAAAATCATTTATGAATATCCTTTTGCGATCCGGGGCGTGTTCACGCTGCCGTTTTCGCTGTTGCGTGAGCGCGTGCAGCCGTATCGGACGGCGGACGCGCCGGTATCTGAGGACGCGGCGCGCACATCGCTCGAGCAGGCGCTGCTGCAGCAGCTGCGCGAGACGATCGGCGCGGATGGCGCGATCATTTCCTATGAAACGGCAGCGGAGACTACCGGCAACGTGCTGACCGTGACGCTCACGGCCGAGTGCGAGCAGGAGATCGGCCGCGCGCAGGCGACGCCGGACGCGGAATTTTTACAGCTTCGGCCGCCGGCCGGGGAAGGGACTACAGCAGATGATTGAAAAAACCATGGAAGTCGACAGAATGGAGGACGTCATCAGCGTGTTCGGGTCGTTTGACCAGAACCTGCGGATGATCGAGACCGAATACAACGTGCGCGTGACCGACCGCGACGAGCAGATCCACATCACCGGCGAGGCCGAGAACGTGCTCTACGCCGAAAAGGCCATCGCCGGTCTGCTGTCGCTGGCGGCCAAGGGCGAGGAGATCGGCGAGCAGAACGTGCGCTACATCTTCCGCCTCGTGCGCGAGGGCCGGGAGCAGAAGATCCAGGAACTTGCGGGCGACGTGGTGTGCATCACGGCCAAGGGCAAGCCCATCAAGGCAAAGACGCTCGGCCAGCGCGCGTATCTGGATGCCATCGAGCAGAACACGATCACGCTCGGTGTCGGCCCGGCCGGCACGGGCAAAACATACCTTGCCGTGGCGGAGGCGGTCGCGGCGTTTCGCGCCGAGCGCGTCAACCGCATCATCCTCACGCGCCCGGCGGTCGAGGCGGGTGAGCGGCTGGGCTTTCTGCCCGGCGACCTGCAAAACAAGGTCGACCCCTATCTGCGCCCGCTGTATGACGCGCTCTTTGAGATGCTCGGCGCGGACGCCTATGCGAAATATCTCGAGCGCGGCAACATCGAGGTCGCGCCGCTGGCGTACATGCGCGGCCGCACGCTCGATGACAGCTTCATCATCCTCGACGAGGCGCAGAACACCTCCCGCGAGCAGATGAAAATGTTCCTGACGCGCATCGGCTTCGGCTCGCACGTCGTCATCACCGGCGACGTGACGCAGATCGACCTGCCGTCGGACAAGCCGTCCGGCCTCAAGGAGGCCATCCGCATCCTCGACGGCATCGACGACATCGCCATCTGCCGCCTGACGGGCGCGGACGTCGTGCGCCACGCGCTCGTGCAGAAGATCATCGCCGCCTACGAGCAGGACGACAAACAGAAAGAAAAACGCGCCGCGGCCGCGGCCAAAAAGCCCGCCGCGCGCAAGACGACTGTGAGGAAAAAAGCATGACACAGGCAAAGATCACCATCACCCGCACGCGCCGCGGCCTGGGCTTTCCGGACACGCAGCGCTATGTTAAGCGCGCGGCCGCCGCAGCGCTCAGGGCCGAGGGCGTGACCGTTCCGTGCGAGTTCGACGTGACGCTCACGGACGACGCCGTCATCCACACCATCAACCGCGAGCAGCGCGGCGTGGACCGCGCGACGGACGTGCTGTCGTTTCCGATGAACGAGCTCACGCCCGGCGCATTCGACCCCGATGCCTGCGAGTGGGACTATGAGACTGACCGCGCCATGCTCGGCGACATGGTCATCTCCATGGAGCGCTGCGCCGAGCAGGCCGAGACCTACGGCCACAGTTTCGCGCACGAGGTCAGCTATCTGACCGTGCACTCCGTGCTGCACCTGCTCGGCTACGACCATGTGGACGAGGGCGAGGACAAGCGCCGCATGCGCGCGCGCGAAAAAGAGATCATGCGTCTGCTGGACGTATAAGGAGAAACGAATGATTACCAAAACCGCTATGATCACCATCTGCGGACGGCCGAACGTCGGCAAGTCCACGCTTACCAACGCCCTCGTGGGCGAGAAGATCGCCATCGTCTCGAACAAGCCTCAGACGACGCGCAACCGCATCAGCGCCGTCGTCAACCGCGGCGATACGCAGTTGATCCTGATGGACACGCCGGGCTTTCACAAGCCGCGCAACCGCCTGGGCGACTATATGGTACAGGTCGTGCGCGAGAGCGTGGCGGACGTGGACGGCGTGATGCTCGTCGTCGAGCCCATTGCCTCCATCGGCGAGCAGGAGCACGCGCTCATCGAGCGCATCCGCACGTCCAACGCCCCGGCCGTGCTCGTCATCAACAAGATCGACACGGTGGAAAAGCCGGAGCTGCTGGCCGTCATCGCCGCCTATTCCGAGGCGCTGCCGTGGCGCGCGATCGTGCCGGTGTCGGCCCAGAACGGTGACGGGCTTGCCGAGCTCTTCGACGAGCTTGCGCAGCTTGCCGTGCCGGGGCCGCAGCTGTTTCCGGACGACATGATCTCCGACATGCCGGAAAAGCAGATCTGCGCCGAGCTCGTGCGCGAAAAGCTGCTGCTGTGCCTCGACAAGGAGATCCCGCACGGCACGGCCGTCGAGGTCACGAAGTTTTCCGAGCGCGATAACGGCATCATCGACATGGACGTGACCATCTATTGCGAAAAAGAGAGCCACAAGGGCATCATCATCGGCAAGCGCGGCGCGATGCTCAAAAAGATCGGCGAGCTCGCGCGGCAGGACATCGAGCGCTTCATGGGCACGAAGGTGTACCTGCAGACGTGGGTCAAGGTCAAGGAAAACTGGCGCGACTCGGCAGCCCAGCTGCGCAATTTTGGCTTTACCGACCAGTGACCCTTTATTACCAGCCATAAATCCACCCCGCTGTGCAGACACTATGCCCAGCGAGGTGGTTCATTGTGCAAGACGATCTTTTCTGGCAGCTGTTCGCGGACACCGGTGATCCGCTCGGCTACCTTTACTACCGCGCCGCGCAAAATGCGCTGGCGCAGACGACCGATGAGTCTGCGGCGGATGATCCTGTCCGCCGCCCGGCCTGATGAGGTACATACGATGTTTCTTACGACCCGCGGGCTCGTCCTGCGCGAGGTGCGCTACAAAGAGTCGGACAAGATCCTCACCGTGCTCACGCAGCACGAGGGGAAGGTGACGGTCCGCGCGCGCGGCGCGCTGCGCAAGGGCAGCCGCATCACGGCGGCGACGCAGCTGCTGACGTATTCGGACATGACGATCTTTGAAAACCGCGGCCGCCGCACGCTCAACGAGGCATCCACGGTCGAGGAGTTTCTCGGCCTGCGCGCCGACCTCGGCGCGTTCGCGCTCGGAAGCTATTTTGCCGAGCTGCTCGAGACCGTCTCTGCCGAGGAATATCCCGACCCGCCGGTGCTGCAGCTCGGGCTCAACAGCCTGTATGCGCTCAGCCGCGCGCTCTGCCCGCCGGAACAGATCAAGGCTGTGTTCGAGCTGCGGCTCATGTGCCTCGCGGGCTACGAGCCGGATCTGTCCTGCTGCGCGCAGTGCGGCGCAGCAGAGCCGGACGAGCCGTGGTTTTCCCCGCGCGGCGGCGCGGTGTACTGCGCGCACTGCCGGGGCGCAAGTTCATCGGCCGTCACGCCGCTGCTGCCGGAGACGCTGGCCGCCATGCGGCACATCGTGAACGCCGACCCCAAAAAGATCTTTTCCTTCACACTCGGTGACGCGGGCCGCAGACAGCTTGCGCACGTGTGCGAGGATTATACGGCGACGCAGCTCGAGCGGGGCTTCGCGTCGCTCGATTACTGGAAGAAAGTGAAAGATTGATATGAAGCATATCCTTATGATCGCCACCGGCGGCACGATCGCATCCAAAGAGACGGCCGACGGACTCACCCCGCAGCTCACGTCCGAGGAACTGCTCGCCGAGGTGCCGGAGCTTGAGCAGCTGTGCCGGATCGACACCGTGCAGCTCATGAACCGCGACAGCACGAACATCAACAGCCGCGACTGGCTGCAAATGGCGGCCTGCGTGCGCGAGCACTATGACGCTTACGACGGCTTTGTCCTCACGCACGGCACGGACACGATGGCCTACACGGCGGCGGCGCTGTCGTACCTGATTCAGAACAACGCCAAGCCCGTCGTCATCACCGGCTCGCAGAAGTCGATCTTCAACCAGGACACCGACGCGCGCGAGAACCTGCGCGACGCCTTTCTCTACGCCTGCGATGACGGCGCCTGCGGCGTGCACATCGTCTTTGACCACAAGGTCATTCTCGGCACGCGCGCACGCAAGGTGCGCACGAAGAGCTACAACGCCTTTTCGAGCATCGACTATCCCGAGACGGCCATCCTGCGCGGCCGGCAGGTCGTGTATTACATCCCGGAGCAGGCCGCAGGCGCGCCGAAGTTTTACAACCGGCTCGACCCCGGCGTGTTCGTGCTCAAGCTCATCCCCGGCATCGACGCCGGCATTTTTGACGATCTCAAGGCCCATTACCGCGCGCTCGTGATCGAGAGCTTCGGCGTCGGCGGCCTGCCGTGCTACGGCGACGAGAGCTTTTTCCACGCCGTGCGCGACTGGGTGCAGTCCGGCCGCGTCATCGTCATGACGACGCAGGTGCCGCACGAGGGCAGCGACATGGAAGTGTATCAGGTCGGCCACCGCGCCAAGCGCAAGCTGGGCCTCATCGAGGCCTACAGCATGACGAGCGAGGCCGTGGTCACAAAGCTCATGTGGATTCTCGGCCAGACGGACGACTATGCGGAGATCTGCCGCCTGTTCCGGACGCCGGTGCAGAAGGATCAGATCTATTGAGGAGGAAGCGCCATGGATTTTCAGGCAGAATACCGCAGCAAGCTGCGCACGCCCGCCGAGGCGGTGCGTGCGGTGAAAAACGGCGATTGGGTGGACTATACGTCGGGCCTCGGCTTCCCGCCGCTGCTCGATGCGGCGCTCGCCGCCCGGCGCGACGAGCTGCACGATGTGAAGGTGCGCGGCAACCTCTGCGCCGGCCCGGTGCAGATCGTCGAGTGCGACCCGGAGCAGGCGCATTTTCTCTACCACACCTGGCACTGCTCGGCGTATGAGCGCAGGCTCTGCGACCGCGGCCTGTGCTACTTCACGCCGATGATCTTCCGCAACCTCGCGTGGTACTACCGCGAATTTCTGACGGTCAACGTCGCCATGGCGTCCGTCGCGCCGATGGACCGCCATGGGTACTTTAACCTCTCGGCCGTGACCGGCGTGTCCCGCGCCATCCTCGACCGGGCGGACATCGTCATTCTCGAGGTCAACGAGCACCTGCCGCGCCTGCGCGGCGGGTTCGACGAGGTCATCCACATTTCCGACGTGGACATGGTCGTCGAGGGGGCGCACGCGCCGTTCACCGACCTGCCCGCGCACCCGGCGACGGCAGAGGACACCGCCATTGCAAACCTCCTCCTGCCGCACATCTGCGACGGGGCGACCGTCCAGCTCGGCATCGGCGGCATGCCCACCGTGCTCGGCAAGCTGCTGGCCCGGTCCGGCCTGCATGACCTCGGCATGCACACGGAGCTGTGCTCGGACGCCTACCTCGACCTGTACGAGGCCGGCGTGCTCACGAACCGCCGCTGCACGCTCCACCGCGGGCAGGGGATGCTCGGCATCGTGCTCGGGTCGAAGCGGCTGTATGACTGGGTCGACGATAACCCCGGCGTCATCGCGGCGCCGCTGTCGTATGTCAACGCGCCGGAGACCATCGCGCAGCTGGACAACATGGTGTCCATCAACAGCTGCATCGCGGCCGATCTCTACGGGCAGGTCGCGTCCGAAAGCTCCGGCCTGCGCCAGATCAGCGGCACGGGCGGCCAGCTCGACTTTCTCACGGGCGCGGCCATGGCCCGCGGCGGCAAGGCGTTCATCTGCATGACGTCCACATTCACGGACAAGCAGGGCGTGCGCCACTCGCGCATCCTGCCGCACTTCGGCGGCGATATCGTCACGTCTCCGCGCTCGCAGGCGTATTATCTGGCCACGGAGTACGGCGTGGTCAACCTCGCCGGGCGCAGCACGTGGGAGCGCGCCGAGGCGCTCGTGTCCATCGCGCATCCGGATTTCCGCGAGCAGCTCATTGCGGCTGCCGAGTCGCAGAAGATCTGGCGGCGGAGCGCCAGGCGCTAAGCGCGCGCTAAAATCCGGCGCCGGATACAGATTTCACTTGTTTTCCCGCGCGCCATCGCATACAATGGAGACCGATAAGGGAGTAATTGGCGCGAACCTTCGCGCGGCCCAGCCAACAACCGATCCGTAGGATCTGGCCCGGTCTGAAATGATGAGACTTATCTGCCGAGAGGCAGATAAGTCTTTTTTTCATTTCCGGGGAAACTATATCGGAATCTGAAGGAGGACAAAGCCATGGAATACTACCGGCAGCCACCATCGGACACCCTGCACGCACTCGACAGCACGCCCGACGGTCTCACACCGGCGCAAGCCGCCGCGCGCCTTGCGCGCGACGGGCGCAATGTGCTCACCGAACCGCCGAAACCATCGCTCGTGAAGCGCTTTTTCCAGCAGCTGGCCGACCCAATGATCCTCGTGCTGCTTGCGGCGGCGCTGATCTCGGCCATCACGAGCGCGTATGCGCACGAGAGCTTTGCCGATGTGATCATCATTCTCATCGTCGTCATCATCAACGCGGTGCTCGGCGTGTACCAGGAGAGCAAGGCCGAGCAGGCCATTGCCGCCCTGAAGGAACTGAGCGCCGCGCACAGCCGCGTCCTGCGCGGCGGGAAGCTCGTCACCGTCCCCAGCGAGGAACTGGTCGTCGGCGACGTGCTCGTGCTTGAGGCGGGCGACGCCGTTCCGGCCGATGCGCGTGTGCTCGAGAGCGCGAGCCTGCGCGCCGAGGAGGCCGCCCTGACCGGCGAGAGCGTGCCGGTGACAAAATCGCCCGACGCGCTCACGGCCGCCGGTGACATCGGTCTCGGCGACCGCAGCAACATGCTCTATCTCGGCAGCAGCATCGTCTACGGACGCGGCCGCGCCGTCGTCACAGAGACCGGCATGCAGACGCAGATGGGCCATATCGCCGACGCGCTCACGCAGACAAAGGAGAATAAGACGCCCCTGCAGCTGCGCCTGACGCAGCTGAGCCGCATCCTGACATGGCTCGTGCTGGGCATCTGCGCGGTCGTGTTCGCGGTCGGCGTGCTGCGCGCCGGGACCATCAACGGCCGCGTCGTGCTCGACACGTTCCTGATCGCCGTCAGTCTCGCGGTCGCGGCCATTCCGGAGGGGCTGGCCGCGGTCGTGACGATCGTGCTGTCCATCGGCGTGACGAACATGAGCCGCCGTGGCGCGGTCATCCGCCGGCTCACGGCCGTGGAGACGCTCGGCTGTGCGCAGGTCATCTGTTCGGATAAGACCGGCACGCTCACGCAAAACCGCATGACTGTGACGGAGTGCGCGGGCAGCGACGAACACCTGCTCGCCACGGCCATGGCCCTGTGCGTGGACGCGGTGCATGACCCGGAGACGGACACCGTGACCGGTGAGCCGACCGAGGCCGCGCTCGTGCGCTGGGCGGTCGCGCAGGGCCTGTCGCCGAGCGCGCTGCGCGCGCAGTATCCGCGCGTGGCCGAGGCGCCGTTTGACAGCGAACGAAAGATGATGAGCACCCTGCACGCCGATGGCAGTTCCGTCGTGCAGTATACCAAGGGCGCGCCCGACGTGCTGCTGCCGCTGTGCGACCGGATCTGGATCGACGGTCGCGCCGAGCCCATGACGGACGCGCACCGCGCCGAGATCGCGGCGCGCAATCACGCCATGACCGGCAGTGCCCTGCGCGTGCTGGCGGCGGCCATGCGCACGTATGACGCGCTGCCGGGCGACACGTCGCCCGCGGCGCTCGAGCAGCACCTGTGCTTTCTCGGCCTCACGGGCATGATCGACCCGGTGCGCCCCGAGGTCGTGGACGCCATCCGTGCCTGCCGCAGCGCCGGCATCCGGCCCGTCATGATCACCGGCGACCACGTGGACACCGCCAAGGCGATCGCCAGGGAGCTCGGCCTGCTCGGCCCGGGCGACGAGGCCGTCACCGGCACGGAGCTGAGCGCCATGGACGATGAGACATTTTCCAGCCGCCTGCGGCACATCAGCGTCTACGCCCGCGTGCAGCCCGAGCACAAGACTCACATCGTCCGGGCCTGGCGGAATGCCGGCTTTGTCACCGCCATGACCGGCGACGGCGTCAACGACGCGCCGAGCATCCGCGCGGCGGACATCGGCATCGGCATGGGCATTACCGGCACGGACGTGACGAAAAACGTGGCCGACATGGTGCTCGCCGACGATAATTTTGCCACCATCGTCGGCGCGGTCGAAGAGGGCCGCCGCATTTACGACAACATCCAGCGTGCGATCAAGTTCCTGCTCGGCTCGAACATGAGCGAGGTGCTGAGCATTTTCACCGCGACGATGCTCGGCTTCACGATCCTTGAGCCGGTGCACCTGCTGTGGATCAATCTCCTGACCGACTGCTTCCCGGCGCTCGCGCTCGGCATGGAGCGCGCGGAGCCGAACGTCATGTCCCGCCCGCCGCGAAGCGCGCGAGAGAGTATTTTCGCCCACGGTGTCGGCTTCGACTGCGTATATCAGGGCGTGATGTGCGCGGTGCTGACGCTGGCGGCGTTCTTCATTGGTCACTACATGGAGTACGGCGTCTGGACGCTCACGAACTCGCCCGACGGCACGACCATGGCGTTTCTGACCCTGAGCATGGCGGAAATTTTCCACAGCTTCAATATGCGCGCACACCGGGCGAGCATCTTCACGCTCCGCACACCCAACTGGACGCTCGTCGGCGCGGCCGCGGCGAGTCTTGCGCTCACGACGCTGTGCATCTATGTGCCGTTTCT
>OGYE01001713.1_pt1 | contig 14072 bp, 6 predicted proteins | sample 1576471 | NCBI WGS metagenome assembly OGYE01 (sample SAMEA3541532, study PRJEB24748) | human gut metagenome | biome: human gut; feature: human-associated habitat; material: faeces | place: China | collected 2012
GTTTCAATGCTCGAAAGAAAACGTCTCACGACGTCAAAGAGAGATTAACTACACGAAAAATCTCGCATCAACTTATTTGTATTAGCAGTGTATTCATTAACTATCTTGCTGGATGAGGGATTATCCTCTATCCTTGACAGGCGGTTATCGTCACTCCTTGCCGTAACATCACCCATCCTTCGTACCATATTTTCTTGATATGATGATGGATCGGAGTATATAAGATTATCAACGAACCTGTATATCGCACCATCAACCGTCTCACCTACCTTCTCATATAAGCCGGATTGGAATGACACGAAATCATCATACCTCTCACGAGCCAAGAACGAACCGTCCGGTCTCACCTCGACGCCGCCGTTGACCTCCCGGAGCAGGCCCGGATTCCTTTGGTACAGATACCTGTAAAACCCGGCATCCATCATCCTATCCTGACTATCCAGATAGAAAAGGTTTCTCATGCTACTGTCACCGGACTCGATAGCCACGTCAAACAGAAAATCCCTTACCTGACCTTCCGGCAACGACATCTCCATGCTTTTTAACGTACTTCTGTCATGGTGGTTCAAAGATACATTATAAAATCCATTAAAATCAAGGAAACGTAAGACATTATTATATAAATCCGATTTTTTTAACCTTTCCTTAATCTGGATCTTCCTCAACGAGGTACAGGATTTGATAAAATCCCGATCCTTTCCCTGCCTAGCCTCGTATCTCCTGAACTCCCGATCAATATCAACATCATCCATCTCAGGAGTCACGGGATGTTGGTATATTAATCTGGTAAGGATCATGTTCTCGGTATTCGAGGATGAGATGTTGGACATAACTAGCTTCTTTATGTTATCCTTGACCACGCCAATATCGGAACGGGAAGCCCCGGCGGGGACCACGCCAGCCGACAAGTACGAGGGTCGCTCTATCCCGATATTGGCCAACATCTCATAAGCCTGATCGGTGTCGGTTATCGGAGCCGTGTTATGGTACGTATTCCTACCCATATACAACATGCTCCTATCATACATATCGGAAGGGGATGTATTCCCGGATCTTACATACACCATCCTATCCCCAGTAGAATAAGTATCCTGAACCTCGTATATCGGATTCCCTTTTCCTGTTATCCTATCAAGATCGGAGATAAAGCTATCGTATACCGAATTGCCGGCCTGTATGGAAGACAACATGACGTCCAGCGACGCCATAAGATCACGGATATCCTCCGGTCTGGATATAATCATCTCATCGCTGATCGCCTCGCTTATATCCACACCCATGTCGGCAAGATCCATGGCTATGTCATGCAGACGTCCGGCAACGTCCTTGATGTCCTTAAAATCATCCATATCGATTATCTCCCCAACCTTATCCCTTAGACCCTTCATATCCTTAGGCATACTGATATACGGTGTGGTACTATTGAAGTACGAGTCGGTAATCGTATTTCCGTCCTGACTCCGAACCTCCATACGGGTCATATTACGATACGTGTCATACATCCGATCTGCGTAATCCTGATCCTCCTGATACCGGAGTGCCAAGGAAGGGTATGGGATGGAGGCGAAAGCCTGATCGAACTCCCGGCGGTCGCTGATACCGCCTACCGCCCTCATGATCGTATCCCTTACCTCTATTGGATTCAAGCCCCTTCTCTTTCCTAACGAGTCATATGTATCCTCATATATCATATAATCATCACCAAGGCCTGACTCGGAGGACAGGAAATACATATCCTTCTCATTAAGATCCCCGTCAGACATAAAATCGACAATCCTCCTCATCATATCCCTTACCCGATCATACGCCGATCGGTTGGTCATGATATTATCAATCTCATCGGCGTCATACATCCCAGATCGCTCAAGATTGTACCTATTGAGGAATATATCACCGCCGGAAAGGAAGTTAGATACGATCATATCATTAAGATCATTGATATTATCAACGCCCAAGGAAGTAAGGGTGTTATTGATATCCTTAACCTCATCGGCCATGAAATTGCCGGCGAAATAGTTCTTCCGCTTGATAAAGGACATGACATCATCATACCTAGGTTCCCCATTACTATCCAGATCATATTCTGATGGCATGGACATCCAGTCGCCAAAGAAGGACACGAAGTCGGGGGAGTAGGCCGTACCCCAGACCGATAAGGCCTGCTTCTGGTCGCCCAGCACCTCCATCGCCCTTTGGTATAATCCGGATGGTTGGTCGTTCGGGGCAAGGACATTATCTATCCCACCCTCCTTATTTTTTATAACATAACAAGATCGTCCCATTACTAAATCGTTTTGACACAAAGATAGAAAATCCCGCCTACTCTCACGAGCGGACGGGACACCAAAATAACAACATAATAACAAACCTTATGTTTCTCCGAAAAGTGCAAATCTTTTTGCCGATCCTCACGAACAGGCAAAAGCTCAATCCTAAATTATAAAAAATGGAGTTTATCGTTTAGCGAAAATATCTTTATCTGATCTACTCAGAACCCTGCCTTTCAATTCCAAGAACCTAGGCATCCATTCTTTAGATATCTTAGACACAATCCACTGAAATCCCTTAGGAGTCACATAGACAGTATTAGTGCCGTAGAACTCGTCATCATTACGATATCTGTAACGAGCATAACCGCTGTCTATCATCCTTTGGGAAAGCAACCACCTCTTACCTGTCTTAGCGAAGAACTTCTTATCCTCAAGCAATATTCGAAGATTCTTCTCCGCTATATCATATCCATGAGCCTCTAGCTTTTCCCGAACCTCTCTGATCAACATATCTGTCTCTTGGGCTATTTCGGCTGTCTTAGCAAACTCAACCATAGGAGCCTGTTCTTTAATGATATTATCGGATATCCTTTTGGCTTCCTCTGCCGCTTTCTTCGCCTCAGCTAACGCACGCTTCTCCTTTTCCGATTTAAGCAAAGCCTCTAATGCCTCTATATAATCAGATGGAAGTTCATTCTTTGATGGCATATTGTTAGATGGCATAGAATAGGAACCTGTTTTTCTAATAGAAGGAAGAACCTCCGATGTTACCCATCTTTTGAATTTCTTAGCAAACTCCTTCTTAGATGACATAATTAAAGTATACATACCAGACTCATTAATAATCTTTATCTGGCTAACATATTGATTGTGAATAGGGGTGGAATCGTAGGCCTCCCTATCTTCTGACAATCTCAGCATTTTACAATCCTCGTCATCTACCAACCTTCTTACAGCATCCCTAGGATCTGCATACCCTAAACATTTAGCTACATCATTACCGACAAACCATGGTTCATGTTTCTCATCCAACAATACTCTCACATCCCCAAAATCAGGATTCTCAAATAATTTTAAATTATCATCCATAATATAAAACAACGAGAGCCACCAGCGTCCGTTACCCCACTGATAGCTCTCATTTATCGCCTACGCCTAAGCGATATTAATATCTTCTTCTGGTCTAGCAACGGATAGACACCGCAAATATAAGACCTTATTTTGAAACTACAAACAAACAAGAGATATTTTTACAAAAAATGTAATCAGCCATATTCCTCTGTCATATATAAAGCGTAGCTATACCTATCCTCTATCATCTCCACCACCTTCTTGATATCAGATAAAGTTAGTTTCTTTATCTCCATATTCCTACTATCCATCCTGACAAAAGAGTTCTTGAACTCCTGCTCGGTTATGGCATCCAACCTAAATAAATTGTATTTTATAAGCAACTGGCTTACGTCAAATATCAGGATATTAAGATCAATATCATCCTTCAACTCGTTAAGAAGATCACGCATCATGGCTTTGATAGCATCAGTATCAAGTTCCAGCTTCTCGGCTTCCTTCATCAACTTCTTGATAATACCATTGTGCTCGATTATGATGTTAGCATTATCATCATCGGTAGGTAAAAGGATATCCATCGTACATTTTATACCAACCTTATCACTAAGTCTTTTATTGAACTCAGTCATATAATCAAAAGCCTGATCCCTGCTTAAGGCGTATGTATGATCAAGCAACTGCTTTTGTCTGACCTTGACAAAATAGTTTCTGGTGTATAGCATCATCAAGACCTTTACTCGCTGGATGCGTAGGTCTTGCATGATCTTCCGATGTAAAAAGGCATCTAATTGCATAATATAAAGAGTCCCCACCGGGGCCATCACACACCCGACAGGGACCAACTTTTAAATATCTTACTCGTCAGGTGATGGACTGACGCCGCAAAGATAAGTCAAGATATTTTATTTAGCAAGGATTTTCCGCCTCATTTTCTCCGGATACTACGTTACCGTCGGAAACCAAAGACTTGTCCTCGGCCGCCTTCGTAGGCGAGGCGAACTCCGATGGCAGATCCGGCAGGTTAGGGAACGAGACTTCCGTCTCCTCCTTGGATACCTTGTTCTCCTTGATACTCATCCTAAACTTAGGAGCTATGAAAGGATCGTTGTTAAGATCGATGTTGATCGTAACGTCATTCATCAAAATATCCTCCTTAGTTCTGGAATCACCTATCCATCCTCTTACGTCAGCGGTCATAGGCATCCTGCTAGCCGCTTCCTTGACAGCTTTAAACCGGTTCTTGATAACATCCACGTCTCCCGCCAGCGGAATCACATATGTCTTATTATCCAACCCTGATCTGGCTATAGCGTTATTAAGATCCATTATATCATCAATACTTACGCCTCCGCCTAGACCCTCCGTAATCCTATCAGCCATCGATCCGATCATGGATGGGAATGACGATATATCCTGATTTTTCAATCTTACGGGGTACAGGTAATTTCTTCCATTTCCTGTCTTTATAGCTACGACCGGGATACGTGAATCTTTATAGTCACCATACTTGTCCCTGACGATAGCCGTACAGAACGGGAATATATTATACTTAATATCATCCCTCATCGTAACCTCCCCATTCTCTATATATCCTACGCTCTCGACTTTACCAACCGTCTCGTTGGTAAAATCATTCTCGGATACCATCAACGTACCATTATCATCACTTACGCTAAAATTAGGTCTTCCCGGCAAAACACTGGTAACTGTACCTACGAACGGTATATCAATCTCGCCAGTAACAGATCCTATATTATCCCTATATAACTCAAAGGCCCTACTCCTTAAATCAGCGTTACTTCCTTTTGAATCCGGGTCATTGGCTTTCAGTACCGAGACGAAATTGCCGTCGCTATCCACGATCTTAATAACCATATTATCAACCAGCTCTCGGTAAGCCGACTTAGTCTCATCAGAATTAGGGTCAACGGCGTTAAGGCTATTGTATTTATCATACAATTCCTTGGTATATGGATCTGACATATCCATCTTAAACCTTACCATATCACCCTTGCGGAGGCTAGCCGTTGCTTCCTGATTCACCGACTCGTTGTTAGATCCAAACGTATCACCCGTATAATAAGGGACAATAGATCCATCCTGCCCCTTGCGATACACCATAAACCAGATGGAGGTCGACAAGGCGGTTTGCCGCCCCAATATGACACCGGTAGCGTTCTCGAAAGCCTGAGCGTCATCCTCGCTAATCATCCATCTTGAGTGGTTATTCGACTCTATAACAGTAAATATGTCGGTTCCGTTGGTGAAATCCATCACCCTTCCATTATCAGTATCAGTGGCATCAGATCTTTTAAGCCCAAGACTGTCCATAAACCTGTCAAGTCTCATTCCGCCAACTTCATAATACATAACCCCACCGATCTCTCTCTTCTGAGCCATCAACACCACCGGATTCTGGGCGGCGTTAACTTCCGTCCTGCCGGTGGATGTCCCGGGTTCGCTCTCTGTGAGGACATCACCCATAGGTATGGATTTATCGTAATCCTTGACAGCTATACTTCCGTTATCATACAACCTCATCCATTCCACGAATTGAAGAAAAGGCCCATCGGAATAATTATTGATAATATCAATAGCCTCATTAAGCTTATCCTGATCAATCTCATTGCCATTGTCAGCCTCATTCATAAGATCATTATAAGTCTTTATAGCTTCTTTGATCTGATCCTGATCAAGACCATTGATATTCATATCTACAATATCATCAACAGCGTCCTTGATATTATCATAAATATTATCATGGATCTTCAATCTATCTATTATCGATCTAGCCTTATTGATCCTTGAAATAGGATTATCCCCAAACCCGTTAACTAGACTATCGACACGAGGCTTGTTATTATCATATATCTGTCTCTCCCTAGGAGATAAGACATCCTCATTACCGTTCCATATCTTTATAGCTATATTATTGATTCTATCGTCAGAAGGATTTATGATATCCTCATCATCAGGAACCCTCTCGACTATATTACCTTCATCGGTCTTAATCTCGTTCTCCATAGATCTGGCTATCATATGATTATATGTCTTGAACATAAATGCCTCATCCTCCCCTATAAGACCATCTTGGTAAGCCTTGTCTATAGCTTGGTCGTTGGCGTAAAGATCATTGGCATCAGGATTATCAGTATTCCTGAAATCATACTTGCTATCATCCTCCTCATAAGTCTTACCCCATACGTTCGATAATATCTTCATGAACCCGCGCTCCTGCGCCCGGATGAATCTTCTGTCACGCATACGACGAAGAGACTCGTTTATATTCTTATAAGCCACAAGATTATGAAGATACTCACTAAGCAATGCCATAGCCTCCTTATAATTATCAACCCCACGGATAGATACGACGTTCTCAAAATCAGCTATAGTATCATAAGCCGCCATAAGATCAGCGGCACTGATCCTTGAATCATTTCTATTTAAGAACAACTTAGATATATCAGCCTCTGAGTTAATTAACGTAGTTAATTTCCTCTCCAATGCGATCCTATCCTCTGTTAATTTAAGAAGCCTATCATTCTCCTTGACCAACTTAGCCTTATCAGATTCAAGAGCGTCCTTCGACGCGACACTTTGTTGAAGCCTCAAGATATTCTTCTCCATCCTCTGTATATCATCCGTAAGCTTCCTGAGTTCTTCAAGATCCCTGCTCGAATCAGGATTAAGACGAGAATATATATCAAGAGCGGGGCCTATATCCGTATTGTATATCCTTCTTAACTGATTGGCAATATCGTTCAAATTATCCTTCGCCTCAAGGCCATTATAAGCCATATTGGAGATATAGGCGTTAAACGACCTATTGGATATACCATCGGTAAGGGAGTCGGCGAATCTGTTGGCCATGGTAAAATTATCCACCTTCTTATTAAACTCGTTGACAAGATCGGCTTTATACTCATTAACCTGCTCATCCGTCATATTCATATCGGACGCTATATCGCTATTAGGTATAGATTCGACTACCGTCCTGAAATTCTCCTTGGTATCATCCAACATCCCCATCTCCGAATCATAACGGAGACGATTGAATACGGCGTCACTAAAATCCTTATTTATGATCCTACCATCACTCTCGTACGATGTGTCTACACCAGATAATTGAGCGTTAAGAGCCATACTGCCACGAATAGCACGGACAGCGGCGGTGGTCAAGGCGCCGGCATTGGCGTTGTAGGCCTCCACCATCCCCTTGTTCCGGGACATGTCTTGGCTCCATTCCTTTATACCCCCAATAGTCTTTCCACCCATAATCGATCCGATAATCATACCGATACCGATCTCCTTCCATCCTTGGCTAGACCCGTACGTCTCCTTGAACCCATTCTTTATAGCCTCCATATAGCCTATATTCTGCCGGATAGCCATAGGATTGTATCTTGATTCTACCCAATCCTTGGCGGACTTACTAGCCACTCCCTGAAGACCTTCCTCATACAGACCCTCTGACACTGGGCGCTTGATGATATTGAACGTATTTCCGGCTACCTTCTGCCATTTCTTTGGTGTTATGGCTCTTAACGTACCATTATCCATCCTCTCGGCACCTACGCCAAATATATTGCGTTTTATGAACTTATCCACACCAAGATCCATGCCGAACATATCGCCGAACATAGCTATATTGGATAATGACAATATGCCGACGTTGGCGGCAAATACGGCATTAGCGGCATTGGCATTGTCAGCTCTGAACTTCATAAGCTCCTCATATGGGACTTCCCTTCCATAAGCGTTACGGTAAGACTGCCTGAAATTCTCCTCAGCCTCCATCAGCATGCTTCTGGCCTCGACAGACGCCTCCCACGAGGTAGATGTGCCAAGGAAAGCGAGGGTGTCCAGTCCCTTGCCTATCCTCCGTCCCGTACGGGCGGCCCTAAGGTAGACACCGAACGCTTTCTTGGTATCCGAAGCCGCTTTGCCTATCCTAGCCAAAGCCACGCCCGCCCTAGCTCCCGTACGAGCTAAGTTCATCAATCCAGCGCCGGAATATACGGCTGACGATAACATGGCTCCAGCGGTAAAAGCAAGACCGGATAAAAAATCGTTAGACCAGAAATTAGCCGTAGTCATGCTTTGAAGGAAATTCATATCCCGCTCCTCACGATTGTAATAATGAGCAAGACCGTAATCCATCTTCTTGTCCTGATCATCCAACCATCTCGTGAAATCGTTATCAAAAACAGCGTTAAAATTACCTCTGGATACACCGGCGTAAATACCATAAAAAGGCTGAATAACACCACCTAATCCATACAAAGCGGCCTTACCTACAAATTTCCCCAAACCTCTCATCCATTTTTCAGTCCTACCTTGACTCCTAGATAAACGTGTGTCATTATCTACACCGGGGATATAAGACTCGTATTTAGGTATCCAAGTACCGCTACTAAGTCGATACCTTGAATCCTCCAACGATATCTCCGGACCAGTAAGATTAAACCTGCCCTTATAGCTTTGATCAGAAGCCATATATCCTAATGGGGACATATGTTTCATATCATCATAATAATTTGTCTTAACAGTATTCTTGATCCTCTCCGACAATGACGGTATCTGGGACTTTGATCTCTCGGAAGCGGAATACGGATCCAATACCGGAGGCAGGTCACGATCCGGTATATCATAGGGATCCGTACCAATAGCCTTTATATTATCTACGTTTATGGTAGGATATCTGTACTTCTCGGCAAGATCCTTTCCGTTAGAGGTATTATTATAGATTTCCATTGTTTCCATTATTTCCACTATTTCCGTTATTCCTGTTTCTTATCTCCTGATCAATCATATCAGCTATGGGCGAGATGAAGCTCTCGAAATCATCAGTAGTAGATCTTCCCTCGCTCCTCCAATACACCTCATTCTCCTTGCTAAGTATCTGTTGCCATGCCATGACCAAATAATACTGCGGGCAGAAGTCGATCTTCCTTGCTACCTCATCAGCATAGTTAACGCCATACAAATCAATTGAATACAACGGGGTATTACCCTCTCTAGCCCCTCCTTTGCTATATATATCAACATTTATCCCAGAAGAACCATTATTATACTTATATCCGGAAGCCCTTAACTCGTACATAGAAGCGTTATCGAACAACACGTCAGTAGCGATCATCATCTGATTCTTCCTGATATTACCGTCATTTATATTCGTAAACATATCTATATAAGGCATTACCGTGTCCTTGGCCCCGCTAGCGTAAGCGAATGGAGCTACCAACAATGACTTAGCCATCTTCCCATAAGCGTTGTTGCTTGAGCTGGCGAAAGATATGGGTACGACACCGGAATCATAGGTCTCGGACGGGATGCTTACATCCTCTTTGTAGAAAGTAAGTCCATTCGCAGCCAGATCAGCCTCGCTTACCTCAACAACAGATCGACCATCACCTCCATTATTGCCAATGATCTGATAATTACCATCACCTATAGGGGATATGGTAAACGTTATCTTCGTATTGGCATTATCCTTATCCTTGGGGATAAAACCGCCACCACGGGTGAACAGGTCACTAATCTTTATATAATCATACTCGGCTTGGCTTTTAGACGGATAATCGCCGGAGAAGATATACTCACGCTCGGCGTACTCATGACGATATTGTCTCAAGTAATCCTCGCCAGCGCGCTTAGCGTCATCAGCGATCCTGCCTAAATCTCCACGACTCCATTTATGTCTTAATAAATCATTTCTCTCTTTATGCGCCTCGTCATATATAGCGGTAGCGACAGCGATCGCTCTATTATCACCAGCAAACCTGTCTTTTATTTCCTCGATATGCCTATTCTTGTTAGCCCCAGATACGGCAAGAGACATTATAGACTCAATATCATCAAGAGAAAAAGATGTTCCCATAAGATTATTTACACGATCCAAAAGAATACTTGACTGACCTGAATCCACCGACACATATGGAGCTTCTCCTTGAATGCTACTATTAACGACGTTTATATTATCATTTAGCAAAGAGCTATAAGCGAACAGCTTAGCCCAATCATTCAATGTTATATCATTTATCCCATCTATATCAAAAACCTTATCACCGTTGTTGTTGATATCCCCAAGATTGAATGTCCCAAACCCGTAACTAACATCTATGCCTGATCCATCAAAAGATTTAGCCTCTTTCTCGACTATAGCGTCAACGCCATCCAAAACAGCGTTCTCCGCCTTATTAAATCCATCATTGATCTTATTATACTTACCTCTTTGGGTATTTAACCCAAGAAGCTTCAGGTAACTATCCTGACCATTGTAATCAAGTAGCTCATTCCTTGACCCTCCATTAGCCTTGAAATAAGCCATGATAACCTGATCGTTATCCATATCCTTGACCACGTTACTATTCTCAGGATCAGACGCCCATGCGTCGATCTTCCTTCTAGCGTCATCTGACAGTGACTTAACAAAATTACTCATGCCGGTAGTTACCGCCTTCTCGTTGGCTATGAACCCGTTCATGAACTCATCGCTTATGCTCACATCGTCAAGGTTTGCGCTCTTGGTAACCACGGTAGGCCCGGTCGTGTCATCACCCCCATTCTCCGACCTACCCGATTTGCTGGCTCTCATCAACGCTGCCTTCTCCATGGCTAGATTATGCCTTTTTGTCTCATTGAACTTAGCTCTCTCCATCATCTGTTGATTGGCCTTGAAATAATAATCATCAACACCCAACGTCTCGTATGAGTTATTATAAGACCATCTCAGCCCGACGCCACGAAGGAACTGCTGTCGTACCATGAACATGCCGGCTCGCTCCGGGCTGTAGTTGCTACCGATAACGCCCTCGGCCTCCTCCACGAAATCATTTCTCTGCTTGATAATATCCGCCAGCTCCGACTCCAACTTAGCCCTCTTGACCTTGTCATTGCCAACGCCCTTTAGCTTGGCTCGTATGGATTCTTCCTTGACACTGAAATCATCAATATACCCTTTAAGGAAATCTGAGGTGCTTTGAACATTAAATAAGTCAGGATTCGTTCTAGCCATATATCTTCCCTCTAATTGCATCTGAGCCTTACCGTTCTCAGATATAGAAGCCATGGCTATATCCCTGACCTGAGCGTAACTCATCTCATCTATATACATCTCACGCATCTCGCCCGTCCTGTTGCCATTGGAATCAGTCACCGGTACATTGACTTTCTTCCCCTTGTTAAGGGAGATGAAATTCTTCATCTTCTCATCAATCTCAGCGTGGTAATCCGTATAAGGGGTATAATGTATAGGATTAAGACGTGTCCCTACCTGACCGTCATTCATCCAAGCCACGGCATCCGCAAAAGCCTCAGCCTCGTTTATAGGACTATACATCTTGGGATTGTTCAGCTTCATATCCTCGATCTTCTCGCTGATCGAGGTGACGCGCTGCTCTTCCTTAGCCTGCGTAGCCGCAACCTCGCTCTTCAGGTCGGCATGGCAGTTGTTGCAGTCATTCGCCAGCATATCCTCGTTCTCAAGCGGGCTGATCCAATCATGAGACGTGTATGCAGTGCCGTCCTCGGCGACTTCGGTGCCCATATGGCAGTCGGAGCAGGTGTATCCGATGCGCGCCATGGTGGTGGATTTCCCGCCGTAGATGGTTTCGAACTCCGGATGCTGCACCTTGATCATCGGCGCCATGGTGTCGGCATGATTCCAGTCGGAGAAGTTCATGTCATCGTAATAAGCAAGGATGGCATCGGGCGTCATCTGATCGGTGCCGGTGTAGGGGTTCGTCGTCGCCTTCGTGGTCGGATCGAAATAATACTCGTTGTGGCACTGGCCGCACGTTTGGCTGGCCAGCGGCGCCTTCTTCTCGTTATCCACGTCATCGCCGAGCGCCCTTACGAAGAACTTGTTGCCCACGACCAATTGGGTGGGGTCGTTCTCATGGCAGTTATAGCAGCTGATGGGCTCGTCGAACTGATCGATCATGTCGTTGAATTTGCCTTGATAGGCCGTATCGCCCTCCGCATTCACCAATGCGGTGTATTGCGGTGTCTTGCACGAGATGCAGTTGGCGAGCTGCTCCTTTTTCTGCGTACGCGGCGTTTCCTTCACCGTATCGAGCGAGTGCGTATGGCCATGCGCAGCTTGCCGCGTTCCTCTCCGCTTACGCCAGCGGCGAAATTGCCTTGCCACAGCCGGACGCAGACTACACCGACGAACAGGAGGAAACCGAAGATGAAGCATAAAAAACTGTTCCGCAGCGTTACCGCTTTGCTTGCCGCCCTTGTACTCATGGGCGGCTTTTCTGTTACCGCTTTTGCGGGCGGCGGTGATGTGAGCGACGAGCCGCCTACCCCCGTAACCGAAACCGAGCCGGAAGAAACGACGGGCGGCTATGAGCCGCAGCCCTTAACGCCGGAGGGCAACATGAGCCTTGTGGACGACATAACGGGCGAAGCGTCCGGCGATAAGCAGTTTATTACCGTCGTTACGAAAAACGGAAACTATTTTTACATCATCATTGACCGCGCCGAGGACGGGGAAAATACCGTCCATTTCCTTAACCAAGTGGACGAAGCGGATTTAACCGCCCTTATGGAGGACGGGCAGACCGAAGCCCCCGTTTGTAGCTGTACTGAAAAATGCGTTGCCGGAAGCGTCAACACCGATTGTCCCGTTTGCAGCGTCAACATGAGCGAGTGCGCGGGCAAGGAAGCCGAGCCGGAGCCGGAAGAAACCGAGCAGCCGCCGGAAGAAGAAAAAGGCGGCGGCATGGGTATTCTGCTTGTCGTGCTGCTTGTTGCCGCAGCGGGCGGCGGCGCGTTCTACTACTTTAAGATTTTGAAGCCCAAAAAGGACGCGGCGAAAGGCAGCAGCAGCCTTGACGACCTTGATTTTGACGAGGACGACGAGGAAACGGAAGTAGTCGAAACCGAACAGACCGAGCAGGAGGACGATAATCTATGAAACTTGTAATTGCAGAAAAACCGAGCGTCGGGGCGGCGATTGCCGCCGTTATGGGCGCGAATGAAAAGCGCAGCGGATATTTTGAGGGCGGCGGCTACCTTGTGTCGTGGTGTATCGGGCATTTGATTAGCCTTGCAGACGCGGCGACCTACAATGAACAATTCCGTAAATGGAAGTACGACGATCTTCCCATTGTCCCGCAGGAGTGGCAGTTTATTGTTGCCAGCGGCAAGGAGCAGCAGTTTTCCATTCTCAAAGACCTTATGCACCGCAGCGACGTTACCGAGATTGTCAATGCGTGCGACAGCGGGCGCGAGGGAGAACTCATTTTCCGTTTTGTCTATCAGATGGCAGGCTGTGAAAAGCCGTTCAAGCGCCTCTGGATCTCCAGTATGGAGCACAACGCCATCCGGGACGGCTTTGCCAATCTGAAACCGGGAAATTATACCATTGAAGTGTACGCTTCCCGCCCGACTCGCCCGGGAGAACGTGTATGGAAAGGAGAACGGTTGTATAATGACCGCGTTTACTTTAACGGAAACGAAGTAAAAGATATCATTGTAGAAGAACGTGGAGATATCCGTCCGGGCAGACCCGGAAGACCGGGAAACGGTCAGGGTGGACACCGTCCGGACTATAACCGCTACGACAGAGTGATGAATGACCAACTTTTCAAGAAGTTCTTTGATAGTGTGAAGAATGAGCCTTTTGAAAAAGATCGTATGGGGTTGATTACAACTGCATTGGCGAACTCTGATTTTACATCGGAGCAGTGTCTTCAACTGGTGAAGTTCTATACCTTTGAT
>OGYE01001714.1_pt1 | contig 14067 bp, 14 predicted proteins | sample 1576471 | NCBI WGS metagenome assembly OGYE01 (sample SAMEA3541532, study PRJEB24748) | human gut metagenome | biome: human gut; feature: human-associated habitat; material: faeces | place: China | collected 2012
TAAAGCAGAACTGAATAGATGGACGGCGCGTGCGGCCATGCCGCAGGCGGAATGGGGTGAAAAGCCCCGCGAGCGGGTCACTGTGAAGCTCCCACGAGGAGATCAGTCAGAATGCCCGGACGGCCTTGGACGCTCCTGCCCACACCGGGAGCCGAGAGACACCAGGGGGGTCTTTGCACCCTTTTTTACGTCTGTACGGCTCGCGTAGGCGGGCGGGTACAGACGTTTTTTTCATGCAAAAGGAGGAAGAGAGAATGAAAAAACGCGCATTATCCCTGCTGATGGCCTTTGTGATGGTCATCGGCCTGCTGCCCGCGACGGTCCGGGCGGCGGAGACGCCGCAGAAAATAACGACGACGACCGAGTTTGCAGATATGGAGCAGGCCGGCAATTATATTCTGATGGCGGATATAACGATCGAAGCACCATATGGCTCTCAAACGAAGAAATTTACTGGTACATTTGATGGCAATGGGCACACGATCAAGTTAGAGATCGAAAATGCCGCAGACCATTATCAGGGTGCATTTGCGTATATTGGTACTAACGGCGTGGTAAAGAATCTTATTACTGCTGGCTCAGTGACTTTGGCGGCAAACAAGAATTATGCTGGTGGTATTGCTGGTATGTGCGAGGGCACGATCCTGAACTGCGGCAATACGGCAAACATAACGGGCAGTAGACAGATTGGAGGAATTGCCGGGCAATTAGGCGATAAGGGAGAGGCGCTTATCCAAAACTGCTATAATACAGGCGCCATTAAGGGAACGGCTACAAGTAGAACTGCTGCCGGTGGTATCGCGGGTAAAGTAGGAAGTAAGAGCTCTGTCCAAAACAGCTGCAATAGTGGTGTTGTTTCTGCAAAAACACAGAATGGCTCTTTGGTTGGATATAGTGGCGGTAAACTTAGTTATTCGTGGTGGTATCAGGAAGCTAATCCGAACAAGGCTGCCGGGTTTATTTCTGATGCGAATAACGTCGAGAATTACGAGTATACGAATGCTGTTGATGCCGTCAAAGGGCTGAATAAAAACCGCGGCGATAACGCGGAGTGGGCAGAGTGGGCAGATAAGGAAGGTGTGCCCGTGCTGAGGCTGGTGCAAAAGAGCGATGTGAGCAGCACGCCTGAGATTTCTCTGAAGCAGACGGATGTAACGCTGTATGCGGAGGAAAACCTCGGGACGAGATACCCACAGCAGGCGACGCTGACGGCGCAAACGAGTAATTTGCCAGACGACGCGAAGATTGTGTGGGAGATCAACAATGAGCAGGCGGCTGTGATAATTCCTGTAGAGGGCACAGACAAGAGCATTCTCGTGAAGGCAGCGGTCGGCGGTGCTGCTACAGTTACGGCAACGGTTTGTGATGCGGAGAACAAGCCGATTAAGGTGGAAGAGGAAAGCGGCGAGAAAATCGTTCGTGCCACCTGCAAGGTGACGGTCATTCCGCACATCAACACGGTAGAGATCAAAAACATCATTCAGGAGATTTTCTCAAACGGCAATTCTCATTTTCTTGAAATGAGCGGCGGTGAAATCAACCCTACAGAACTTGTTGCAACACTTATAAATCAGAAAGAAAATCTTATTGACGGTATTAATTACGCACTCGAAAAGGTAGACGGTTCACTTTCACTTTTACTTATGAATCCAAACGGAATTTATTGTGCAAGAGATAAGTACGGCAGAACTCCTATTGCTATCGGCAAGAAAGAGGACGCTTTCTGTGCCGCTTTTGAGAGCTTTTCATATAAAAACCTCGGTTACAGCAATTACAAAGAGCTTGGCCCTGGTGAGATTGTTGTTATTACAGATAAAAACTGCGTTACCTTAAAACAGCCCGGAAATGATATGAAAATATGCACATTCCTTTGGGTTTACTACGGCTACCCTGCAAGCTCATACGAGGGAATGAGCGTTGAGCAGATGCGTTACCTCTGCGGTGCAAAAATGGCAAAGAGAGATAATGTAAAGCCTGATGTTGTTGCAGGTGTTCCTGATTCGGGTATTGCACACGCAGTCGGATATGCTAATGAGTCGGGTATTCCCTTCTCAAGACCGTTTATTAAATACACACCAACATGGCCGAGATCCTTTATGCCTACAATTCAGAGCCAGCGTAATCTTATTGCAAAAATGAAGCTGCTTGCTGTTGAGGATTTAATCAGAGATAAGAGCCTGCTTTTAATTGACGATTCAATCGTGCGTGGTACTCAGCTTAGAGAAACCACAGAGTATCTCTTTGAAAGCGGTGCAAAGGAAGTTCATATCAGACCTGCTTGTCCTCCTCTTGTTTACGGATGTAAGTATCTCAATTTCTCACGCTCATCTTCTGAGATGGATCTGATTACAAGACGAGTTATCGAAAGACTTGAAAACGGCAATGTTACCGATGAAGTTTTAAAGGAATACACCAATCCCGATTCCGAAAAATATGAAAAGATGGTTGACGAGATTTGTAAGGAACTCAAGTTTACTTCACTTCGCTTTAACCGCCTTGACGATATGCTTGATTCCTGCGGTATAGATAAATGTAAACTCTGTACTTATTGCTGGAACGGTGAAGAATAAAAATAATCAAAAGTGAGCTGTAAAAAAACAGCCCAAATAAAAACGACTGCATTCTAACCTAAAGGTAGGAATGCAGTTCAGCCTGTAGAAAAACTCGAAATTCAGATTGACCGGATTTCGAGTTTTTGAAATTTTAGAATAAATTTTAAATAATCCCCTCATCACGGTAGCGATGGACATGAACGCATCTTACAACAAGCTTGTAACAAAGCATTTGCCCAAAGCACAGATTGTATATGATCGGTTTCATATGCAGTCGCAATTTGGCAGAGATGTTCTCGGTATTGTTCGTCTGGATGAAACTCGAAGGCTTCAACAACAAGATCAAGGTTGCTAAACGAATCGGCTACGGTTACCGTGACGACGACTTTTTCTTCACCATGATTCGCTATCTTTCTGCTTCTTCTGTCCGTTCTCCATCCCACAAAAAATCGTGATGAACCTAATATTTACTAAAAAAAGCCGACCGATACAGTCTTTATGTATCGGTCGGCGCTATATTATAAAGTGTTTAACTATCCTTAAGCGGTTTTACCTGTATAGAGCTGATAATACTTACCCTTCTGCTCTATAAGTTGTTCGTGTGTGCCCTTTTCTATAATTCTGCCGTGCTCAAGAACAATAATACAATCTGAATTTCTTACGGTTGAAAGTCTGTGAGCAATTACAAATGTTGTTCTGCCCTTCATCAGCTTATCCATACCGTCCTGTACAATCTTTTCTGTACGGGTATCAATTGAACTTGTTGCCTCGTCAAGAATAAGTGCAGGCGGATTGGCAACTGCGGCTCTTGCGATTGCAAGCATTTGGCGTTGTCCCTGGCTAAGGTTTCCGCCGTCACCTGTAAGAACCGTATCGTATCCGTGCGGAAGTTTACGGATAAAGCTGTCTGCGTTGGCAAGTTTAGCCGCCGCAATAACTTCTTCATCGGTAGCGTCAAGTCTGCCGTAACGGATATTTTCCATTACTGTATCTGTGAAAAGATGCGTTTCCTGCAATACAATACCGAGAGAGCGTCTTAAGTCAGCTTTCTTAATCTTATTGATATTTATGCCGTCATAACGAATTTTACCGTCCTGAATGTCATAAAATCTGTTGATAAGGTTTGTAATTGTAGTTTTGCCTGCACCTGTAGAACCTACAAACGCAATCTTCTGACCCGGCTTTGCATAAAGGTCAATATTATGGAGAACCATTTTATCATCTGTATAACCAAAGTCAACATCGTCCATTACAAGGTCGCCCTTGAGCTGACGGTACTCTGTTGTGCCGTCCTCGCTATGAGTATGTTTCCATGCCCACACACCTGTTCTCTCTTCAGATGGCTCAATCTTGCCGTCAACAATTTTTGCATTTACAAGATTTACATATCCGTCATCCTCTTCAGGCTTTTCGTCAAGAAGTTTGAAAATTCTGTCTGCACCTGCAAGAGCCATAATAATGCTGTTGAGCTGCATACTAATCTGATTAATTGGCTGACTGAAATTTTTGTTAAATGTCATAAATGCCACAAGTCCGCCAAGTGTAAGTCCTGCAAAGTGATTAAACGCAAGCACACCGCCGACTATTGCGCAAAGCACATAGCTGATATTACCGAGCTGTGCATTGATAGGCATAAGAATATTTGCAAATTTATTTGCATTATATGCGCTGTCAAAAAGTTTGTCGTTGAGTTCGTTAAATTCTTCAACAGCCTTACCCTCGTGATTAAATACCTTTACAACTTTCTGACCGTTCATCATTTCTTCAATGTAGCCGTTTACCTTGCCGAGGTCATCCTGTTGAGCCGTAAAATATTTACTGCTCTTGCCGCCGATTTTGCCCGATACAATAAACATTACCGCAACCATAACAAGTGTAAGAAGTGTAAGCGGAATACTGATTGAAATCATACTTACAATTACAGATACGATTGTAATTGTACTTGAGAAAAGCTGAACCATACTCTGGCTAATCATCTGACGGAGAGTATCAATATCATTTGTATAAACCGACATAATATCGCCGTGAGAATGAGTATCGAAGAATTTAATCGGTAAACTCTCCATATGTGAGAAAATATCAATTCTCAAATTACGCATTGTACCCTGTGTTACATAAACCATAAGTTTTGAATACGCAAAAGTTGAAGCAGCACCGAGCAAGTAAAAACCTGCTACTCTTGCTATTGCGAAAAGCAAGGGAGTAAAATCAGGCGAACTTGTATTCATAAGCGGAGTGATGTAATCATCAATAAGCGACTGAATAAACAAAGTACCCTGAACATTAGCAAGAACACTTACGATAATACAGATAAACACGATTATCATATGAATTTTATAATTCTTAAAGGTATATCCTAAAATTCTTCCGAGAATTTTACCCGGATTTTTAACCTTAGGTTTTGCACCCATCTGGCGTCTTCTGCCACCCATAGGACCCGGCATTACATCTCCCCCTTTGCGTCAAAGTCACCGCTGCCCTTAGTTTGGGCCTCATAAATTTCGGTGTAAATATCATTTTTATTCAAGAGTTCATCGTGTGAGCCTACGCCGCTGATTTTACCGTTATCAAGAACTATAATCTTATCGGCATTCTGAACACTTGAAATTCTCTGTGAAATAATAAGCTTTGTTGTATTAGGAATTTCCTCTGCAAAAGCCTTTCTTATCTTTGCATCCGTTGCTGTATCGACCGCACTTGTAGAGTCGTCAAGAATAAGAATTTTAGGCTTTTTAAGTAATGCTCTCGCAATACAGATACGCTGTTTCTGACCGCCCGATACATTAGTACCGCCACGCTCAATAAATGTATTATACTTTTCGGGGAATGTCTGAATAAAATCATCAGCGCACGCAAGTTTGCAGGCATTTACACATTCCTCTTCCGTTGCGTTTTCGTTACCCCAACGGAGGTTATCTAAAATTGTACCGCTGAAAAGTACATTTGACTGAAGAACTACAGATACCTCGTCACGGAGCTTTTCAAGGTCATACTCTTTAACATTTCTGCCGCCGACAAGAACTTCACCGCTTGTTACATCGTAAAGTCTGCCGATAAGGTTTACAAGACTTGTTTTAGAGCTGCCCGTACCGCCAATGATACCGACTGTTTCGCCTGACTTGATCTTTAAGTTAATATCGTCAAGTACAGGTTCTGCGCCTGTTTTGTTATAACTGAAATATACATCTTTAAATTCAATACTGCCGTCAGGCACATTTTTAACAGGATTTTCGCCGTTTGTAAGGTTACTCTTCTCGTTGAGAACACCTGCTACACGCTTTGCACTTGCGGCACTCATAGTAATCATTACAAATACCATACCGAGCATCATAAGTGACATAAGTATGTTCATACAATATGTAAGCATACTTGTAAGCTCACCTGTTGTAAGTGTTGAACCGACAATCATATTTGCGCCAAACCAGCTTATTGCAATGATACAAGCATAAACGGTAAGCTGCATTATAGGCGTTACAGATACCATACAGTTTTCAGCCTTAACAAAAAGTTTGTAAAGGTTGTTTGCGGCTTTTGAGAATTTTTTGGTTTCGTGATCCTCACGAACGAAAGCCTTTACTACTCTGATACCGGATACATTCTCCTGAACGCTTGCGTTCAAATCATCGTACTTTTTAAATACCTGATTAAAGTATTTCATAGTAAATTTCATAAGGGAAGCAAGAACAATCGCAAGAAAAATAATTGCAACGAGGTACACACTTGCAAGTTTTGCGTTGATTATAAATGCCATAACCATTGCACAAATAAGGCTTGTCGGTGCACGCATACACATTCTGAGTATCATCTGATACGCATTTTGTAAGTTGGTTACATCGGTAGTAAGTCTTGTAACAAGACCTGCGGTTGAGTATTTATCAATGTTTGAAAACGAAAATGTCTGAATATTCGCAAACATTGAGCGGCGAAGATTTCGTGCAAAACCGGCTGATGCCTTTGCACCGAAGCTGCCGCCGAGAATACCGCAGATAAGTCCGCCGATAGCACAAAGAACCATTCCTCCTCCGACAAAGAGAATATGATTCATATCGCCTTTGTTGATACCGTCATCAATAATTGAGGCCATAAGAAGCGGGATAAGCGTTTCAAAAACAACCTCAAGTATCATAAAAACAGGCGTCAGTACAGATTCTTTTACAAATCCCTTAATCTGTTTTGATAAAGTTTTTATCATACTTTTTCTCCTTTACCATATTATTGTCCCGAAATGCCTGCCTTAAGTTTTCGTATTAAAAACAAAAAGGTTTGCTTTTCTTCGGGTGTAAAAATACTGTCAAATTCCTGCTCGTTAGATATAATTGCTTTATCTATCGAGCTTTTTATGCTCATTCCCTTTTCGGTAAGCACAATTTTTTTAAGTCTTGCATCATTTTCAACAGACTCTCTCTTTATGTACCCCTTTTTTTCCATAAGCTGTAAAATATTAGTTACGGATGAGCGTGAAATTGAAAACTCGCTTTCAAGATTTTTCTGGAAAATATCGTTGTCCTGATTATTGTAAAGATACGCTATTATCCAGCCGTGCATAATCGTTACCTTATCCACACCGTTTTTTGCCGCACTTTCAAGCATTTTCCTGTGCATAAGGTGGTTTACCGCCTTAATTTCGTGACCTATTGCGTCACACATATGGCAATCCTTTTCAAAATTTTTCTCTGTATCCGCATTTAATTTTTCGTCCTCCCCAAACATATCACACACTAAAAAACACCTCCGAATCGCAATTCAATATAAGTTCGGTATAAAACTGTTATATATTAAATTGTTTGATACCGAACTTTTATAACATTATAGTCTTTTTGTTTTTATTTGTCAAGAACTAATTTAAATTTTATGTAAGACAGCTTTACGCTGTCATTTTTTGTTGTAGCGCTGTAGCGTCATTTATATTAATTTTTCCGTTATCATCTAAATCTGCCGAATATAACACAAATTTTTCTTCATCAGAACATTCTGTTTTAATAATATCCGCACTCAAATTCTGCACTGTTTTAACATCGTTATCGTTAATTTTACCGTCGGCATTTACATCGCACTCTTTCAGCATAAATCCTGTTCCCACAATCACAAAATCCGTATTGCCGTCATCAAGCATTTTTTGCACTACGGTTTTTTTAGCCTTAAAAGTGTATGCGCCTACCGTTGAAAACTTGAGTTTATTCTGTGAAATTTCATTTTTATAATTACTGAAAAACTCGTCCGACTTGCCGTTTACAATACCTTTTTTCTCAAGATATGCGTTAAGATTACCGATTATCTGTGTACAATATGCGGGGTCTGCGGTTATTTTTTCCGTATCAATATCATTTGCAATATAAAACATTGATAAATAAAACATTATTTTCGGACTGCTTAAATCAAGGCCGCAATATACAATTGCGTCTACAGTATCTTCGTCATTATAATTTTTCAGAGCGGTCCTTGAACATCCGTTCATAAGTGTAAAGTATTCTTTGGCATTTTCAAGTGAAAAATCTGCCTTTGAAGTTGCAGATACGCATATCATACCGGAAATCATTATTAAAACAGCAAGTGCCGTACAGGTAAATTTTTTTAACATAAAAAGCACCTCCTGAGTTAGTATAACTCAAAAAGGCGCTTTAACGCACTTATTATTTACTTTTCCTTTTAACTTTCCGTTTTATCAGTGAAACTAACTTTTTAAATGAAAATTTCTTTATAGTGTCGTGATAAACATAATTTATTTCAGCACATATCATTAACAGCAGCATTAAAAAATACAGCAAAACCATTATGATAGCAAGACCTGTAATTACGCCGTAAACAGAAAAACCGTTAAAACTTTTTACATATATTGAGATTCCGAGAGCCAATACAAACCACGAAATTGTACACAAAACCGCACCCGGAAGTTGAGATTTAAAATTATATTCCTTTTTCTGCTCTTTGGAAATACACGGGAAATTCCTGTATATAGATGCAAAAGTAAAAGTCAGAATTAAAAATACAAGTAAATATCTCAATCTGAAAATTGCTGTAATTATGTTTGGCAAACTGCTTATAAACGGTTGGATCCAATCGTCAAGATATGAACCGAGAGCAATTATTACCAACGACGCAGACATTAATATAAAGAAAATAACAGTATAAAACATTGCACGAAAGCGCAAAACTATCCACATACGGTTTTCATATGCATCATAAACTCTGTTAAGTCCGTTAGTGATTGCATGTATTCCCTGCGATGCAGACCACAATGTAACCACAATTGAAACAAAAGAAATTCCGATAGTATTCTGATATGTTTCGGTTAAAAAATACTTTATCTGTGTAAGAAATACATCTGTAAATACACTTTGCAGCGCCTGTTCAATAAACGAAGTCGATATATGCAAGCCTTGCAGAATCGACAAACAAAACGCTAACAAAGGAACAGATGAAAGCACAATAAAAAAAGCAGACTGTCCGGCTATGGCAAAAATATTATCGTGAATACATTTGCTTATTATAGGATCATATTTTTTCATTATTTTATCATAAAAAGCAAAAGCTTTTTTTACTGCTTTCATAGCAAATCTCCTGTTTTATGAGTAGATATAATGTAATGTATTTATATGACACTTAGGACTGATTTAATCTGATTTAAAAAAATTATCGAGCCATAATCACGCTATCGGTTTTAAGTTCTACTATGTTATTGATTTTTTCGTCATCTTTTAGAGGTACTTCAATAAGCATAAGACAAACGCCCTTTGATTGATTGCTGTCCTTTGATTTCTGATATTGAACACACGGAACCTGCGAACTGATTGCATAGCTAAGTCCCCTAAAGCTGACTCTGTCTGCCGACGATTCAAGCTCAACAGGAGCAACATAAAGGCAATTGCTGTTAAAAAATCCGTCACTGTAGTTGCGGCTGAAATTAAGCAATTCACTCATATTTACCGAACCTTTGTAAGAGTTGCAAAAATTTTCATACTCGCTCATACTGTATATTCCTTTTGTGCCGTATGACGGGAGCTTTGAAAAGTTTGTTACATTAACAGACTCTGTGTAGTAAAAATGAGCCATATCATTATTGCTCACATCATTATAATAACCATCGGAAGAAAGATAGACATATCTTACCGTAAATATTGATGTATTTATACTCAAAAAACCTGCCGCAACAAACATTACAAGCGGCAGAGCGGCAAAAGTAACTCTTTCTTTTATTTTTGCCTTAACAAAAAGCAGAATATACAAAATCAGTACAAATGATATGCCTGCAATGACATACATATAAAACGGCTGTTTGTATACATACATCATAAATTCGGAAAAACCAAACAGCAATTCCGCTATTATCAGAACCGCTAAATCAACCGAACGCAAGTCAATTGACATTTTTCTGTATCCATGCACTGTGGCGGCAACAATTATTAATGTAAGAGCCTCAAGAATTACGCTGAGCAAACCGACATACTCCGAACTTTTAAGCATTAACTGAACCGTAACAAAAAACATAGTTTCGACTATTGCAAGTACCAACAGTACAAAAGAAAGCACCGTAAGTCTGTGATTACTGCGAATACGCTTTACCTGCTCCTGATACTGCTGCATTTCTTTTCCGCTAAACGGAAATCTGTCAGTAGTATCTCCATAAAAACTAAATCCTCTCATTTTTTCACCTTTCAAAACTTCATAAAATATTTATCAACAAACGACAATTTCATATTATCATTTGCCATATCATATTATCATTTGCAATATAAATTATATACAATTTTGCTTATAAATTCAAGTATAATTGCTATTAAATATATTTTTCTTGATAATTTGACAAAAAGCCTCTATTGTGATAACATATTAGTCAAGCAGTTCGTAACCATCCTGCTCGAGCAATTAACCAAAAGGGGCTTGCTCAATCAAAACTAAGGAGGAAAGGCATAGGACTTACTGTGTCCGTACACCCCCTGTGGGTGTTTTTTTATGCCAAATTTATGGAAAGGTACAGTATAATTCACAAAAAAAACAGTCGTGAAATTGTCCTTCTGCGTGGCAGTGGGTGTGTTTATACCAAATGCACATTCTGCGACTATTACAGTGACAGCTGTAAAAATGAAGAAGAAAATTTCAGGCTGAACAGCAAGGTGCTTGAAAATGTAACAGGCATCTTTCAAAACCTTGAAGTAATAAACTCGGGGTCGGTGTTTGAACTTGACAAAAATACCGTCGAGCTTATAAAAAAGGTTTGTAAACAAAAGAATATCCACACAATTCATTTTGAGTCGCACTATCTTTACAACAACAGAATTGCTGATTTGAGAAAAGAGTTTTCCGACTTTACGCTTAAAATGAAACTCGGTCTTGAAACCTTTGATTATGATTTCAGAGAGAATGTGCTTAAAAAAGGAATCAAAGAAAAAAATCCCGAAAAAATCTCTGAAAATTTCGATGAAGCTAATTTCCTTTTTGGAATTAAAGGTCAGACCGTTGAGTCTATAAGAAACGATATTGAACTTGGACTCAAATATTTTGAACGAATTTGCATTAATATAATGTGTGAAAATTCCACAAGCGTAAAACCCGATAAAGAACTTATAAAGGCTTTTATAAAAGAAATTTATCCTATATATAAGGATAACGACAGAGCCGATATTTTAATTAACAATACTGATTTTGGAGTGGGTGACTGATATGCCAAACGAACTTATACTTATATGTTCCGTAGTATTTATTTACGGTGCAGCACTTTTAGGATACAAATTTTTTGGAAAAACAGGACTTTATTGTATATCTGTAGTTGCAACTATTCTTGCAAATATTGAAGTTACAATAATGATAAACGCATTCGGAATGGAACAAACACTCGGTAATGTTCTTTTTGCCGTAACATTTTTGATAACCGATATTTTGTCGGAATGTGAAGGCAAAAAAGCCGCACAAACCGCCGTATATGCCGGTATATTCTGTTCAATATTCTTCCTTGTGCTTTCGCAAAGCTGGATGCTTTATACACCAAGCGCAACAGATACAATTATGCCGTCAATAAAAGCAGTGTTCTCAAACACACCACGAATGATTCTTGCATCTCTTGTTGTATATGCCGTAAGCCAGATGTTTGATGTTTGGCTTTACCATAAATGGTGGAATTTTACAGAAAAGAGGTTTGGCAGCAAACGCAGATTTTTGTGGCTTAGAAATAACGGTTCAACACTTATCAGTCAGATTCTTAACACTGCTCTTTTCACAGCATTCGCTTTCTGGGGCACATACGATATTCCGACACTTATTTCAATTTTCATTTCAAGCTATGTTATCTATATTTTCACAAGTTTGCTCGATACCCCGTTTGTTTATATTGCAAGAAAAATTCATGATAAAAAGATTAATGCAAAAGCCGAAAAAGCATAAAACTTTCCTGACAGTTCATTTGAATTGTCAGGATTTTTATTGCAAAAAACTATGCGAATATGCTATAATTTTACAGGTGATTTTATGTACTACACATACATACTGCGGTGTTGCGACAATACCCTTTATACAGGTATTGCCTTGGATATAGAAAAAAGAATGAACGAGCATTTTTTGCAAAATGAAAAATGTGCAAAATACACCCGCACTCATAAAGCTAAAAAACTCGAATCGCTGTGGATAAGCGAAAACCGAGCCACAGCCTCTAAACTTGAATACCATATTAAACATCTTACCAAAAAGCAAAAAGAAGAAATCATATCCTTAAAAAGCCTTGATGTATTAAAAGATAAACTTCCGATTGAAAATTATAATTATTCCGATATGAAATTAAATTCCGTAAACTAAGCAAAAAGTCCGACCGTCGAAGTCGGGCTTTTATTTTTTATCAGCTTTACATTTGGATTTTGAAATTACCAGTCTTTCAATTTCATTGTCGCTGACATACAGAGGTACAAATACAACAATTTGCATATCCGCAGTTATTTTTATTGCTGCGCTTTTTCTTTTGCTTCGTCTTACCTCAACATTATATTCGCCTATCTTCATTTTCATCATTCCTTTATACGCAAATTTTAGCATTTGATGATGAGAAAATAAGGATTATATCAATAAGTGATTACAATTATATAAGGAAAATGGCAGGGTACAATCAAATAAAATTAGTCGATGGTGAGTTCTTGATACACTCATATATGAATCAAGAATATAAAAGTGAATACAAAGATGATAAAATAGTTTTAAATGAAAAAACTTATACAACCAACGAAAAGAGTTTTTACAATGAACCTCTAGGGGATAGTTTATATTCTTATCATATTAGTGATAAAATAATTATTTTACCAGATGATGTATTAAAAGATCTTCAATTACAGAAGTTAAATATATATATAAATACAAAGAATGATATACCCTATAAAGGATTTATAGATATTGAACGTGAAGTTAAATTTTTATACGAAGATATTATAATATCAGAAAGGACAACACCTGGAATTTTTGATACTAATGTGGTGTCATATTTAACTGTATCTACAGAGTCAGAAAGAACCAATAATTCTATTTCGGGAACGTTAATTTTTAAATTAATATCTATGTATATTTCAATTGTATTATTTGTATCATCATTAACCGTAATATCATTACATATTCTATCAAATTTAAATAGCCAAAAATGTAGATATAATATGTTAATAAAACTTGGTGCAGATAATAATATGATAAATAAGTGTATTATTTATGAAATAGGAATGTATTTTAATTTACCTTTATTAATTTCACTAATATCTATAGTTATATTTTGGGCTCAATTTATATCTTACAACAGAGCTAAAATATTGACATTTTATAATTATATAGATTTTATTGCAAATATACTAAGTGCTTTTTTTATAATCACGGTTATTTATTTAAGTTATTTTACTTGTACATATAAAGTTTATAGAGATAATATAAAGTAATAAAAGTTATTATTAAAAACATAACAACGGATATGAAAATTATAAAAAGCTATGAAATGCAAAGTTTAAACTATGTTTTCATAGCTTTTTATAGTAAATTCAGTAGATAATATTATATAGGGGCGATAAAGTGGATGAAAGAAAATAGCTTAATTAGGCTTTTTAAAATAATACTTAGAAAAAATTATAAAATATTAGGTATAGCATTTTTTATTCTTGTTATAAGTTCTATGTTAAATTTGGGGATGCCGCAGATTATTAGAATAATATTAGATGATGCAATAGTTAATAAAGATAGTGAATTGTTAATAAAATTAATAATTCTATATTCATTGATACTAATAGCATCAGCAGCAATTCGTTTATTTTTAGAATACATATACTCTAAATTAAGAATAAAGTTATCTATATATTTGAAAACAAAAGTTTTAAAACATTTATCTAAGTTATCTGGGCAATATTACAGTAATATAAAAACAGGAGAGATATTAAATATAATTGAAAATGATATTGCAATATTGGGGAATATCGGCGCGCCAAGCCCGAAGTCTGGGATAGCCTGGAGACCGTCATCAAGGGCCATCCCGTTCTGCTGAACCGTGCACCTACCCTGCACCGCC
>OGYE01001718.1_pt1 | contig 14053 bp, 17 predicted proteins | sample 1576471 | NCBI WGS metagenome assembly OGYE01 (sample SAMEA3541532, study PRJEB24748) | human gut metagenome | biome: human gut; feature: human-associated habitat; material: faeces | place: China | collected 2012
AATATAAAATTTGTCAATTTAACGAAATTAGTGTTGAATTATTTTAAATTTACGCCCTGCTTTTTTTATACCCAAAAAGGAGGACAATCAAATGTTTGGTGGAAAGGATGGAAAACCGGGACACTACTGCGGACATGATGGGCATAGCAGTATTCTGTGTGGCGTAGCATTGTATCTTTCAAAGCGGGAAGAATTGCCAGACCGTGATGTATATCTGATCTTCCAGCCGGGCGAGGAGATTGGCGCGGGCGCGAAGATCTGCAAGGAATTACTTGCGGAAAAGCAGATTGGAGAGATCTATGGTTTGCACAATATTCCCGGCTATCCGAAGAATCAGGTATTGCTTCGCAAGGGAACATTTGCGTGTGCATCGACCGGGCTTTCGATTCGCATGACCGGAACACCAAGCCATGCGGCATACCCGGAAGCTGGCAGGAATCCGGCTATTCCGATGGCGAAGCTTCTGCTTGAGATCGAGCGGATTACGAAGGAGATGCAAGTGCGGGAGAATTTCGTGCGTATGACTGTGATCGGGGCGGATGTTGGCAGTGCAAATTATGGCGTATCAGCGTTTGAAGGTACGTTGCGGCTTACGGTGCGCGCAGAGAAAGAAGATGCATTTGACACATATGTGAATGAGATTAAAGCTCTGGCTGCGACACTTGCAGAAGAAAATCAGCTTACTATAGCCATAGAGGAAATCGAGCGGTTTCCTGCAACGGAGAATCACGATGCAAATGTAGATAAGCTGCGTGCGTGTGCAGAGAAATTACAATTTCCTGTGACAGAGCTTGCACAGCCGATGCGCTGGTCGGAGGATTTTGGATATTATCTGCAGGAAGTGCCGGGGGCATTCTTCGGTGTGGGCGATGGCGAAGACCATGCACAGCTTCATACAGCGGAGTATGAATTCCCGGATGAGATTATGAAGACCGCGGTTGCAATGCTTGTGGGATTGATATAGGAAAGAAGAATAAAACCATGAATATCGAAGTAAGAGCATATACAGACAATGACATCGAGGCGATGGTGACGATCTGGAACCAGGTTGTCGAAGATGGCGTGGCATTTCCACAGGAGGAATGTCTGACACCGGAGTCAGGAACAGCATTTTTCGCAGAGCAGACATATTGCGGAGTCGCGGAGGATACGGACACAGGCAGAATCTACGGTATGTACATCCTGCATCCAAACAATGTAGGACGATGCGGACACATCTGCAATGCAAGCTATGCGGTCGACCGGGAATCGAGAGGATTGCATATCGGCGAGAAGCTGGTGTCTGACTGTCTGGCGCAGGGCAAGGCACATGGTTACCGTGTCTTACAGTTCAATGCGGTTGTCGCAAGTAATGTGCATGCACGACACCTGTATGAGCGGCTTGGATTCAAACAGCTTGGCACGATACCGGGTGGTTTCCGCATGATTGATGGGAGTTATGAAGATATCTGCCCATATTACCGTGAGCTGTAAAATTGGTAAAAGCTTGTAAACCTGGTTGACGAACCCGGGAAAATGGGATAGACTACATTACAGGTTGAGGAAGAATCATGGCGAAATATGATTCGGACAGATCTGGCAGTGATAAAGCTGCGAATAGAATAAAAAATTATGGAGGTGAGACTATGGACGGTTGCGATAGTACGAGTCGAGCGATACGCGGTGGAAGACATATGGATATACGAACGCAGTTGGGATATAGTCTCATTTTATTTATGACGATATAACTGCGTTTAGTTTTCTGTTGTCTGAACCACCGTATGAAAGACGGTGGTATTTTTATGCCCCGGAATAAGGAGGTAGAAGACAATGAAGAAATGGATGAAGAGAAAGAATTACACAGCGCAGTCAAAGAAGCATTTGCGGGATAAGAATCTGCAGGAGGCAGCAAAGGTACTCTCCCTGATGGAAGTCGATGATGCGGTCGATGTCTTGGACGAGGTCGATGATGCAACGAAAAAGCAGGTTGTGGATATGCTCCCGGAGGATGCCGGAAATGATATCCAGATGATCCTCTCCTACGAGGAAAACGAGATGGGTAGTCGTATGACGACGAACTATATCGCCATCCGCAGAGGCATAGATATCCGGCAGGCAATGCGCGAGCTGGTTTCACAGGCAGGTGAAAATGATAATATCGGAACGGTCTATGTATTAGACGAATCCGATAAATACTATGGCGCGATTGACCTGAAGGATCTGATCGTCGCCAGAGAAAATGATACATTGGAATCTATCATCAATACGACGTATCCATTTGTGACCGATCATGAGAAAATCGAGGATTGTATTGACGAACTGGTGGATTACGCAGAGGATTCCATTCCCGTTTTATCTGAGACAAAGGAATTACTTGGTGTTATCACCGCACAGGATGTCGTAGAGGCTGTCGATGATGAGATGGGCGAGGATTACGCAAAACTTGCAGGTTTGACAGACGAGGAGGATTTGAGAGAAACTACAAAGGAAAGCATGAAGAAACGATTGCCATGGCTGATCATCTTGTTGTTCCTTGGCATGGGGGTGTCTTCCGTTGTAGGAGCTTTTGAAGCGGTTGTCGCTGTGCTTCCGATTGTGATGTGCTTCCAGTCTCTGATTCTGGATATGGCAGGAAATGTTGGAACGCAGTCGCTGGCGGTTACGATTCGTGTATTGATGGATGAGAACCTGACTGGTAAGCAGAAGCTGCATCTCGTATGGAAGGAGATGAAGGTCGGTTTTGTAAATGGCTTGTTGCTCGGCTCTCTGGCATTTGTATTTATCGGCATCTACATCGCCTGCTTCAAGCACAATGCATGGCTGCAAGCATTCCTGATTTCCGGTTGCGTAGGTGTATCACTGATGGTTGCCATGGTGATTTCGAGTCTGGTTGGAACCTTGATTCCGATTTTCTTCCACAAGATCAAGATTGATCCGGCAGTTGCATCCGGGCCACTGATTACAACGGTCAATGACCTTGTAGCAGTCGTAACGTACTATGGACTGGCATGGTTGTTCTTGATCCAGATCATGCAGATTGTTTCGTAGGAAAGCGGTAAGAGAAATGGATTTAGGAGTTTATATGCTTTTATTACAAGACGTCAAATAGTCAAATAAATGAAAAAAATAAAAAGCGAATTGCTTGAAAAATATTTTATGCATGTTAAAATATAGTTCGGTTATGAATTGTTTGATTGCGAACAATTCATAACCGAACTTTTTCTTTTGCAAAATAGGTAAGCGGAGGACAGAGTGTTGGGAAGATACTACTAAAGGAGGGAATTCATGGACGATTGGAAACATGATCATCTGGGAAACCAGATTATTATATTATCAAATCAGGTGAAGCATTATCTGCATCAGGCAGCGGAAGTGGAAGGCATCAGCGGTTCTCAGAGCCGGATTCTGCATTACATTTCCGAATTCAGTAAGAAGACAGAAGTATATCAGAAGGATGTGGAAGAATTCTTCTATCTGCGCCGGTCTACCGTCACCCAGACGTTACAGGCGATGGAGAAGAACGGACTTATCAGGCGCTCCAGCGTTGCCAGAGATGCACGCCTGAAGAAACTGGAACTGACCGAAGCAGGGCAGGCACTCGAAGCACAGATACATACACGTGTGATGCAGATGGAACAGCGGCTGAGAGAAAGCTTAACAGAGGAAGAAATCACACAGTTTTTATCAATTACAGATAAGCTTGGCACCGAATTGACAAGCCTTGGAGCACCGGAAATCAAGCAAGCCTGTAAGTAACCAGAAGGTCACTTGGCTTGCTTTCCTATGATTAAGAGAGTGAGCGACATGATGCAATTTGTAAATGTCCATATTCAATTCTGGAAATATAGATATGTTTGGAACTTAGAAGTACTTGATGTTCTGTAAGTAATCAGCAATGTTTGAACACGATGTTCAAACAAGCCGCCATTGAGCCACGGATGGCGAATTGGCGGCGGTTGCGTGCAGGAGTTCTGTGTGAATCAGAACATCTAGCACTTCTTAGTTTCAATACATCATATATTACCAGAATTGAATATAGACATATATACAAATGCATCATGGACGAAATTGAAGCATAAGAAAGGAGACAACATGTTAAAGACGTTAGGAAAACAAATCAAAGAATTCAAAGCCGCGTCCATCGCAACCCCACTGTTTATGCTGCTGGAAGTTCTGATGGAAACACTCGTCCCGTTCCTGATGGCATCCATCATTGACGATGGCGTCAATGTGCCGGGCGGTGACATTCACCATATCTGCGTAGTCGGTGCATGGATGATCGTGGCAGCGGCAGTCGGACTATTTGCGGGACTTATGGGAGGCCGTTACGGTGCATATGCATCTGCCGGGTTCGCTAAGAATCTGCGGCAGGCGATGTATTATAATATCCAGACATTTTCATTTACAAACATTGACAAGTACAGTACCGCCGGACTGGTGACTCGTATGACGACCGATGTGACGAATGTGCAGAACTCCTACATGATGATCCTGCGTATGGGTATGCGTGCCCCGGCGAGCATGATCTGCGCGATGGTAGCCGCATTTTTGATCAATGCAAGAATCGCAAGCATTTACCTGGTTGCAGTTATTTTGCTGGCACTCGTATTACAGTTCATTATCCGCAAGGCAAATAAATATTTCAATATTGTATTTGAAAAGTACGATGACTTAAATGCCAGCGTGCAGGAGAATGTATCGGCAATCCGAGTCGTTAAGGCGTACGTCCGCGAGGAGTATGAGACAAATAAATTCGCACAGGCAAGCGCGAAGCTTTACAACATGTTTGTGCGGGCAGAGAGCATCATCGCCTGCAATATGCCGGTCATGATGTTCACGGTGTATAGCTGCATCCTGTTGATCAGCTGGGTCGGTGCGCATATGATCGTGAGTGATATGCTTACCACAGGCAACCTGATGAGTCTGCTTGCATACTGTATGAATATCCTGATGAGCCTGATGATGCTTTCGATGGTATTTGTCATGATCAGTATGAGTATGGCGAGCGCGAGACGTATCGCAGAGGTTATCAACGAGGATACGACCTTGAAGAATCCGGAACAGCCGGATATGGAAGTAGTGGACGGAAGCGTGGAGTTCGATCATGTATATTTCCGTTACAAGGAGTCGGCGAAGGATTTCGTATTGAAGGATATCAATGTAGCAATTAAAACAGGTGAGACGATCGGCATCATCGGTGGAACCGGTAGCGCGAAGACGAGCCTTGTCAGCCTGATCAGCCGTTTGTATGATGTGTCGAAGGGCAGCGTCAGAGTTGGAGGCAAGGATGTCCGGGAATACGACATGGAGACACTTCGAAATGAAGTCGCCGTTGTGCTGCAGAAGAATACATTGTTCAGCGGAACGATTTACGAGAATCTCCGCTGGGGTGATAAGGATGCTACTGACGAGATGTGCAGACGTGCGTGTGAGCTTGCCTGCGCCGATGAATTCATCGAGAAGATGCCGGATGGCTACAACACATATATCGAGCAGGGTGGTTCGAATGTGTCCGGCGGACAGAAGCAGCGTCTGTGTATTGCGCGTGCGCTATTGAAGAATCCGAAGATACTGATCTTAGATGATTCGACAAGTGCGGTTGATACGGCGACGGATGCGAAGATCCGTGCGGCATTTGCAACCGAGATTCCGAACACAACGAAGATTATCATTGCACAGCGTATCTCCAGCGTGGAGCATGCCGACCGGATCATTGTCATGAACGAGGGTGAAATCAACGGTATTGGAACGCATGAAGAGCTGCTTGCCGGAAATGATATTTACCGCGAGGTATATGAGTCACAAAACGGTGCCGGCGCCAATGCAGATTTTGACGAGGAGGCGTCATCAAATAAGGAGGTGAATCAACATGCGTAATCAAAGAGGAAAAGGACCGGAGAATCCGGGCAGACTTCTGAAGCGGTTGATGGGAATGCTGATGAAGCATTATGGCGCAGCGATTATTATCGTGTTCTGTATTTCCGTTAGGAGATGCTTATGATAAGGATGGTAATATTAATCATGAGTACGCTCCTAATGAATACTCTCCATTGGGTGATTTTATACCTAATCAGTATGTGAATAATACTAAAGGTACTTATATCAATGTAAATGGAAATCTAGAATTGACTCCGTTGAAAGGGTTGAGTTTTAAATCAGTAATAAGTGCTACTTTGAATAATTCTCGTGCAGGAACATTTCTAGGTGCACAATGTAATGCTAATCTTCCGACTTATGCAAGTTCTCCACATGCTTCTATTTTAAATTCTTATACACGTGGTTATACATGGGAAAACATATTATCTTACAATATGACCATTGCTGAAGACCATTCTGTTGGAGGTACTTTTGTTACTTCTTGGAGTCATAATCAAAATATGCCTGAGCATACATATCTGTATTGTCACCAATGATCTTGATGGAGTTCTTGTTAGCACCTACAGTACCATCAGCTCCAAGTCCCCAGAACTTGCAGTTTGTTGTTCCCTCTGGTGTTGTAACAAGTGGTGCGCCTGTCTCAAGAGAAAGGTTTGTAACATCATCAACGATACCGATTGTGAATTTCTCTTTCTCAGTGTTCTCATATACTGCTACGATCTGTGCAGGTGTTGTATCTTTGGAACCAAGTCCATAACGTCCTGTAAAGATCTTAACATCGCTGAACTTGCTGTCGCGAAGAGCTGCAACAACATCAAGATACAGAGGCTCGCCAAGAGCTCCTGGCTCTTTTGTTCTGTCAAGAACAGAGATCTGCTTAACTGTATCCGGGATTGCATCGATAAGAGCCTGTGCACAGAATGGTCTGTAAAGACGAACTTTAACAACACCAACCTTCTTGCCCTGAGCAAGTAAGTAATCGATTGTTTCATCGATTGTGTCACAAACAGATCCCATAGCGATGATTACGCTTTCAGCGTCTTCTGCACCATGGTAGTTGAACAGTTTGTAGTTTGTTCCGATCTTAGCGTTAACTTTGTCCATGTATTCCTGTACGATTGCTGGCATAGCATCGTAGTATGGGTTACATGCTTCACGAGCCTGGAAGAATGTATCCGGGTTCTGAGCTGATCCTCTTTCACATGGATGGTTCGGGTTCAGTGCATGTGCACGGAATTCCTTGATTGCATCCTTATCTACGAGATCTTCCAGATCTTCGTAATCCCATGTTTCGATCTTCTGGATTTCGTGTGATGTACGGAAACCATCGAAGAAGTTAATGAAAGGAATTTTACCTTTCAGTGCTGCACAATGTGCAACCGGTGTCAGGTCCATAACTTCCTGTACGCTGGATTCACAGAGCATTGCGCATCCAGTCTGACGACAGGCGTAAACATCTGAATGATCACCAAAAATATTAAGAGCGTGTGAAGCTACTGCACGGGCAGATACGTTGAATACACCCGGAAGCTGTTCACCAGCAATTTTATATAAGTTAGGAATCATAAGAAGTAAGCCCTGGGAAGCTGTGTAAGTAGTAGTAAGCGCACCTGCTGACAGTGAGCCGTGTACAGTACCTGCTGCACCTGCTTCAGACTGCATTTCTGTTACCTGAACAGTCTGACCAAAAATATTCTTTCTTCCTTGTGTTGCCCATTCGTCTGTGGCTTCAGCCATTACAGATGAAGGTGTGATCGGGTAAATAGCAGCAACTTCTGTATAAGCATAAGAAGCATGAGCAGCTGCATGGTTACCATCCATGGTCTTCATTGATCTTGCCATTTTCTTTGTTCCTCCTTAGATTGTGTCAAAACTTTTACTTGTGTTAAAATTTTTTTACACTTTCGTTCGATATTATTATAGCTGTTCATATATGAAAAGTCCAGTCATTTTACTGTTCTGATTGTTCCTTTTGACGTACAAACCCTGTATTTCACAGGGTTGTTTTATGCAAACTGTAGTAAGCTTTAACTATCCTTTATTATAAGAGAGACGGACATCTGTCCGCCTCTCACCACACATTATCAATTACTTTATTAACAACTATTATACGTTGAATCTGAACAGGATAATATCTCCGTCCTGTACAACATAGTCCTTACCTTCCAGTCTTACCAGACCTTTTTCTTTTGCAGCGTTATAAGTGCCACATGCCATCAAGTCATCATAAGATACGATTTCAGCGCGGATAAATCCTCTTTCAAAATCAGAATGGATCTTTCCTGCTGCCTGTGGTGCTTTCGTTCCTTTTTTGATTGTCCATGCACGGACTTCCGGTTCTCCTGCTGTCAGGTAACTGATCAGTCCGAGAAGGCTGTAGCTTGCCTTGATCAGCTTTTCAAGGCCAGATTCCTTAAGTCCCAGTTCTTCCAGGAACATGCTCTTTTCATCATCATCAAGTTCCGCGATCTCCTGCTCAATCTCTGCACAGACAACGAATACTTCGCAGTCCTCTCTTTTTGCATACTCACGGACTGCCTGCACTCCCGCATTACTTGCACCATCATCTGCAAGATCATCTTCTGCCACATTTGCAGCAAAAATGACCGGCTTGTAGGTCAGAAGATTGTAGCTTTCCAGCCACTGCTGTTCATCTTCGTCATTGATATCATCAAAGCTCTTTGCCATCTTTCCATCTTCCAGATGTGCTTTAATTCTTTCCATCAGTGCCAGCTCTTTTGCGATCGTCTTGTCATTTCTTGCTGCTCTGACTGCTTTGGAAATTCTTCTTTCCAGGATCTCAAGGTCTGAAAAGATCAGCTCCAGGTTGATCGTCTCAATGTCACGCAGCGGATCGATACTTCCGTCTACATGGACAATATTGCTGTCCTCGAAACAACGTACTACATGAACAATTGCATCAACCTCACGGATATTTGCAAGAAACTGGTTTCCAAGACCTTCTCCTTTGGATGCACCTTTTACAAGACCTGCGATATCTACAAACTCAATCGCTGCCGGGATGATCTTTTTGGTGTGATACATCTCACCAAGCACATTCAGACGTTCATCCGGTACAGTAACAACGCCCACATTTGGATCAATGGTACAGAATGGGTAGTTGGCTGATTCTGCTCCTGCTTTTGTCAGTGAATTGAATAAAGTACTTTTTCCTACATTCGGTAATCCTACGATTCCTAATTTCATTTTTTATATTTCCTCCTATAAATCCTTTGATTTTCAGTATAATTATCTAAATTCAGTACTCTGTATTATACCATAGCCTTTTCTCTTTGTGAATATTTAAGTTTCTGTTTTCTTTACACTTGTAAGCGACCTTATTTGTAAAACTTAATTTTCTCTAAGAAATTTGTTGCGCCTGCCACCAATGACAGATCGTTCTTGATGAAAATTTTTTTCGGTTATTTAAATACCTGAAAACCAAAAATACTCACCCATTCCGGGTAAATGCTTTATCAAAATTTCATTATTTTGTTGTTTGATTTATGAACCGGCAATTCGTCATACATTGCTTTAAAAAGTCCAGCCAAATATTCCTTACTGTCAGCATCTTCTACTAACAGCATCTCCTTTGCCCCTTCATACGGTAATTCATAAATCGCAGTTGCCATATAAGAAACTGCAGATTTTGTCGGTTTCACAAGTAACCTGTCATCATATATGCCTCCGACAATCCTGCCACGATAATATATGATATATTCTCCCATCATTGCACGATAATTAATTTCTTCTAAATCAGATAACTGCTCTAATATAAATTGTAAATATTCTTTGCTTGAGGCCATGTCTTTGTCCTTTCAAATACCTGCATTTTCAAATTATACTGTAATCTCAATTTGATTATCTTCAACCGCAACAATGCAGCTTTCGTAATATCCATCACCCGTAGTCCGTGGTCCACTGATAACCTCATAACCATCCGCTTTTAATTCTGCCGTCAATGCATCCACTATTTCTATACTTCCTACGCTAAAAGCTATATGTGAATATCCCGTACGAACTATTTTCTTCGGTAAATCAGCCATTTCCGGTAAATTCATTATTTCAATACGTGCACCATCCTCAAATGTGAGAAAATACGAATAAAAGCCTGTTTTCTGATTATGATATCCAGCATTTGATTTTGCTCCCAAATATTTCATAAAGAATTTTTTTGTATTTTCCAAATCATTTACATAAAGTGCAACATGTTCAATTCTCATGATTATTACTCCATTCCTGATCCTCTGATTCATCGTTCAAATCGTTTCACCCTTTCAACTTATCTGCATTTCCTGTAAGAAATGATCCATATGCTCTTCCAGTAACTTTATCACTTGACTTTTGTCTTCTGCTCCATCATATATGCTATAAAGCAAAAAAATAGGTCCATAAAAATCAAGTGCTGTCTGTCTGGCTTTTCCTTCATCGCCCAGCATTCCTGAAAACAAAGCTTCCATATAAGTTAATGGTCCGCTTGCAAGATAATTCTGATATAGCTGTGCCATCTGTGGCTCCCTGTACTGTTCCAATGTCAACATCTTACGAAAACAGCTTGAAAATTCTTCCTCCGTCCAATGAAGAAACTGTACCTTTGTGAACTGCTTAATCTTATCAAATGCCGTTTCTTTATACTCGGCTGTAACCTTTTCCAGATCACCCTCCGGCATTTCATACTGCTTTACTCTCTCAATATCCAATTCATTCATTTTTTCAATAATACTGTCCAATATCTCCTGCTTGCTTTTATAATGCTTATACAATGCAGCCTTGGTTACTCCAAGTTTTGAAGCAATATCATTCATGGATGTTCCCATATATCCACTCTGTGCAAATAACTTCAAAGCTTCTTCCAATATTTTTTCCTTTGTGTTCTTTTCTTTGCTTTCCATGTCTATCTCCTAATTTAAATCTGTTATTAAGTTACCTTTTGGTAACTTGTCAAGTAAATTATAAATTAGTGTTTTCTTTCTCCCTGCATCTTGAAAAAATAACATGCCGTTTTGCATTATTGTTAGTTCTGCATCGACATCATTGGCAAACTTATGGATAGTCTCCTGTGATGTCAGATTATCTTTATCTCCATATAATATACAAGTCGGAACCGACCTATTGACCGGATGATTACGCACATAACACAAATATTCCCAGGACAATGTTTCTCCAAATCCTGTAGTTATCAACTGTTTTTCACGTAACTTTTCTTCCGTTATATCCGCCCATCTCATCGTGTCAAGAATCACCTTTTCCATATCAACGATTGGTGAAATGAAAAAGGCTTTGTCTATCTGCCGAAAATAATATTTTCTATCGTCCGCCTTCACCATCTGGCAGCAATGTAACAAAATAATAAATAATTCCGAATACAGCTATACTTCCCATCATAATACCGATCATCTGATTTACACCTACTACATTTCCATGAAATACCGGATTGCAATCAAGAGTGGCTCTTATCGCTTCAACCATTTCATCCGGATAATGTTTTCTCTCCATCTCCATGAATACTCCGTGAAGCATATGATTCTTAATCAATGAAGTGGCATATGTACTCGGAAGATAAGACAGTGCCTTCTGAAGACCTGATCCAAAATTTGAAATCGGCATATAAGCACCACATATAAAACCATATCCTGCGCTGACAATTGTACCTACAGCCGAAAGCTGTCCCTGTGTTGTCAACGGAAAGCTAATGATACTTGAAAGTGTACTTCCAAACAGGACGAGCAATATCATATCAAATAAAACCCATAATACGTCTGCTGCATTCATATACCATCCCATTTTAAATAAATATCCCAGGCATAATACAAATGCAAGTCCATTGACCATTAAAGAATTAGCAACTGTTGAGAGAAAATATCCCAAATAAATTTTCCCCTTGCTGACCGGCGAAACATTAAAATCCTTCCATGTTCCATTTGCCTTGTCCTGCACCATAGTCAGATTCACACAAAATGTTACAGTGATACAGCTCACTGCCATAAGTGATGCTGTCAGTTGTGCTGCCACGGTTCCATTAATGAGCTTATCCGAAATCGTGATCATATCCGGAATCGCTGCTGTAAAAGAATCTCTGAAAACCTTTGCAAGAAACGTAGCATACAAAACAATCAGAATAACCGGTGTGATCATTGATGTAAACAACATACCTTTATCTTTAAAAAATAGTTTCCTGTTCCTGTTCATTAATGCCAATACTGTTCTCATCAATGCTCACCTCCTAGCTTTTTCCCTGTGACTGCAAGAAATACATCATCCATTCCGCCTTTTACTACTTCATAATCCCTGAATAGCTCCTGATGTTCTACAATAAGCTCCGTAGCTTCCTTCGTATTTCTTACTTTTATCTGATATCCGTCACGTATTTTTTTATATTCTCTGTTCAATGACTTTATTTCATCTTCGGAAACACCATAAACAGATACTATATCCTGTACATAATCATTTTTAAGTTCAAACGGTGTACCTTCCGCTGCAATACTTCCTTTGTCGAGAATCACAACATACCCGGCATTAGCAGCCTCTTCCATATAATGGGTGGTTAGAAATACTGTCATATTTTCATTTTTCTGAAGCTTCTCGATAACATTCCAGATTAATTGCCTTGTCTGTGGATCAAGCCCTGTTGTAGGCTCGTCAAGAATCAAAATTTCCGGTCTGTGCAATAATGCACGGGCAATATCAATCCTCCTTCTCTGACCTCCCGACAGCTTACCTACAGGTCTGTTTAAAAACTCGTCAAAATCCAAAATCTCGACCAGCTCCTGTAATCTTTTATCAAAGGCATTTCCTGTAATGCCGTACAAAGCAGCTCTGCTCATTAGGTTCTCTTTCACCGTAAGTGGTTTATCAAGTACGCTATCCTGAAATACAACACCAAGCATCCTTTTTGTCTGTGCGCCGGCTTTGTCAGTTTCTATTCCGTTTACCTGAACCGTTCCACTGTCTTTTTTCAGCAGTCCACAAAGAATAGAAATGGTTGTACTTTTCCCTGCACCGTTTACTCCTAGAAATGCAAACAATTCTCCTTTTTTCACACGAAAGCTCAAATCATTTACCGCTTTTACTTCGCCAAAGCTTTTATTCAGGTGGCTGATTTTAATGATATCTGATTCCATATCTTCTCCTTATATTTTCATTTTTCCTTAAATGCTGCAGCATATGTTGGATTTATCTTTTAAAATAAAATCCATATATTAAAAAGTAATATGAATGCAAAAATTGTCCATGCCCATTAGCAGTTACCAATCGGTTACTTATATTGTAGTAACCAATTGGTAACTTGTCAATCTTTTTCCAATCTTCTATCACTTCTATCGGATGAGCATCCGAAACATAAATCATCGGATCATATGAATAAAAAATATAATTTTTTCGCTTGCCGTTTTCGTTCTTCACTTGTTTTGTTATAAGCCATTATCTTTCATCCGATCTGATTTTTGGTATAGAAATCAAATCGGAGCATGGCGGTGACCGGATATGTGGTATCCCACAATTCTCAAAAAATGTCGAAAAAAAAGTGTTGCAACCAGTATGATGATTACAACACTTTGTTCATTCTTATTGTTTAATTCTTTTTGTTGGACCCATTGATGCAAATACCACTTCTCCTATTGCTCATGTCTCCCCTCAAAACATTACATTTAGAAGCATATGACATAATAATTAACCACTACCCCATATTATAAATACCACCCAGAGATACTTATTTCAGACTGATAATCAGATTTTTATTGAATTTATTAATCTATATGTTATGACAACATATCTTTCAGACATGTACTCCGGTAGTCACTCGGTGATATTTTATATCTTTCTTTAAATACTCGGTTAAATGTTCTCTGACTTTCAAATCCACTATCCAGACAAATGTTTGTAATAGAATCACTCGTATTTTCCAAACGATGGCATGCATAGTTCAGCCTTGCATCGTTAAGATATTGATTAAAGTTTCTATGGAATGTTTTGGAAAAGAGTCTGGATAAAACATATTTGCTCACCCCCAGATCTTTTGCCATCTCTTCCAGCGAAAATTTCTTCTTAAAATTTGCTGATATATAGGAAACTGTCTGGTAAATAAGATCGTTGCTCCCCACATTACTCTTTTCTACCAAATTTAATTTTCCTATGCAGCGTGCCAACACAATTTGAAGATATGCCTGTGCAACAGTAATATCCGACTGTTCTGTCTCTA
>OGYE01001719.1_pt1 | contig 14031 bp, 9 predicted proteins | sample 1576471 | NCBI WGS metagenome assembly OGYE01 (sample SAMEA3541532, study PRJEB24748) | human gut metagenome | biome: human gut; feature: human-associated habitat; material: faeces | place: China | collected 2012
AACATGGAAAAGGTGTCATGGATGAGATTCGTCCGGAAAAATGGAGGATCCATCCAATGGAGCTTCTGGTGTTTGCACTGGTTATTGTGATTGCAGTCATCTTGTTCTCGAAACCGTGGAATTATCTGATTGCTATTGTGTTATTCCTTGCGTTCGGCTTATATATATGGAACCGGATGAAAGTTGGAAAAAAACAGGTAAAAACAGAGCCAGAGATTATCCTTGAAGAGATCACGCAGGAAGAGGAGAAAGTTCCGGTAGAGAAGTTACGCTGGGAGAAATCGCATATTACAGCGGAATTAAAAGAGAAGAAAATTCAGTATGACAACCTGGGAGAACAGCTCGCGGAACTGGATGAAGTTAATGAGCGTTCCAGGGAATATGAGATGAAACGCCAGGCGGTCCAGATGGCGGCAGATCATCTGGAACAGCTGTCAGAGGAGATGCGGGGATATCTAAAAAGAGATCTGAATGAGAAAGCGTCATCATTCATCTGTGAGATCACAGGTGGAAAATATAAAAAGCTTGTGACAGATGAAAAACTTCATGTATCGCTTATGACAGATGAAAAGAGAGTAGAGATTGAACAGGTAAGTCGTGGAACGGTAGAACAGGTCTATCTGGCACTCCGTATGGCAGTTGGAGAGCTTTTATGTGAGGAAGAGATGCCGGTGATACTGGATGATGCATTTGCATATTATGATGAGGAGAGAATGCTTCAGACACTCAGATGGTTGAAAGAACATAAGAAACAAGTGATCATATTTACCTGTCAGACGAGAGAAGAACAGGTGATGAAAGAAGCCGGACTTGTTTATCACAAGATAGAACTTTAAAAAAATGCTGTCGGGAAATTCCCGGCAGCATTTTTTAATCACGTGCATTCGTAAGGAGCTGCCCGTGGCAGGTCCTGTAGATACTATTAAATCTCTTCACCATTTTTATACTTATTGACAACATTCTGAATTCTTTCGATAGGATTCAGGAGACTGCTGATAGAACCATCGTGGTTAAGAGTGTCGATCACGAGGGCAATATATTTGCTCATATCACAGTTAATATAATATGGACGTTCCAGAAGTTCAGGTGTCTGGTAGATCAGGTTGGTAGTCAGAACAGCGTCTAAGATACCTTCTTCATATGCCTGGTCGAATTTCTCCAGACCGTTTGTGAACAGACCGAATGTAGCAGCGCAGAAGATACGTTTTGCTTTGCGCTGTTTTAACTGGCGGGCAACGTCTAACATACTGTCACCGGAAGAAATCATGTCATCAAGGATGATCACATCTTTTCCTTCTACGGAAGATCCAAGGAACTCATGAGCAACGATCGGGTTACGGCCGTCTACCACACGTGAGAAGTCACGGCGTTTGTAGAACATACCCATATCAAGGTTTAGTACGTTGGCAAGATAAATTGCACGTCCTGTAGCACCTTCATCCGGGCTGATTGCCATCATGTGATCGCTGTCGATCTGAAGGTCTTTGAAGGTACGGAGAAGACCTTTGACGAACTGGTATGTCGGACGGATTGTTTCGAATCCGTTTAATGGAATCGCATTCTGTACACGAGGATCGTGAGCATCAAATGTGATGATATTGTCAACACCCATACGGACAAGCTCCTGAAGAGCGAGTGCGCAGTCCAGAGATTCACGACTGCTTCTCTTGTGCTGACGGCTTTCATATAAGAATGGCATAATGACGTTAATACGACGTCCTTTTCCACCTACTGCTGCAATAATACGTTTCAAGTTCTGATAATGATCGTCAGGGGACATATGGTTAATATTTCCTGTCAGGGAATATGTCAGGTTGTAGTTACATACATCGACCATAAGATAAAGATCTTTACCACGAACGGATTCATTAATAATACCTTTTGCTTCACCTGAACCAAAACGTGGAACTTTTGCATCGATTAAGTAAGTGTCTTTCTCATAGCCTATGAAAGCGACATCGTTCTTATGAATATGTCCATCTTCCTTTCTCCATTTTACGAGATAATCATTTACTTTTGCTCCCATCTCTGTACAACCGTCAAGAGCGATCAGTCCAAGTGCTCCTACCGGTATATTCTCAAGATTACGATCGTTACGGCGTAACATCATTAGTACCTCCCAGGTTTAATAATTTTTTTTGGATACGGATATCGTCACCGGTAATACGCAGAATTGTATAATTACTGCTGATTCGTGAGAATGTCCGTTCCGAGTAGATTGATTTTATATCCTCCAATGCAAGGTTGGTAGATATTATGGTTGATTTCTGCCTTAATATGCGTTCATTCAGACAAATGAACAACTGGGATACAGTAAATGAATTCGGCAGTTCTGTACCCAGATCATCAATGATCAGCAAGTCACAGTCATAGATGTGTTCAAATACATCAGAATCCTTGTCCTGTCTTTTACCAAATGTATTCTCTGCAAGGATATCAAAAAGTCCGGCTGCTGTAAAGTAAATAACGGAATAAGCGGAATCCATTAATTCTTTTGCGATGCAGTGAGAAAGAAAAGTCTTTCCGACACCGGTATTACCGTAGAAAAATATGTTTTTAGGTTTTTTTTCAAAATTGTCTATAAATTCATGACAGTTCGTCACGGCAAGTTTTGCTGTGGCAAGAGCAGACAGTCCTGTCGCAGGATTTTTCTGCTCATCTGAGTAATAATCGAATGAGAGCGTGGAAAAATTCTCTCTTGATAAAATTTCCCTGATATTGGACTGCGAATAAACGGTATTGATAATAGCCTGCTTGAAGCAATGACATTTCTGACCATCTATATACCCGGTATCATGGCAATCTGGACAGGTGTAAATAGGCTCAAAATAATCAAGCGGATATCCGAGTGTGGATAGCAGTGCAGCACGCTCCTCCTTATAGTCCTCGATTGCAAGGCGTAAAGCGGCGAGAGCATTCTCATCACCATCCATAAGCCTGTACGCCTGCCTGACAGATGCGGATGCAATCTCTGAGTCAATCTCCCTGAGGCGTGGCGCCTTGCGATAGGCCTCCTCAATGCGCTTGTCATGTATGTATTTGTTCTGAAGCTGGCGTTTATCGTAGCCTCGCATTATCTCATCATATTGAGCATTGGTAAGTGCCATATATCCTCCTTGGGATGTGTAAATCTAACTTGAAAAATCATACCGTAGAATTCAGAAACAGCTTCTCCAGCTTGTCGTAATCATTGTTGCGCTGATTGAAGTTGTTAAATTTATTCTTGGAACTTGAATTATTGCTTTTTGGTTTTGAGGAACCGTTTGCAGCATTTGTGCCTTGTGATGAGCCTGTAGCAGAGACCTTATTGGCCTTGGCAAAGTTGGCATCAAGCACTTCAACATCCTTTAAAGTATGTACATTCTTTTTCCTCCAGTTCGCGAGTATGGAGTCTGTGTACTCGAAGCTTGGCTTCTGGATAGCTGAAATAGTTTTACTGCAGGCGGCTTTTACAAGCTCTATATCGAAACCGTATTCGCCGACCCATTTGTTGATGAGTGACACCTCAGAGTCAACCAGATTGCGGCCTGTGATGCCTAGAGCCTTCATTACAGAATAGTAAATCTGTGAATGAGCGGCTGCATCGTCCTTTGCCTGGTCTACGGTCTTTATGCCGGCATCGGCCCAGCCGAGAGCGACCTTGTTCATGTACCTAAGGCTTGAATGTCCCTTGGTAATGCAATACTCCACGAGATATTCCACCAGGTCGGTAGAAAAATGAAGCTCGTCCAGCCAGTAGAGCACCATATTGGTGTCTGTGGATGAGAGCGTATGCTTCAGATATGTCTCTATAATAAAGAAAAGCTCTGAAATGTCAGGATTCTTTCTAAACTCCTTAATCTCATCAAGTGTGTATTCCTTCTGTGAAGAAGCAGGCTTGTCAGTAGTCTGGATCTTAAGCTTTTCCACAACAGAATCCTGCATCCGAATATCCGCGGTAGAAATATTCTGTGTAGCATTATTAACCATGCTGTTTTGCAAATTATTCTGCGTAGCATTATTAATAACACCGTTTTGCAAATTATTCTGCGCGGCATTATCAGCCACAGCGCTTTGTATATTACTCTGAGCAGCCTGCATACCGGATACAGAAAGACTGCAGAGGTTGATTCCAATAATCTGACCATCAGCGCCGGTTTGCACCTGCAAAATGCCCTCAGAGGCCCAGTAATTGAGGGCACGTATGATGTCGGCTTCAGTATTGCTGAAATGATCGGCAATCTCTGAAATAGTTGCTATGCCTGCCCCGGAGCCTGTCGCACGGAGCAGATAAAGGTATACCTTGACAAACTCACCGTTTGCCTTTGGCATGTATTGATCTATAAAAATATCTGACACAGTAGTGAATGATGTTGCTATGTCACTGCTAATGTTTATCGCTGTCATATAAAAAACTCTCTTTCGCTTAACCTGTGAGCAATTATAGCACAATATTTTAATTGTGTGAAGATGGTAAAAGTGCTACAAGCCTTGTAAACTCGGGCTTTCCGAGTCCACAAAAAAATGTGGATAACGTGGATAACTGTGTAAAATAATTGAAAAATCAATGTATCACAGGGTATATAAGCTGTTGAAAATTATTTAAAAAATCCACACACAAAATGAGAGTTGTTAACATTTTGTATGTGGATAACGTGGATAACTTATTTCTTAAGCAGGTCTTCGCCGATTTCTACTACATTTCCGGCTCCCATTGTTATCAACAAATCGCCGTTTACACAATTTTCTGATAAAAATTTCTCGATTTCCTCAAATGATGGGAAATAGTGCGCATTCACACCTTTTTCGAGCAATAAATCAAGGATATCCTTAGATGAGATACCATATGTGTTCTGCTCACGCGCAGCATAGATATCAGCAAGCACCACAACATCTGCCATTGAAAGAACATCGGCAAAATCATTTAAGAATGCCTTGGTTCTGGAATAGGTGTGTGGCTGGAAGCAAAGGACAAGCCTGTCATGTGGATATTTCTGTGCGGCTGTCAGTGTTGCACGGATCTCGGTTGGATGATGAGCGTAGTCGTCAATGATTGTGACGCCGTTTACCCTGCCCTTGTACTGGAAACGTCTGTCAGCACCGCCAAATTTGTCAAGGCCTGTGAGGATAGACTCCTCATCTAGACCGAGTGTGGTGGATAAAGCTATGGCTGCGAGCGCATTGCTTACATTGTGAGCGCCCGGAACAGAGAGTTTTACGTCGAAAAGTGGACTACCCTGTCTCATAGCTGTAAAAGATGCACAAGCTTTATCGTCATAGGTTATATTTTCAGGATAGAAATCATATTTTGAATCAAAGCCATAGGTGATAATCTTCTGAGGAAGCCCTGCGACAATCTCCTCATAGCGGTCAATCTCACCGTTGATGATGGTAGCACCGCCTGCGAGAGTGTTTGATGCATACTCGCGGAAGGAATGTCTGATGTCGTTGATATCCTTGAAGAAATCCAGATGCTCAGCCTCAATATTTAAAATAATGCTGTAGCGTGGTCTGAAATTCAAAAAGCTGTTTGTGTACTCGCATGCCTCAGAGATGAAATACTCTGAATCGCCCACACGCAGATTGCCGTGGATAGATGACAAAATACCGCCTACGGAAATGGTAGGATCTGTCTGGGCGGCGAGAAGAATCTCGCTGATCATGGATGTAGTGGTAGTCTTGCCGTGTGTACCGGCTACAGCGATAGAATAATCGTAATTGTCCATAATCTGTCCGAGGAGCTCGGCTCTGGTAAGCATCGGAATACCGGCAGCCTTTGCTGCGGCAAACTCAGGATTGCTTTCGTGGATAGCTGCAGTGTAAACCACCAGGTCGATACCGGAGGTGATATTGTCTGCGCTCTGGCCATATATGACTTTTATGCCCTTGGCCGCAAGAGTTTTTGTAAGGTCTGATTCCTTTGAATCGGAGCCGGAAATGGTAAAGCCCTCCTCATGCAGAATCTCTGCGAGACCGCTCATGCTGATACCGCCGATGCCTATGAAATGGATGTGTATTGGTTTGCTGAAATCTATTTTATACATTAATTTTACCTGCCTGATTTATTATAATTTATATTGTAACTATTAGGAATCGCTGAGAACAAAAAGCCGATGCGTCATGATTGCATGTAAGCAACAGATTTTCTTGTTCTGAATAGTTACTTTATATTAATTATACAACTAAATATAGTATTTGCAAAGGAAAAATAAGATGAAAGCAGGCATGACTTTCAAATGATAAGAACCATAGCAGGTTAACCAGATATACGATAAATGACACTTGTGCAAAATGTCGAAAAAAAAGAAAAATATTATTTGATTTTGTGAAAAATGTTGAAGTGATAATGCGGCTGTGGTATAATTTTTTTTATAAAAATAATTCATCCGGACCATATGAATTTTATGGGTTTAAAGTATATGGCAGTAACTGCAATTTATGCAGCAGCAACTATAATTTATATGGAAACAATTGTGATTTATTATGGAAGCATTACAGATACGGTTATTACAGAAACAAGTGGTGGGGACCGGATGGGCACAACAAAAATTAGGACAGACGAGGAGTGATAACGTGATTAAGAAAGAAATGATAGCCATGCTTTTAGCAGGCGGTCAAGGCAGCAGACTTGGTGTTCTGACAGCGAACGTAGCAAAACCGGCAGTTTCGTTTGGTGGAAAGTACAGAATCATAGATTTTCCGCTTAGCAACTGCATCAATTCAGGCATTGATACAGTGGGGGTACTTACACAGTATCAGCCACTCAGACTTAACCGCCACATCGGAATAGGTATTCCGTGGGACCTCGACAGGAATAATGGAGGAGTGGCAATACTGCCTCCTTATGAGAAGAGCGGCAACAGCGAGTGGTACACAGGTACAGCCAATGCAATCTACCAGAATATGAGGTATATAGACAGTTACAACCCGGACTATGTGTTGATACTGTCAGGAGACCATATTTACAAGATGGACTATGAGGTGATGCTTGATTTCCACAAGGAAAACAATGCAGATGTGACCATAGCAACCATGCCGGTGCCTATTGAGGAGGCCAGCCGATTTGGGATCGTCATAGCCGATGATGATAAGCGCATCAATGCATTTGAGGAAAAGCCGGTTCATCCGCGCAGCAATCTCGCATCAATGGGCATTTACATATTCTCATGGCCGGTGCTAAAGGAAGCATTACTTGCACTAAAGGATCAGGAAAACTGTGATTTTGGCAAGCATGTCATACCATACTGCTTTGAAAACGACAGACGTATGTTTGCATACGAGTTCAACGGATACTGGAAGGACGTAGGTACACTGGGCTCATACTGGGAGGCCAATATGGAGCTTGTGGACCTCATTCCGGAGTTCAATCTGTACGAGGAGTATTGGAAGATTTACACAAAGAATGATGCAATCGAGCCACTTTATATAGCCAAAGGAGGTCATGTGGAGCGAAGCATCATGGGTGAGGGCTGTGAATGCTATGGTCATGTGGAGCATTCTGTCATAGGTGCAGGCGTCAAGATTGGAAGAGGCGCAGTTATACGTGATTCCATCATCATGTGTGACACGGAGATAGGCTCCAATGTCACGATAGACAAGTCCATCATTGCCGAAAATTGTAAGGTGGGCGACAATGTGACACTTGGCTTCGGACAGGAGAAGCCGAACGTATTAAATGAGAGCATATACTCATTTGGGCTTGTCACTATAGGAGAAGATTCTGTGATACCGGACGGGGTAAAGATAGGCAAAAATACAGCAATCTCCGGTGTTACATACGAAGAGGATTACAAAGACGGTGTGCTTGAGGGCGGAGAAGTTATTATCAAGGCAGGTGACGGAAAATGAAGGCAATAGGAATAATTTTGGCCGGCGGCAACAATAATAGGATGAAGGAACTGACAGCAAAACGAGCAGTACCGGCCCTGCCGGTAGCAGGCAGCTTCAGAAGCATAGATTTTGCGCTCAGCAGCATGTCAAACTCACATATACAGACTGTCGCAGTACTGACCCAGTACAATGCACGCTCACTGAATGAGCATTTAAGCTCAGCAAAATGGTGGAATTTTGGCAGAAAGCAGGGGGGCTTATTCCTCTTTACACCTACAGTCACAGCGGACAACAGTGACTGGTACAGGGGCACGGCAGATGCGATGTATCAGAACATTGATTTTTTAAAGAGACGCCATGAGCCATATGTCATCATCAGCAGCGGTGACTGTGTATACAAGCTGGATTTCAACAGAGTGCTTGATTTTCACATCGAGAAAAAATCAGACATTACAGTGGTATGCAAGGACATGATGTACAACGACGATGTCAGCCGTTTTGGTGTGGTACGCATGGATGATGAGTCAAGAATCACAGAGTTTGATGAAAAGCCAATCGAGGCCTCATCCAACACCATTTCCACAGGTATCTATGTCATCAGAAGACGACAGCTCATAGAGCTTTTGGAGGCAGCAGCCGAGGAAAACAGATTTGATTTCGTAAATGATATCCTCGTGCGCTACAAAAATGTAAAGAAAATATATGGCTACAAGATAAATTCATACTGGAACAATATCGCCGATATTGATGCATACTTCAAGACCAATATGGATTTCTTAAGACCTGACGTCAGAAGTTATTTCTTCAGGGAGGAGCCGACCATCTGCTCAAAGGTGGACGACCTGCCACCGGCCAAGTTTAATCCGGGCTCAGACATTTCAAACAGCCTCGTATCAAGTGGCTGTATCATAAACGGCAGCGTGGAGGATTCGGTGCTTTTCAAGCAGGTATTTGTGGGCAAAAACACCACAGTGAAGAACTGCGTGATACTCAATGACGTCTACATAGGCGACAATGTGCACCTCGAAAATTGCATCGTAGAGAGCCGCGGAACCATCAATCCAAACACCTGCTATTGTGGTGAGGATGGAGTCATGATAGTAAAAGAAAAAAATGTAAGATATGTAATTTAAAAACAAACCAGGGGGACAAAAATATGCAGATTACAGACATCAGAATTCGTAAGGTAGAAAAAGAAGGCAAGATGAAGGCGGTTGTGTCAATCACAATCGATGATGAATTCGTGGTACATGACATTAAGGTAATCGAAGGAGAAAAGGGACTTTTCATCGCCATGCCAAGCCGCAAGGCAAACGATGGCGAGTACAGGGATATAGCCCATCCGATTAACTCTGCCACACGCGAGAATATCCAGAATATGATTCTTGAAAAGTATAAGACAGAGATTGAGAATGCATAAAACCAAATAAAGATTCGAGCTGCGAGGGAGGATTTTTTTGACCCTCAAATCAATATATTTCACACAAACCGGTCTATCCGTGGTACAATAAGCCACAGAAAGACCGGCTTTTTAGAGTATAGCTACAATAAAAGAGGATAGACAAACAGATATGTACAAGACGAAAATAGATAATCTGGATTTAAAACAGATTGCTGACAGTGGTCAGTGCTTCAGATGGAAGAACGCAGGAGAAAACGAATACACGGTAGTGGCATTTGACAGGGCACTTCGGATTAAACAGGATGGGAATGAGTTTGAGCTGGATTGTGATGAGGCAGACTGGAACAATATATGGAAAAGCTATCTGGATATGGATACGGATTATGCGGGGATTGCAAAGCTTATAGCAGATGGAGATGACGCGCATCTGAAGGAGGCATATGCATATGGCAGTGGTGTGCGCATTTTAAGGCAGGATTTGTGGGAGATGATAGTTACTTTTATGATTTCCCAGAATAATAACATAAAGCGAATCACAAACAGTGTGGATTTACTTTGCAGGCGGTGCGGGCATAAAATAGACGGCAGTGCAGAGGGGGAAGAACTGTATACATTTCCAAAGCCGCTTGAGGTGCCGGAGGAGGTATTTGATGACAGGAGCATGGGCTTTGGCTATAGGGCACCGTATCTGAAGGAAATATATGAGTATGGTGCTAATAATCCTGACTGGCTTGATAATCTGCGCAAAATGAGCTATGATGAGGCGATGGAAAGCCTGCTTACGCGCAAGGGAATTGGCAAAAAGGTGGCAAACTGCATATGTCTTTTTGGTTTACATCATGTGGATGCGTTTCCGATAGATACGCATGTAAAGCAGCTTTTGGACAAATATTATAGTGAAGGCTTTGATTTTGAACGCTACAAGGGTGTGGCGGGAATTATCCAGCAGTATTTGTTTTATTTTGAATTGTAGATTCTGGATAGATACGTAGATGACATGTGACAATATGCATATGACATGTAGATAAAATAATATTAGAAAGAGAAAGGATAAACGATGTACGTTATAGTAGGACTTGGAAATCCTGACAAAAAATATGAGCACACAAGACACAATATCGGATTTGATGTGATAGATGCGCTTGCGGATAAATATAATATAAGTGTGACAGACAAAAAGCACAAGGCGCTTTGTGGAAGCGGAGTGATTGAGGGCATGAAGGTGCTGCTTGTGAAGCCACAGACATACATGAACTTAAGCGGCGAGTCTGTTGCTGAGGTGATGAATTTTTATAAGCTTGATCCGGATGAGGAAATGATCGTTATTTTTGATGATATTTCGCTCGAACCGGGGCGTATCCGTATCCGCAAAAAGGGCAGCGCCGGCGGTCACAATGGGATTAAGAGCATCATTGCAATGACCGGCACACAGGGCTTCAGCCGTATCAAGGTCGGTGTTGGAGAGAAGCCGCAGGGCTGGGATCTTGCTGACCATGTGCTCGGGCGTTTCAGCTCTGAGGACAGGGCAAAGGTGGAGGAAGCTATAGGTCATGCGATGGATGCAGCAGTCCTCATGATGCAGGGCGAGACGGATAAGGCTATGAATATATATAACTAGCTTTAAATCGACAAGGTGATTTTGAACAGACAGAAATGGAGAATTGAAAGTGAAAGCATTTACAGAGCCACTCCTTTCCCTTGCGGGCTTTGAGGAGATGACAAAAACGGCAGAAAAATCGTCCGGACTTATATCTGTCACGGGATGTATAGATGCGCAAAAATCACAGATGATATATGCCTTTGGAGGTCACAGGAAAAACAAGCTTATTGTGACCTTTGGAGAGCAGAAGGCGAAGGAACTGTACGATGAGTACAGTTTTTTTGACAAAGAGGTGGTGTATTATCCATCAAAGGATGTGCTTTTTTACCAGTCGGATATCAGGGGCAATCTCCTGACAGCGGAGCGCATCAGGGCTTTGAAGGCTATCCGCGAGCAGGAAAGCGTGACACTTGTCACCACCTTTGACGCGCTGATGAATACGATGGCGCCGATAGAAAAGATGTGGGAAAACGTGCTTACACTTGAGCAGGGACAGCTTTTGGATTTGAAGGAAATTCAGGCTGCTCTTATCAGAATGGGCTATGAAAAAGAGTATCAGGTCCAGACGATGGGACAGTTTTCTGTCAGGGGTGGTATTCTTGACGTTTTTCCATTGACGGAGGAGAATCCTATCCGAATCGAGCTGTGGGGAGACGAGATAGACACCATCAGATATTTTGACTGCGAGAGCCAGAAATCTATTGAAAATACAGACCGGGTGAGCATATATCCGGCGGCAGAGCTTGTACTTAGTGATGAGGAAAAGGCCGGGGGAATTGAAAAGCTTAAGGCAGAGGCAAAGCGTGTATCTGACAAGCTTAGAAAGCAGATGAAAACAGAGGAAGCCCACAGAGTGAGTGTGATGGCAGATGAACTTACCGAGGAGTGGGGAGAGCTGTCCATGTATGCAGGCATGGATGCTTTTTTGTCGTACTTTTTTGACGAGAGAGTCGGGCTTTTGGATTATTTTAAGCCATCGGACAGCCTTATATTTTTCGATGAGCTGACCAGATGTACAGAGCAGGGAAAGCTTACCGAGACCGAGTTTTCAGAGAGCATGAAGCAGAGACTTGCGATGGGATATATACTTCCGGGGCAGATGAACGGTCTTTTTACAGAGAAGGAGATTGTGGCAAAGCTCGAGAAGTATTCGTGTATCGCACTCGGTGCGCTCGATAATAAAGCAAACGGACTGCACCAGCTGGGAAGCTATGGTATTCACTGTCAGAGTGTCAGCCCATACAATAACAGCTTTGAGCTTTTGATAAAGGACTTAAAGCGCTATAAGAAAAACGGCTACAGAGTCATTCTTTTATCCGGTTCAAGGACAAGGGCAAAGAGGCTTTCAGAGGATATCACAGACCAGGGAATCACATGCTTTTACACTGAAAACTATGACCATGAGCTTTCTGAGGGGCAGATTATGGTCTGCTACGGCAAGGTGAGAAGAGGCTTTGAGTATCCTATCCTAAAGTTTGCCGTGATTACGGAGTCAGATATTTTTGGGGCGCAGCAGAAGAAAAAAAAGCGTCACCGCACCTATGAGGGTGAGAAAATACAGAGCTTTACCGATTTGTCGGTTGGGGACTATGTGGTGCATGAAAACCACGGACTCGGTATTTACCGCGGAATTGAAAAGCTTGAGGTGGACAAAAAGGTAAAGGACTACATCAAGATAGAGTATCAGGGTGGCTCCAATCTCTATATTCTTGCTACCCAGCTTGACATGATACAAAAATATGCCGGAAAGGATGCCAGAAAACCAAAGCTCAACAAGCTTGGCGGTCAGGAATGGAACAGAACAAAGAATAGGGTCAGAGGTGCGGTAAAGCAGATCGCAGGAGATCTGGTGAAGCTGTATGCCCAGCGTGAGCAGCAAAACGGATATGCCTTCGGTGAGGATACGGTATGGCAGAGAGAGTTTGAGGAGCTTTTCCCTTTTGATGAGACTGAGGATCAGATTCTTGCAATTGAGGCCACAAAGACTGATATGCAGAGCCATAAAATAATGGACAGGCTGATTTGCGGTGATGTGGGCTACGGCAAGACGGAGGTTGCAATCCGTGCGGCCTTCAAGGCGGTGCAGGATAGCAAGCAGGTGGCATATCTTGCCCCGACAACCATTCTGGCACAGCAGATTTACGATACGTTTTCGCAGAGGATGAAGGATTTTCCGGTAAATGTGGATTTGATGTGTCGTTTCAGAAGCCCGGCAGAGCAGAAAAAGACGATAGAAAAGATAAAAAAGGGTGAGGTTGATATCATCATCGGAACACACCGCATACTCTCAAAGGACGTGCAGTTTAAGGATCTGGGGCTTTTGGTAATAGATGAGGAGCAGCGTTTCGGCGTGACTCACAAGGAGAAGATTAAGCAGATGAAGGTCAATGTGGATGTACTCACACTGACTGCTACACCGATTCCGAGGACTCTGCACATGAGCTTAATCGGCATAAGGGATATGAGCGTGCTTGAGGAGCCGCCGATGGACCGTGTACCGATTCAGACATATGTCATGGAGTACAATGATGAGCTTGTCAGAGAGGCAATTAACAGGGAGCTTGCCAGAAACGGACAGGTGTACTATGTGTACAATAAGGTGCGCGACATAGCAGACATAACAGCAAAGCTGCAGGAGCTGGTGCCGGATGCGACTGTTGCATTTGCGCACGGACAGATGAAGGAGACTGAGCTTGAGCGCATCATGTACCGTTTCATCAATGGTGAAATAGATGTGCTTGTATCCACGACCATTATAGAGACAGGACTTGACATCTCAAACGTTAATACAATGATTATACACGATGCGGACAACATGGGGCTTTCACAGCTTTATCAGCTTCGCGGACGAGTCGGCAGATCTAACCGTACTGCGTATGCGTTCCTCATGTACAGACGAAACAAGATGCTAAAAGAGGTGGCAGAAAAGCGTCTTGCAGCGATAAAGGAGTACTCAGACCTTGGCAGCGGCTTTAAGATTGCCATGAGAGACCTTGAAATCCGCGGTGCGGGCAATCTGCTCGGCGCGGAGCAGAGCGGACATATGGAGGCAGTGGGCTACGATTTGTACTGCAAGATGTTGAGCGAGGCTGTAAAAGAGGCAAAGGGCATCGAGGATATCAGTGATAAATTTGACACGACTGTGGATATTGTGACCGATGCTTATATTCCGGCAGGTTATATTGCAAACGAATTCCAGAAGCTGGATATATACAAGCGT
>OGYE01001728.1_pt1 | contig 13982 bp, 10 predicted proteins | sample 1576471 | NCBI WGS metagenome assembly OGYE01 (sample SAMEA3541532, study PRJEB24748) | human gut metagenome | biome: human gut; feature: human-associated habitat; material: faeces | place: China | collected 2012
GCTTCCTCTTCTTCCACGGCTCTGCCCAGGAACTTTTGTACCTTTGCCTGTGTGGAAGCGTCAGGGATCTTACGGCAGACCGCATCCACCTTCGCCATCGGCCCTGCGCGATGCGGGCCACCAGATCGTCGAGATGCCCGACGGTCTGCGAAAGCTTGACGGCGAACTCCTCTTCGGAGAACTGCGCGACGACCCGGTCCACATTGCCGATGATGCTGTCCACGCGCTGGGCGTTGTCGCCGAGCATGTCGGAGAACTTCGAAAGGTTCTCCAGCGCGCTTTTCAGGTTGTTTTTCTCGGCGGAAAGGATCTGCGCCATGTCGCCCGTCACGGAGTTGAGGTTGCCGAGCGTCCCGGCGATGTTGTCCGCATTGGTTTCCATCAGGCCGTTCAGGTTTTCGAGCGTGCGCGAAAGGTCGGTGGTGAGCTGCGAGACCTTTTGCTTGAAGAAATCCAGCTCGGAGCCGGCCATGTCCATCAGGTCGCGGTCGCGGCTCGACCGCAGCGTATCACCTTTATGCAGGTAGGTGTCGGCCGTGCCGTAGGTGATTTCGATCGCCTTGGCGCCCATCAGCCCGTTGCTGAAAATCTTGGCTTCCGAATCGGTCGGAATGCGGTACTCGCGCTTGATGGTGAACCGCAGCACGACTTTGTCGCTGCGGGCGGGGTCGAACGACAGGCCCGTCACAGCGGCTTGTCCACTACTTCGATATTTCCGACACGCATCCCAGCCGCTTTTCCCGCAGAGTTCCCATTTGGCAAATGCGGGACGAATACACGGCAGAAGTGATCGACACGCTGGAAAGCACCTTTGGAGAGTTGAACGACAAGGAAACCCTTGCCGTTGCCATCGAGTCGGCGGCAAGAAACGCCGTAGAGGACAACATCCCCGACTATCTCCCCGACCTTCTTTACAGCGTGAAAGACAGCTTCCTGGACGGCGTATCCGAAGAAGAAATCACCCACATTTTCAAAACGGCGGTGCGAAATAGCGTCGCCTATATGACGATGACCCGCCTGGGCATTGAAGCCGGAGAATACTTTGAACCCGATGATCTTCGGGATGTGGTGAATTTTACGACCCCTGCCACGCTGAACGCCCTCGGCTATGCCACCAGCGATATTGCGGAGATGGGGCTTGCGGAGATTTCCCGTACCATTCTTGCCCTCGACCGTCAAAATCGCATTGTCGCACGCATCGTAAAGAGCGTGTTCACTGTCAATCTTTAACAGTCTTGCAACATTTACCGCAGAGAAAAGAACATCTCCGAGTTCTTCATACTGATTATCGGTATCACCCTTTGAGACAGCCTCTTTAAGTTCATCGCATTCTTCATAAAGTTTAGCGAGTGCATCTTCCGCATTGCTCCAGTCAAAACCGACCTTTGCGGCTTTCTGCTGAACCTTTGAACTTCTCATAAGTGAAGGCAAAGCCTTAGAAACGCTTTCCATTGCCTGTGTTTGAGTTTTCTGCTCTTTGGTCTGCATCTTTATAGCGTCCCAATTTTTGAGCACCTGTTCGGTAGTATCGGCATTTACATTGCCAAATACATGCGGATGACGGATAATAAGTTTTTTGCAAACGCCGTCACATACATCGTCAATATTAAATGTACCTTTTTCGCTTTCAATTTCAGAATGAAGAGCGACCTGTAAGAGCACATCTCCGAGTTCTTCCTTTAAAAGGTCATTATCCTCTGTATCAATAGCCTCAACAGCCTCATAGGTTTCTTCAATGAAGTTTGAACGGATAGATTTGTGAGTCTGTTCTCTGTCCCACGGACAACCGCCCGGAGCACGGAGAATTTTTACAATTTTAACTAAATCTTCAAATTTGTATTCCGACTTTTCTTTAAAATCCATTTCAATCTTCCTCTCAGACAAAAGCTTTACTATGCAATATGTCGCAAGTAGTAAAAATTCGCAATCATACTTAATATTTTACCCAATAAGATGGAATTTTGCAAGTAGTTTTGCAATTTTTTCCCCTTTTGGCAAAAATTCTATTACTGTGGCAGTAAAAGTACGCAATATTAACAAAACAAAGATGTAAACGATGATTGCAGCAATAATTGCGCAGATTGTCGCAACTCTGTGCGGAGCAACCATAAGTACGCCTGCATTTACAAGATAAGCAGTCAATCCGCTTGCTACTGCGCCGATTAAAGGCTTGATTGTAGTAGTATAGAAGTTTATTCTTATTTTTGAATGTTTAATAAGCAGATAAATGCCTACAACACAAGACAAGAAGTAACCGATAAGCGAGCCTGCCGTTGCGCCCTGAATATTGATGGAAGGAATACTTACAAACATCCATGTAATACCGATTTTTACAACCATACCGAACGCATACAACTTCATAGGAAGATCTGTTCTGCCTATGCCCTGCAGCATACTGCAAATAGGTGTTTCAATAGCCGCAAAAATAGTTGTAAGTCCCATAAGCATAAGTACATTACCACCGATAGCGGCAATAGACTCACTTGTATAAATAAATGACATAATCGGATGTGCAAGAACACAAAGACCTATACCCATCGGAAGAGTAAATATCATTGTCATACCGAATACAGTTTCCATTGAAGTTTTAAGGACTTTCTTGTCGCCCTTTGTCCATGCACTTGTAACATTAGGCATGGCACTTGAACCGAATACCTGTGTAACCGCAGTTACAAGCTGCATAAGTTTAAGTGCTGCCGCATAACAACCCCAAAGTTTAGTGTGAATTGTAATAGGGTCGTTTACAATTGATTCGGTAAAACCGTATTTGCCATACTGGTCAATAAGTGCCTGTGGATTAGTTACCGCAAGTTCTTTGAGTACACGCTGAATAATAATCTGGTCAATAAGCGAACCCATACTCATTATGAAAGCACCCATTGCTGTGGGCACGGCAGTTTTTACCATAAGTATAAAAGTTTCTCTCTTTGTGCGTGCATCAAGAGAATTTTCGTAATATTCTTCGGGTATTCCGTCACCGCCGATTTTAAAGCGGAGCAATAAGAATACAAAAGCCATAAAGCTGCCCGAAGAAATACCGCAGATAGCACCTGCTACGGAAAACGCAAGAATTGTATTCATTGCGTCATACTGCGATTCAAAAGTAAACCAAAGGAACTCTCCTGTAGCATTATATTGGTCCATACCGAATTTCATAACGAGGTATGCAAAAGTAAGACCAAGAATAAGTTTTACGCCTGACTCGATTATTTCAGAGATTGCAGTCGGGAACATATTTCTCTGTCCCTCAAAATAGCCTCTGTAAATAGAAACAAGACAGCCGAAAAGAATAGTCGGAGCAAGGCAAAGCATTGCATAAATCGAATACGGAGAATCAATTATTCTTACATAAATAAAACTGCCTGCAATCATTATCATAAATGACACAATGCCGACTATTGAAAAAAACGGAATTGATACCTTATGTATCAGCTTGACATCCTTGTATCTTTTTTGAGCTATACTCTCTGATACAAGTCTGGAAATTGCAATAGGAAGTCCTCCTGTAGCAACCGTAAATATAACAACAAAAATTTCGTATGCGTTGCTGAAAAGACCCGAACCCATTGTAGCGTATTCTTCGCCAAACATAGAGTAAATGTTTGTAAGAAGTACCTGGTCAAGAAGTCCGATGATTTTTACAACAACCATACTCAGCGTAAGTATTGCCGCACCTTTTAAAAAGGAATGAGAAATATTTTCCTCCGCATTACTTATCGCATTGTATTTTTTAGACAAATTAAATCACCCATTACCAAATTATCAAAATAAAATCAAATATTAAAGCTGTGCTTTATCTTCATCAAGCTTTGCGCCGCAGCTGTTGCAGAACTTTGAATTTTCAGGAACATCACTTCCGCATTCAGGGCAATAAGTAACACTTTTTGTTGCTGAAATGCTATCGTTGATAAGATCAAGATTTTCTTTAAGTTCTGTAATTTCAGCGGATTTTTCTTTGATTTTGTCTGACAAATCAGTACCGTGTACCACACTTTTGTAAGTGAGCGCACCAAGTTCTTTAAGTTTGGTGTTAATTTCCGCTCTGATTTCAGCCGCAACAATTTTTTGCTTTGAATTGTCATAAACATCAGACGCTTTTTTAGAAACAACAGACGCCGCTGCCTTTGCATTTACAATAACATCGTCTAAAATACCGTCGAATTTTCCCATATCAGTCATACCTTTCTATATAATATATCTGTGCTATTATAGCATTATTGCACGGGATTAGCAACAAATTTATTGTGTATAAAATGCCGAAATTGCATTTTTTCTTTTTATCATTTCCTCAAATCTGTCAATATATTCATACGGATACTTAAAGTTAAATATGCGTTCGAGATAGTCGGGATTATTTCTCTTGAGTTTGGTAACAGCACCCGAACCGCAGCCGAGAATTGTATGGGTTTCGTCCATAACATAAACATTGTAAAGACTTTCATAGCCTTTTTTAGACCAACCGACATTTTCAAGGTTGCCTGCCATTCTGCTCTGTCTGTACAGATAATACGGAATGTAATTCTTTTTTAAAAGTTCATTTTGATTATATTCGAGCATTTTCCTTGTGGTTTCTGCGCCCTCTCTGTCAATCGTAACACCTTTTTCGGTAAGTGTGGAACTGCGTTTCATACTAAGAGTGTGCACTGTAATACATTCGGCGTCAAGTGCAAGAATACCGTCAACCGAATTTTTAAAACTTTCGTATGTATCTGTCGGCAAACCTGCGATAAGGTCGGTATTTATATTTGTAAAACCGCATTTTCTTGCAAGAGCAAAAGCGTCAAAAAACTGCTGTACAGTATGTTTTCTGCCTATCTCACGCAGAACATCGTCATTTAATGTCTGTGGATTTATGCTTATTCTGTCAACATTATTTTCTTTTAAAGCCTTTAACTTTTCGGCAGTAATTGTATCGGGTCTGCCTGCCTCAACCGTAAATTCTCTGCAAGCTGACATATTGAAATTACCGTTTACAGTACCGATTACCTTTGAAAGCTGTTCTGCCGAAAGAGTAGTCGGTGTACCGCCGCCAAAATACACGGTTTCAAGTCTTAGTCCGAGTTTATTGGCGATTTCGGCTGTAAGTTTAATCTCCTCGCAAAGTAAATCGGCATACGGGTCTACAAGTTTTTTTGCTCTTTCTATAGATGACATTACAAACGAACAATAACTGCATCTTGACGGGCAAAAAGGAACACCCACATATAAACTGAAAGAATCGGGCTTGGAAAGCTCAATGATTTTTCTTTCGTTTTCCTCCGTCATTACGGCAAGGTCGAGTTTTTCGGGACTTACATAGTAGTCGTTTGCAAATATTTCTTTAGCCTTTTCAAAGCCCTGCTCATTTGAAACATTCCTAAAAAGTTTTATAGGACGAACACCCGTAAGCAAACCCCAAGGTTGATTTATGCCTGTAAATTCACACAAAAGTTTATAAAGCATCTGTGCAAGCGAAAGTTCCTTTTCATTATCTTCGCCTGTATTTTCAGTATTCAGAGATTTATTGAAATCTCCTGCCTTTACCTCAACTGTCAGTTTATCCGACATTTCGGTATATATATACGGCTCTTCCTTACGCTCGCATTCACGCACAACCGTTATTTTTTCATTAGGAAAAAACAATCTTGCCACATTTTCAAGTTCATAGTGAAAGCCATGATTAATTACATATAAATTCATATCAAACCCTGCTCATTAAAGGATTATATTTTTTCTCGTGGTCGAGAGTAGATGTCGGGCCGTGACCCGGGATTACGATATAGTCACCCTCAAGCTGCTTTAGCTTTTTAATAGAGTTTACCATATCATTGTTATTGCCTGTCGGTAAATCGGTTCTGCCGTATGATTCGCAAAACAGTGTATCACCGCAAATCAAAAGTTTATCTGTTATATAGCATCCGCAGCCCTTTGTATGCCCGGGTGTGCTGATATACTTCACCTTAGTTTCGCCGATCATAAAGGTATCGCCGTCCTCAAGATAAACGTCTGCTTTAAACGGCTCAAGGTTTATATTATGAAAAGCGGTAAGATTAAGTGTTGAATCGGAAAGAAACTCTGCATTTGCTTTACCCGTTATAATCATTGCACCAAACATATCCGCAAGCTGTTTTGCGAATGTTATGTGGTCATAATGACCGTGAGTAAGCAAAACGTAGGTGAGTTTTCCACCGTCTGCATTTATCTGTTCAATAAGTTTATCTGACTTTGCACCGGGGTCCACAACTGCGTTACAGCCTGTTTCCTTGTCAATAAGATATACGCAATTTGTAGCCAAATCGGTAACATTAAAAATTTTATAATCTATCATTTTCATTACCTGCTTGTATTGTTAATATTTTAAATCACGGGTGTCAATATCAATGGTAACAGGGCCGTCATTAAGCAAAGATACTTTCATATCGGCACCGAATATTCCCTTTTCTGCCTTACGAACACCGTTGTCGAGCATCTTTTTACAAAAATATTCATATAAAGGCTCTGCAATATCGGGCTTTGCGGCTTTCATAAAATTTGGTCGTCTGCCGTGCGAACAATCTGCATAAAGCGTAAAATTTGAAATAACAAGCACTTCACCGTCAATATCCGCAAGCGACAGATTCATTTTATCGTTTTCGTCGGTAAATACCCGCAAAGTTGCAATCTTTGACGAAAGTGCGTCTGCCTCTTTTTCGGTATCACCCTCCGCAACACCGAGCAGAATTAAAAATCCGTTGTCAATCTTACCGACTGTATTGCCGTCAACCTTTACTTCCGCAAAAGTAACTCTTTGTAATATTGCTTTCATATTATAACCTCTTAATCTCAATAATTCCGCTGATGTCAGAAAGTTTTGAAATTACACCTTTAAGGTGATTTTTACCTGTAACATCAATAGTAGCGGTTACCATAGCTTTGCCGTCGCCGACTTCTCTTGAATTAAGAGAATGAATAAAGATGTGCATATTTGAAAGTTTGATTGTTACATCTGCAAGAAGTCCTGTTCTGTCGGTAGCAATAATCTGCAATGTACTGCGGAATGCCTCTCCTGCCTTGTCTTCCCAATAACAGCTTACCCATCTTTCAGGTTCTTCGCAGTCATTAAGATTCTTAGGAACATTTGTACATTCCCTCTTATGGATTGATACTCCGTAACCTCTCGTAATATAACCTATAATCTCATCGCCCGGCAAAGGATTACAACAATTTGAGAACTTAACCAGAACATCGTCTGTACCCTCAATTACAACGCCCGAAGATGCCTTTGGCTTTTTACGGGGAGCTTGCGGAACTTCGATTTTTTCTATATCTGCGGCATAGGTTTTCTGGTATTCTTCCTTAATTCTCGGCATAACTTTCCAAAGCTGAATACCACCGTAACCGATTGCGGCATAAACATCGTCGAGAGTTACATACTGCTTTTTCATAAGCATTTTTTCAATAAACTCAACAAACTCTTCATCAGAAAGATTAATGCCGTTGCGCTTAAATTCTTTTTCAAGCATCTGCTTACCTTCGGCAATGTTTTCGTCACGCTTTTCGTGCTTATACCACTGACGAATTTTTGACTTTGCAGAAGCAGTCTTACAAATATCTATCCATGCTTTATTAGGATGCTCTTCTTTTTGAGTAATAATCTCGCAGATTTCACCCGTTTTTAATTTATAGTCAATCGGCACGATTTTTCCGTTTACTTTAGCGCCGACCATTCGGTGTCCTACCTGTGTGTGAATAATATAGGCGAGGTCAATAGGGGTTGAACCGTTCGGTATAACCATTACATCGCCCTTTGGTGTAAATACATAAACATCGTTTTCTTCAAAGTCATTTCTGATATTCTTTGCAATATCCGTTACATCTTCGGCTTCAAGCTGATCGAGAATCATATTTTTGACTTTCTCGATGTTTTCGGCAAGGCGGGTACTTTCGCCTTTTCCGCCCGCACCCATACCGAGTTTATACTTCCAGTGCGCTGCGATACCGTATTCGGCGGTGTAGTGCATTTCCCATGTTCTTATCTGAACTTCAAAAGGAATGGCTCTCTTGTCAAGTACGGTTGTGTGCAATGACTGATACATATTCGGCTTAGGCATAGAAATATAATCTTTAAAACGGTTCGGAATAGGTTTAAAAATATCGTGAACTACGCCGAGTACATTATAACAATCCGATACGGTATCTACAATTACACGCACTGCAAAGACATCAAAAATTTGGTCAATAGTTTTGCCCTGCATAAATGTTTTGCGGTAAATACTGTAAACACTCTTTACTCTGCCGCTTATGTAAACATTTTTTATTATATTATTTGTTTTTTCAAGAATTTGATTTTTTATAGATTCAATAAACTTGTCACGGTCGTTTTCGGAAAGGCTGATAGCATCTTCAATCTCCTTGTAACCAATCGGGTCAAGGTACTGCAAAGACAAATCCTCAAGCTCGTCTTTTATGGTTTTGATACCGAGGCGGTGAGCAATAGGAGCATATACCTGCATATTTTCGTGAGCCTTATCTCTTCTGCTCTGCTCAGGCATACAGCTTATTGTACGCATATTATGCAAACGGTCGGCAAGTTTAATAATAATTACTCTGATGTCGTTTGCCATTGCAATAAGCATTTTTCTGATGTTTTCTGCCTGTCTTTGCTCTCTTGAAGAAAAAGCGATTTTTGAAATCTTGGTAACACCGTCAATCAGCCTTGCAACATCCGCACCGAAAAGTTTTTCAACTTCCTCAAGCGTTGTAGGAGTATCCTCAACAACATCGTGAAGAAGTGCGGCGCAGATTGCGTCTGTATCCATACCGAGTTCGGCAAGAATACAGGCAACGGAAGTCGGGTGCAGAATATAAGGAATGCCCGACACTCTTCTTTGGTCGCCATGAGCCTTTTCGGCAAACTTGTATGCTTTTGTAATTTTGTCAATATCATATGTACTGTTTGACTGGCCAAGCAACTTTACAAGCTCGTTGAAATCCTGATAATGTGCTATTCCTGAATATTTACTCATTACTGCATCCCCCTCAATTTTATAACCGTATCGGCTGAATTAAGATCAACCTTTTGCGACACTTCGGAAACTCTGATTTGTGCGCTGTTTATTCCTTCAATCACCTCAATAAGCGACAGTTCGCTCATTGCGTCAAGAATAATCCTGATTTTTCCGATAGACAATTTATAATCAAGTTTATGTACAAGCGTTTCGATAGGATAGGCATAGCCTCCCGATTTTTTTAAGAATACATATAGTATTGCAAAATCTTCACGAGTAGGCAAAAGATCGGTTATTTGCGCATTTGTAAGATTTAAACCGAGTTTAAAATCTTCGTAGTTTCTCTGACTTTGCAAGAAGTCTTTGGTATCAAGCACTGACGGTTTTATTTCCTTTAATATTATGGAAACATTGCGTTGACCGTTAAATTCGTTTATATCGAGCGTAACCGCTAGGTCAAGTACATCTCCTACTTTATAAGGGAATTCCTGTTGCGAGGTAAAGAAATTCATAACCGATACTGTCGAATTATTGCGTTTAAACTGCAGCCTTAAATGCTTATTTTGTGACAGCGGAGTAATCTGTGAAAGAGTCATTTTATACAACCCGATAAGCGGTGTAGGATTACCCGCACCGTAAGGAGCAAGATACGCAAGCGGTTCTACAAGCTGAACGCTTATTAAAGCAGGATTTAACCTGCAGTCAATATTGCACGCATTAAACGGCATATTTTCCTGCTTAAGGGCATATTCGTTAATTCTTTGGCGGAACAATTCAATATTTTTGCTTTTTAGTGAAAGCCCTGCCGCCATAGGGTGACCGCCGCAATGAGTAAGTAAATCCGAGCAGGCAAAAACCGCATCACAAAGGGAAAATCCCTCAACACTTCTGCCCGAGCCCTTTGCCTCTTCTCCGTCACGGGAAATAATAACAGTAGGCTTACCGAAAAATTCTTTGACCTTTGCCGCCACAATTCCGATAACACCCTGATGCCACCCCTCGCCGTCGATAACAAGCACACGGTCATTTGTAATATGAGGATTTGCTTTGACCATTTCGTCAATCTTCATTAATATATTTTTTTCGATTTCCTTACGCTCGTTGTTATCTTCATTAAGCTGTTTCGCAATACTCATTGCCTCGTTTTCATCATCGGTCAGCAGCAGTGAAACCGATTTTCCCGAAAAGCCGAGCCTGCCGACCGCATTTATTCTCGGAACAAGTGTAAACGATACATTGCCCGAAGTAATCTTTTTGCCGGCAATTCCTGCAGTTTCGATAAGAGCATTAATACCTGCTCTGTCGCTTTCCTGAATATTAACAAGTCCACGCTTGACAAACACTCTGTTTTCGCTTTTTAATTCCACAATATCTCCGACTGTTCCTATACAGAGCAGGTCAGAGTAATTGTCAAGCAGGGACGATACATCGCAGTTTTCACCCTCAAGCGCCATAACCAATTTAAAGGCTACACCGACACCCGAAAGCATTTTGTACTTACTCGGGCAGTCGGATTGATGCATATCGATTACCGCAACAGCATTGGGTATTTTCCCCGTCGGTTGGTGGTGGTCAGTAATTACAGTGTCAATACCAAGAGAGTTTGCGTAATCAATTTCTTCCACAGCGGCTATTCCGTTATCGACGGTAACAATCAACTTTACTCCCTTTTCAGCGAGAATATCGATTGCGCCTTTATTCATTCCGTAACCTTCTGTTTCTCTTGACGGAATATAGTACATAGCGTTTGCACCGACCGTTTCAAGATAAGAGTACAAAAGTGCCGTAGAAGTGACGCCGTCCGCATCGTAATCTCCGTAAACGCATATAAGCTCATCATTGTCAATTGCAGATAAAATTCTGTCAGCACCTTTTTTCATATCTTTAATTTCAAAAGGTGATGCAATAACGCTGTCGTTCTGCAAAAAATCCTCGATTTCCTCTCTTTTTGTAATGCCTCTGATCTGCAACAACATTGCAAGTATTGGAGGTAATCCGTATTCTGTTTGTATTCTTTTTGCTTCATCCTTGTTGATTTCGGATACTATCCAATTCTTCAAAATGCCATTCTCCTTAATTACCTTTTAACTGCCGCTTACAAAATTTCACTCTCTTTAAGCATTGATTCGGCATGTGCAAGTGCTGCGTCTGTAATATTTACGCCACCTATTATTCTTGCAAGCTCATGCTTTCTGCCGTCAAAGTCAAGCAGCTTTACCTGCGTAAATGTTCTGCCGTCCTCGACCTGTTTGCTTATAAGATAATGAGCGTCGGCAAGCGCCGCAAGCTGTGCCTGATGTGTTACGCAGAGCACCTGACTGCTTTTTGAAACTTCTTTGAGTTTTAATCCGACCTTTTGAGCGGCTGAACCCGAAATACCTGTATCGACCTCATCAAAAATCAAAGTATCTATATCTTCCGTGCTTGCAAGCACTGTCTTTATTGCAAGCATCATTCTCGAAAGCTCACCGCCCGAGGCAATCTTTGCAACCGGTCTTGGCGGTTCGCCGGGGTTTGCGGAAATAAGAAATTCTACCTTGTCTGTTCCTTTTTCGTAAAAGTCTGTATTTTCAAATTGAGTTACTATCTGAACATTCGGCATATTTAAAAAGCTCATTTCTTCACGCACTCGTTCAGAAAATACTTTTGCCGTCTTTTTACGGATTTCACTAAGCTTTTGTGCCGCAACAAGTGCGTTGTTCTCAGCCTCTTTATAGTCCGCCTCAAGCTGATCTCTGTTCTTATCATAGCTTAAAAGTTCTTCAAGTCTTGTCTGCATTTTTTCGGCAAGTGCAGGTAATTCATTACATTCGCAGCCGTACTTTCTTGTAAGACGATTTAACAAATCAAGTCTTTCATCAATTTCTTCAAGCCTTTGCGGATCGCTTTCAACCGAATCGGCGGCATCGGAAATCGACTCTATACAATCTCTCAGATTATAATAAACATCCGTGATGCTCTCGGAAATACTTTCATAATCCGCATTGAGTGACGCCGCTCTCTGAATATAATTCATCGCACTTTCAACAGCCTCAATACCGCCTGCGGTTCTTTCATCTCCGTCAAGAAGTTCTCTCGAATCATTAAGCAGAGTAAAAATCTTTTCGGAATTCATCAGAATAATGCGTTCGTTTTCAAGCTGTTCTATCTCATCGGGCTGAACATCGGCATTGAAAAGCTCTGTTGTCTGATAGGTAAGCAAATCAATTTCGTGCAATCTTGCAGACTCATCTGAATTAGCCTCGTTTAGCTGCTTTTTCAGTGCCTTATACTTTTTATATTTTTCTCGGTAATCTTCAAGCTCGTTTTTTAATTCGCCAAAGCTGTCGATATAATCTATATGTGTATCAGGCGAAAAAAGTTCGTAACTTTCGTGCTGACCGTGAATATTAATAAGATTTTTCGCAACCTCTTTTAATACAGTAACACTCGCAGGTCTTGCGTTGATTTTACAACTGCTTTTTCCCGTTGCGGAAATCGTACGCTGCAATATTAAAGTATCGTCATCTTCATTGTTGTATCCAAGTTCCGCAAGCTTTGCTTTTACGGTATCGTTTACATCATCAAACTGTGCGGTTACAAGCGCTGTTTTTGCGCCGGTACGCACAAGTTCTTTTGAAGTACGCTGTCCCATAATAGCGTTGATTGAATCTATAATAATACTTTTACCTGCACCGGTTTCACCTGTAAGTACATTAAGTCCCTGCGAAAAGTCAATAGAAGTCTTTTCGATAACCGCTATATTTTCTATATATAAAGTTGTAAGCATATAACATCATCCCTGTTCAGAGCAGCTTTTTAAGCTCCTCGGTAAGATTAACTGCGTCATTTACGGTACGGCAAGCAACAAAAATAGTATCGTCGCCTGCAATAGTTCCTACAATTTCCGAGTGGTCAAGTGAATCAAGCGAAGTACAAACCGCCTGTGCCATACCTACCATAGTTCTTATAACAACAATGTTTTGAGCCGCGTCTATAGAATTTACGGCTGTGGAAAGCATCGACTTAAGACTTGATTTTCTTTCATTTTGATTTTTTGCGGGTGACATATAACGGTATTTTCCGTCTGAATCAAGTGCCTTTACAAGGCGAAGGTCTTTTATATCTCTTGAAATTGTCGCCTGCGTAGCCTTGTAACCGTCACGCTTAAGGCAATTAAGAAGATCGTCTTGAGTTTCTATAGACTGTTCTGAAATAAGCTCAAGTATTCTTGCGTGTCGTCCTGATTTCATTACATTTCCCTCTCTTTCAGCTTTTCGTTAAGCAGCTTAAAGAAATTACGCTTTCTCAACGAAATAAGCTCAAGACAAAGCTCTGATTTTTTGATTTTGACTGTATCTTCCGAAAGAATATCAACATTTTTTTCGCCGTCAACAGTAAGTAAGCAGCAGCAATCGGCAGGAATTTGAACCGTAACCGCAAGACTTGCACTGCCGTCAAACATTGAACTTGGTCTTGATGTTGTAAAATTCTTCCCTGCAGAGGCAGCCGGCGGATTAAACATGATCAAATCCATGGCAGCTCCTTATGTAAATATGAAATTCATGCCAACCGGCGGAATCAATGCGAAGAACCTTACAAATTACCTTGATTTCAACAAAATCATCGCATGTGGCGGTTCCTGGATGGTAAGCAAAGACCTTGTTGCTGCAAAAGACTGGGCTGGTATCACAGCACTCACAAAAGAAGCAGTTTCTACCATGTTAGGTTTCAAACTTCTTCACGTTGGTGTAAACAATGCATCTGAGGAAGCTGCTGCTTCTGATTCTGCAAAATTCGCTACATTACTTGGACAGGATGTAAAAGTTGGAAACAGCTCTATGTTTGTTGGTTCTCTTATCGAAATGATGAAAAATCCAGGACGTGGAACTTGTGGTCATATCGCAATCCAGACAAACTATCTTGCACGTGCAATGTACCACTTAGAGAAACGTGGTTTTGTATTTGATGAGTCTTCTTTCAAATATGATGCAAAAGGAAATATCACAGTTGCTTATTTAAAAGATGAAATCGCCG
>OGYE01001740.1_pt1 | contig 13924 bp, 10 predicted proteins | sample 1576471 | NCBI WGS metagenome assembly OGYE01 (sample SAMEA3541532, study PRJEB24748) | human gut metagenome | biome: human gut; feature: human-associated habitat; material: faeces | place: China | collected 2012
ATAGTAGGTGCGTTTGATATTAATCCCGGATTGGTCGGGAAGGAAATAAATGGAATTCCTATTTATCATTCGGATGAATTTGAGATAAAAATGAAATCCTGTGATGTGAATATCGGGGTATTGACTGTGCCTATTAATATAGCACAGGAGATAACAGATAAAATGATAGCGGGTGGCATTAAGGCTGTTTGGAACTTTACACCGTTCCGTATTCGTGTACCGGAAAATATTGTGGTGCAGAATACATCACTTTATGCTCATCTGGCTGTAATGTTTAACAGATTAAATGTAATTCAAGAATAATAATATGAAGATTATAGCCGTAGGAATGAACTACGTTGCACATTGCCACGAGTTACATGCTGATGAAAAATTACCGGAAGAACCGGTTATTTTTATGAAACCGGATTCGGCTCTGCTGAAAGACAGCAAGCCGTTTTTTATTCCTGATTTTTCTCAGCAGGTGGATTATGAGACAGAATTGGTAGTACGTATTAATCGTTTGGGAAAGAATATTGCTCCGCGTTTTGCCAGTCGGTATTATGATGCGGTGACGGTAGGAATAGATTTTACGGCACGTGACCTTCAGCGGCGGTTCCGGGAGGAAGGCAAGCCTTGGGAGCTGTGTAAAGGGTTTGATAGCTCGGCTGCCATAGGTGATTTTGTGCCGGTAGACAGATTTAAGGATATACAGAATTTAAACTTTCATTTGGATATAGATGGAAAAACAGTGCAGAGAGGCAACACTGCGGATATGTTGTTTAAGGTGGATGAGATAATTGCATACGTTAGTCGGTTTTTTACATTAAAGATTGGAGATTTGCTCTATACGGGGACTCCTGTGGGAGTAGGGCCAGTCGGCATAGGACAGCATTTGCAGGGGTATTTGGAAGGTGAGAAATTATTAGATTTTTATGTAAGATGAAAATAAGAGTAGGATTTGGATTCGATGTGCACCAACTGGTAACCGGTCGTGAACTATGGCTTGGAGGAATAAAATTTGAACATGAATTGGGGCTATTGGGACACTCGGATGCCGATGTGTTGATTCATGCCATTTGTGACGCTTTGCTGGGAGCTGCCAATATGCGTGATATAGGTTATCATTTTCCTGATACTGCGGGTGAATTCAAGAATATTGATAGCAAGATTTTATTGGCTGAAACGGTGGACCTGATTGCTGCAAAAGGATATAAAGTAGGTAATGTGGACGCAACGATTTGTGCTGAACGTCCTAAATTGAAAGCGCGGATTCCGGAAATGCAGTTGGTACTTGCTCATTTGATGAGGATTGATGTGGATGATGTTTCCGTAAAGGCTACCACTACAGAGAAACTGGGATTTACGGGCAGGGAGGAGGGCATTTCCGCTTATGCCACTGTATTGATAGAGAAAGCGGAATGATTTGTTGCGCTTTATTGGGAAATATCTTCTGGCAAGATCTTGCTGGAAGATTATAGGATAAGGCCGAATGCTAGTAATACGCCGAATAGCAGCATATTGCGGGAGGTTTCTCCCAATATGCTGTTTAATTCTTTTCCCCTGTTGATTTTTACCATTCTTTGCCATGCCATGAAGTGAGGTAACAGATAAATTTGGGGTAATAATGCAGCCCAAATGTGCCCGGTCGGGATAAACAATAAACAAAGCCATGCGGCAGCCAATCCCAAAAATAAGTATAATTGTTGCCCTGCATTGGCTCCCCAGCGTACTACGATTGTTTTCTTTCCGCTTTTTGCATCCTGATCGCGGTCACGGTAATTATTCACCATCAACAAGGTATCTATAATCAGTCCGCAAGCTAGAGAGGCGAGTGTCACATTCCAAGTCCAGTCACGGCACATCACATAGTAAGTGCAGCCTACCGGTACAAATCCGAAAAAGACAATGACAAGTATGTCTCCCCATCCGTGATAAGCTAGCGGATAAGGTCCTGCTGTATAAAGAAAAGCGAATAAAACACATAAAATTCCTACTGGAATCATTTCAATCCCTCCATAAGCTAATAGGCATAACCCTGCTAAACAAGCTGTTGCTGTGGTCAGGGCGATTCCCTTTCTCATGGCGTTCAGTGTGATCCATCCTTGCGCGCAGGCACGTTCAGGACCCAAACGGTCTTCACGGTCACTGCCTTTCAGGTAATCAAAGTAATCATTAATGAAGTTGGCGTCTATCTGCATCAGAAAAGCGAAGGCAAAGCAAAGCAATGCTGGTGTCATTTGGAAGCAGCTGTCTGCATAGGCCAAGGCACATCCCAGTAAAACCGGAGTGGCGGCTCCTGCCAATGTTTTATGCTGCTATGGAGATTTCAGAGATAGAGGCAAATAAGGACAAATACCTTGCAACAGGTCTTGATGCTGTCAAGAATGGCAAGGTCGGTGCAATTCTTCTTGCCGGTGGACAGGGTACACGTCTTGGATTTGACAAGGCTAAGGGCATGTTCAATATCGGAAAGACAAAGGAACTCTACATCTTTGAGCAGCTTGTCGCAAACCTCATGAAGGTTACAAATCAGACCGGTACATGGGTGCCTCTGTATGTTATGACAAGCGAGATAAATGATAGCATGACAAGAGAGTTCTTTGAAGAGCACGATTATTTTGGATACAACAAGGACTATGTGAAGTTTTTCGTGCAGGAGATGGTTCCGGCAGTTGATTTTGATGGAAATCTGCTAATGAAATCTGAGGATTCACTTGCCATGTCACCAAACGGAAACGGTGGATGGTTCAAGTCACTCATCAATGCCGGTCTTGACAAGGATTTGAAGGACAAGGGTGTTGAGTGGCTCAATGTATTTGCTGTGGACAATGTACTTCAGCAGATTGCAGATCCTGTATTTGTAGGTGCTACAATCGAGTCCGGCTGTGTCAGCGGCTCTAAGGTGGTCAGAAAATGTGATCCATATGAGAGAGTTGGTGCTATGTGTCTTGAGAATGGCAAGCCTTCGATTGTTGAGTATTACGAGCTTACTCCTGAGATGGCAGAGGCAAAGAACGAGAATGGTTCATTGCAGTATGGCTTTGGTGTTATCTTAAACTATTTATTCCGCGTGGACAAGCTCATGGCTATCGCAGAGAAGAGCCTTCCGCTTCATGTGGTAGAGAAGAAGGTACCTTATATTGATGAGAATGGTACAGAGCATAAGCCTGAGACTCCGAATGCATACAAGTTTGAGACACTCATTCTCGATATGGTATACATGATGGACAATAGCCTGCCCTTTGAGGTAGACAGAGAGAAGGAGTTTGCACCTGTAAAGAATGCGACAGGTACAGATTCGGTTGAAACAGCGAGAGCACTTCTTGAGAAGAACGGAATTGAAATTTAATATGTGATTTATGGTAACTGTTCATTGGCAGGGATGTATTGATATTCTGCAATTTCTATTTATCGCAGACTTAGAGGTGCATCTGCCGATGAGCAGTTATTTTTATAATCGCATAGTGGCCTGCAATGGGGAACATAGGCTATAAATAGTTAACTGATTTATGAAAAAATAAATAATCCCGTCACAAATTAAACACAGATTGACAGTATACTTCTAAATATAAACGAAAGGAGAAATTATTATGGATAACAATTATAGAAATATGAATGATACAAATAATACTAACAGTACAAATAACACAAACAACAATACAAACAATGTAAATTTCACAATGTCGGGTAATCCTTACAATCCGGATGAGTCACAGAAGGCTGCACAGACTAATAATACATCTGCTGAAAGCTATTCACAGAGTTACAATCCATATTCGCAGGCTTCTGCAGCAGCACAGCCAAATGCAAATCAGTCATATGCAAACCAGCCTTATTCTAATCAGTCGTATAATTCAGGCACAAATAATAATGCATATGGCGGCGCATCAGCCGGTTCGACAGACAATTCATATAGCCGGATGAATATGAATGGTCAGGCATACCAGCAGACTGCAAAGCCTAAGAAGCAGAGAGCACCTAGAAAGCCTGGTGCATTTGGACCGTTTGCAGCAAAAACGGTAGCGGCAGCTCTTATCTTTGGGCTCGTCGGAGGTGGTGTTTTCACTGGAGTAAGCTATGTTGGCACGAGAGCTATTTCAAATTCATCTGCTGCAAGTGCAAAGCTTACGACTACAACATCCGGTGGGACTAAGCAGACATCCTCAGGGGATGCAAAGGATCTGACAGATGTATCATCAGTTGTCGATGAGGTCATGCCTAGCATCGTTGCTATCACAAATACAGGAACAGTCACCTACAACAGCTTTTTCGGAAAGAAGTCACAGCAGTCACAGAGCTGCGGCTCAGGAATCATTGTGAGTGAGGATGATGATTATCTCTACATTGCTACAAATAACCATGTTGTAGCAGATTCAGAGGAGCTTACAGTACAGTTTGATGATGATTCTGTGGTAAAGGCAGAAATCAGAGGAACGGATCCTGACGATGATCTTGCAGTTGTACGTGTAAAGAAATCAGACCTTGGAAAAGATACTTACTCAAATATCAAGATTGCGACAATCGGAGATTCAGATAGTGTAGCTGTTGGAAGCCCGGCAATCGCTATCGGTAATGCACTCGGATACGGACAGTCTGTCACAACAGGTATAGTAAGTGCACTTAACAGAACCGTAACTACACAGGATTCACAGACAGGTGAGACTGTAACTAACAACAATCTCATCCAGACAGATGCAGCAATAAACCCGGGAAACAGTGGTGGAGCACTCTTAAATGAAAACGGCGAGGTCATCGGTATCAACTCCGTAAAATATTCTTCGACAGATGTTGAGGGTATCGGATATGCAATTCCAATGTCGGTTGCAAAGCCTATTATTGAGAGCCTCATCCAGGATGGAAAGTATACAAATGAGAATCAGGCATACCTTGGTATCAAGGGTGGCGATGTTTCATCTGAGATGGTAGCCTACGGCTTCCCACAGGGTGTGTATGTTTCATCTGTTTCAGCTGGTTCAGGTGCCGCAAATGCCGGCTTACAGGAGGGAGATATCATCACTGCTGTTGACAGCACAAAGATTTCTTCTATGACAGAGCTGCAGTCAGCGTTAAAGAGCTACAAGGCCGGAGATAAGGTTACTCTTACTGTTGCCCGTCAGAGTGGCAGACAGTACGAAGAGAGTAAGGTTGAAGTAACCTTAAGCTCTGCAAAGGATATCCAGCAGTAATTCCGGCGCAGTGTATTGGCGGGAGGTCGGGACGTAAGTCCCGGGTACCGGCGGCGCACACATACTCTTGCGGTCGCTACGCTACGTGGCTAAGATACTGTACGAAATTATGCTTGAAGGGTTTCTATGCTTGACGAAACCGTCGAAACGCGCCGTCCGTGGCGCGTTTTCTCCTCACCCCTGCGTCCATGCAGGGGTGTTTCTGCGTTTCATGGGCATAATTTTTACAGTATCTAAGCCACTTCGCTATTCGCTCCTGCAAGAGTATGTGTGCACCACCGGTACCCGGGGCTTACGTCCCTTACACTGTGGAGAAATTGTGCTTACGTGTGCGCCGCTGCTATGCGCGGCTTACGTTCGATATGTTGTGGCGGAAATGTTGTTCAAATCAGTTCAAAGTACTAGACAAATTCCACAAAATATTAGATAATAGAGGCAAATTAGTTTTCATTTTGCATAGGAGGTCGGCATGAAGAAGAAAAAAATAGTTATTGCACTCGGACATGATGCTCTTGGAACAACTCTTCCGGAGCAGCACGAGGCTACAAAGCATACAGCAAAGGCAGTTGCAGATTTTATCAGGGACGATTATGAGGTTGTTATCACACACAGCAACGGACCGCAGGTGGGCATGATTCACACCGCTATGTCTGAGTTTTGCAGGATTTATCCTGAGTATACAGCTACACCTACAGCAGTCTGTTCTGCAATGAGCCAGGGCTATATAGGATATGATTTACAGAATGCTATCCGTACAGAGCTTCTTGGCAGAGGAATTTACAAGACCGTTTCTACAATACTTACACAGGTGGTTGTTGACCCATATGATGAGGCTTTTTATCATCCGACAAAGATCATCGGCCGTGTTATGACAGAGGCTGAGGCTGAGGAAGAGGAGAAGAAGGGCAACCATGTGACACAGGTTGAGGGAGGCTACAGAAGAGTTGTGGCAGCTCCAAAGCCTGTTGATATAGTGGAAAAGGATGCTATTAAGGCTCTTGTTGATGCGGATCAGGTTGTTATCGCATGTGGTGGCGGTGGAATTCCTGTTTTAGCACAGGATAATAAGCTTCAGGGCGCCAGTGCTGTTATCGAGAAGGATCTTGCAGCAGGAAAGCTTGCAGATACTCTTGATGCTGACAGACTTGTTATACTTACAAGCGTTGACAAGGTCTGCCTGAACTATGGCAAGGAGGATGAGAAGCCGCTTGATACCATGACTGTCGATGAGGCAAAGAAGTACCTTGCAGCAGGCGAGTTTGATGAGGGTACCATGGCTCCAAAGATTGAGGCGGCTATCGACTTTATCGGTGACTCTGCCATCCGTTCAGTGCTTATCACAAAGCTCAACAAAGAGGGCAAGACTGTTTCAGGTGGTATGGGCACTTTAATTACAAAGTAGAGCTTAATTGTTATAATTCACATATATCCCACACGTCTATATGCATTTTGCAGAGCAGATGTGTGGGTAGTTTTATAAAAACATCGTGCGGTTTTGCGAATGTGCGTGGGGTGGTTCTGAAGAGTTGAAAACAAGGTAACTATTCAGAACCCCTGAGAACAAGAAAAGTAAGATAGAAGGTAACACAAAATGAGTGAGAAAAGGCTTCAAAAGAGAGATGAAATCTCAGACGAGTACAAATGGAAGCTTGAGGATATGTATGAGACAGATGAGCTGTGGGAGACTGAGTGTGAAAAAGCGTCACAGCTTGCAGAAAAGCTCTCGGGCTTTAAGGGACATCTGGCAGACAGTGCAGCAACGCTGCTTGATTTTTTTAAGAAGAAGGATGAGCTGTCTTATTATTTGGAGCGTATAGTGGTTTATGCGAATGAGCGCTCACATCAGGACACTGCTGTGTCGAAATATCAGGCATATGTGTCAAAGGCTGAGACATTGACTGTTCAGGCATCAGGTGCGCTGGCATTTGCGAGTCCGGAGATTTTGCAGATAGATGATAAAAGGCTTGAGGGCTTTTACAGTGAGAGCAATGAGCTTATGCACTATAAGCGTGCGATTGATGAGATAATGCGCCAGAAAGAGCATACCTTATCGGCTGCAGAGGAGAATATCCTGGCGCAGTGTGGTGAGATGGCTGCAGCGCCGGAGAATATATTCAGCATGTTCAATAATGCGGATATCAAATTCCCGTATATCACTGATGTCGAGGGGAATAAAATCCGTATCACGCACGGCAATTTCATAGATTTTTTAAGCAGCAAGGATAGAAGCCTGCGCAAGCAGGTGTTCCGCGGAGTGTATGATTCGTACAAGAAGTGGAGCAATACTGTTTCCATGATGTACATTAGCAAGCTGAAAAATGACACTTTTTATGCAAGGGTCAGAAAATATGACAGCGCAAGGGCCATGTATTTATCCGATGGCGATATTCCTGAGAGCGTCTATGACAATCTGATTGAGACGGTTCATGCACATCTGCCGGCTTTGCACAGGTACATGGCGCTTAGGAAGAAGCTTTTAGGTGTGGAGCATCTGCATATGTATGATTTGTTTGCACCGATTGTGGACAATGTACAGACCACTTACACCTATGATGAGGCGAAAAAGCTTGTGGCAAAGGCGCTTGAGCCTATGGGCGATGAGTATGTCAGCACACTTAAGTCTGGCATGGAGAGTGGCTGGATAGATGTATATGAGAATGAGAACAAGAGAAGTGGTGCGTATTCATGGGGCGCTTACGGCACTCATCCGTATGTGCTTTTGAACTATGCCGACAATCTGGACAGTGTGTTTACGCTGGCTCATGAGATGGGACATGCGATGCATACATACTATTCAAATGAGCATCAGAGCATCACCTACGCAGGTTACCTGATTTTTGTGGCAGAGGTTGCATCCACCTGCAATGAGTCGCTTCTAATGCACTATATGCTTGAGCATTGTGAGGATGAGAATGAGAGAAAATATCTCATGACACATTTTCTGGACGGTTTCAGGACGACACTTTTCAGGCAGGCGCAGTTTGCAGAGTTTGAGCATATAGCTCACCGGAAAATGCAAAAGGGCGAGCCGGTTACCAAGGATGTGCTAAATGAGCTATGGCATGAGCTGAATGTGCAGTACTATGGACCGGATATGCGCGTGGATGATGAGATATCATATGAGTGGATGCGCATACCGCATTTTTACACACCGTACTATGTATATCAGTACTCGACGGGTTATTCGGCAGCAGTTGCTTTTTCAAAAATGATACTTGAGGAGGGAAAGCCTGCTGTGGATAAGTATATAGGAAATTTCCTGTGCGGTGGATGCTCGAAGAATCCAATCGAGCTGCTAAAGAGTGCCGGTGTTGATATGAGCACACCAAAGCCTGTGGATGAAGCACTCAATGTATTTGAGGATTATCTGAAGCAGTTTGAGGCAGCAACTAAGTAAGGAGAAACATTTTTATGGAAAGAATTAAAAGCTTTACAATTAATCATAATATTCTTAAACCTGGATTTTATATTTCAAGAAAAGACGGAGAAATCGTTACATACGACCTTCGTACAAGAAAACCAAATGCAGGCGATTATATGTCCAATTCAGCTATGCACTCAGTGGAGCATATGTTTGCAACATGTGTGAGAAACTCTGAGATTGCAGATGATGTGGTATATTTTGGACCGATGGGCTGTCAGACAGGCTTCTATCTCGTTGTGAGGGATGTCGAGCCGGGAAAGGTTTTTGAAATCACCAAAGAGGTCTTAAAGCAGATACTAGAGTATGATGGACCGGTGTTTGGTGCATCAGCCATAGAGTGCGGACATTACGAGAATCTGTCACTTGACGAGGCAAAGAAGGAGTGCCGTGCATATCTTAAGGTACTTGAGAGCCAGACAAATATGGAGTTTACTTACCCACAGTAAACAGAATGGAGAAATAAAATGACAATAGGTGTAATTGGTGCAATGCAGATGGAGGTCGATGACTTAAAGGCTCAGATGACAGACACACAGACAGAGGTTTACAGTGGAGTGGAGTTTGTTGAGGGTAAAATCGGCGATCAGTATGTGGTTGCAGCGAAGTGTGGAATAGGAAAGGTGTTTGCAGCGATATGTGCAGAGGCCATGATTTTGAAATATGATGTCGATATGATTGTCAATATCGGAGTGGCCGGTACTTTGACAAAGGACTTAAATGTGCTTGACGTGGCAGTAGCCACAAACGTGCTGCAGCACGATATGGATACATCGCCAATCGGAGATCCGAAGGGACTTCTTTCCGGCATCAACATGATTCTGCTTCCGGCAGATACAAAAATGGTGGAGCTTATGTGCTCTTGCTTAGCTGACAGAAATATCCACTACAAAAAGGGCAATATCGCAACAGGAGATCAGTTTATTGCCACAAAGGAGCAGAAGGATTATATCTCGAATACCTTTGATGCAATCGCAGCAGAGATGGAGGGCGGCAGCATCGGTCATGTGTGCTATGTGAACAAGGTGCCATTTGCTATTCTTCGCTCAATATCAGACGGTGACGGCGGAGAGACAGATTACCAGACCTTTGCAGAGAAGGCTGCACATCAGTCGATTGAGGTAGTGCTTGAGTTTATCGGAAGGGCAGAAGAACTGAAATAGAGTTATTTCATTATTCATAATTTGTGATAATAAAGAATAGTATATAGCATGAGTGAATACAGAGCATACATGCAAAATACAAAACTACATAATGGGACAAAACGAAAGAAACGCCGACACAGATTCCTCTTTGGAGTGCTGCTGTCGGCGCTTCTTATTACAGGTGCTTTATATGGCAGAGAGTATGACATATCACAGCTGAAAAATATAGAGGTGATGGAGACACTTAGCAGTGCTGTGAGTCAGTTCGGGGACAGAAAGCTGCCTGTATATTCGGTTCAGACAACAGAAAAAAAGATAGCCCTTTCATTTGACTGTGCCTGGGGAGCAGAGGATTTTGACAGTATGATGGAGACACTTGACAAGCACAACGTAAAGGCTACATTTTTTATGACCGGAGGGTTTGTGAGTGATAATCCTGAATATGTAAAGACACTGGTTGAAAAAGGGCATGAGCCCGGAAATCACAGTGAGCACCACTATGATATGGCAACAATCACGGCAGGCGAGATGAAGACAGAGATAATGGATGTGCACAAAAAGGTCAAGGAGCTGACCGGAAAGGATATGAAGGTATTCAGACCGCCATACGGCTCGTACAACAATGAACTGATTGACACAGTGTATGGCTGTGACTATTATCCAATCCAGTGGGATGTGGATTCGCTCGACTGGAAAAACTATGGTGTGCAAAACATCATAGATACAGTGTGCAATCACAAAAGCCTGGATTGTGGCTCGATAATACTCTGCCATCTAGGCGCCAAATACACCTCGCAGGCACTCGATGAGATGCTCACGAAGCTGCAGGACATGGGCTATGAGATAGTTCCGGTATCAAAGCTGATCATGACAGAAGGCTATCATATGGATGCAAACGGTATGCAGATCAAGGACTGATCAATTTCATAAATCAATATTTTAGTCAATATTTAGTCAATAATTTAGCCCCATACGATATTGTTATTTACAGACAAGTGTGTTAAACTAAAACTATATTTTAAAGAAGCTGTGAGACAGCTATGGGGGTAAATTATATGACAGATACAGGTTTTTTAGTAGCATTCTTTATAGTTATTTTTTTAGTTATCATATTTGCGCTTGTCGCTGTAATAGGAGCCGTTACAAGTGCTGTTGCAGGTATCAATGATGATGAGGATGAGATTGAGGAAGAGGGCATTTGAAGCTGAAATAAATAAAAAATATTAAATGACATTAAAAGTGATTTAAAGACATTTAGGGACATCGAATTATATTAATCGTATAATTGGGTGTCTTTTTATTGTTAAAATCTCTTAAAAAAGTATAAACCAATTGAGTTGCAATCCGCCACATTGTATAATAAAGGTATAAAAGCGAATTAATTTTATTGTGAAAATCGCAGTAATCATTGTCTATTAAACTAATGCAGGACATTATCAAGGAAAAGAAGAAGGAGGGGTCAGATGATATCAAGATATAGTGTAAAAAAGCCTTTTACTGTACTTGTAGGAGTATTGCTGGTAATAGTACTCGGTGTTGTATCACTTGGCAGGATGACGACAGATCTGCTGCCGGATATGAGCTTTCAGTATGCACTTATCGTGACAACAGATATGGGAGCAAGTCCACAGGAGGTGGAGAGCGATGTCACCGCGCCGCTTGAAGCAGCTATGGCAACTACGTCCAATATCAAAAACGTAAGCTCAATGTCATATAACAGCTATTCTCTGGTGACATGCGAGTATGAGCAGAATGCCAACATGGATTCTGTAGTGATAGAGATGCAGCAGAAAATAGATCAGGTCAAGGCTGGCTGGAAGGATGGAGTGGGTACTCCGACCATTATGAAGATAAATCCGGACATGCTTCCAATCATGATGACTGCTGTGGATATGGATGGGAAAAGCAAGTCGGAAATCACCGACTTTGTGGAAAACACACTTAAGCCTGCAATTGAGAGTACAGAGGGAGTCGCATCAGTGACTGCAACAGGTGAGCTCACCGAGCAGATACAGGTCACGATGAATCAGGCCAAGATAGATGCGCTCAATGAGAAAATAAATAATGCCGTTTCAAAGAAATTTGACGATGCAAAAAGTCAGATGGATGATGCAAGCGCAAAGATAGAGAGCGGACAAAACGCAATCGCATCTGCATCGGATCAGATGAGCGCGGGAGTGGATACGCTAAAGGAGCAAAAGGCAAAGCTTGCAGAGCAGAAGACTCAGCTAGAGAGTACTCTTGCAAGCTTAAACGAGCAGAAGAGCCAGCTTGAAACAATTCAGTCAGCTATTTCAGACTTCATGAATAGTGATACATATACAAAGACAATTCCGTCACTCAAAGAGGGGGCAAATGCACCGGGTGAAGCGGGCATGGCTTTAAAAACGCAGCTTACGCAAGTAAATAAGCAGATCGCGTCCCAGTTTTCAGGACTCTCGGCGCTTGGAATCACTGTAAACACAGCAGATGATCTGCCTGCGGCAGCGTCAGCGATAGCACAGACTCTCATTCAGGTGAATACAGGTATAGAGCAGTGCCAAAGCGGGCTTGACCAGATAGCACAAGGAGAGACAGCGCTTTTAGATGCCTATGATAATCTAAACAGTCAGGCAGCCATCAGCTCTATAAGCATAGGACAGCAGTCGGCACAGCTTGCAACAGCAGCGGCATCTCTTGACAGCTCAAAGAAGGAGCTTGAAAAGAGTAAGGATGATGCACTTGATAAGTCAAACTTAAATGCAGTTTTAACAATTGACTCGCTTTCGCAGCTTCTTGTCGCACAGAACTTTGATATGCCTGCAGGCTATGTAAATGATTCGAATGGCACACAGTACATAGTACAGGTGGGAGATGAGATAAAATCAATTGATGATTTAACAAATCTTGTGCTCATGGATATGAAGCTTGATGGAATAGCTCCTATTCATGTCGGTGATGTGGCAGATGTTGAGATGACTGACAACTCGGATGAGACATATGCGATAGTCAACGGTAATCCCGGAATAATGCTCTCCATGGAGAAGCAGACCGGCTACTCTACAGGAGATGTCACAGACCGTCTTTTAGACAAGCTTGATTCGCTGGAAAAGGAAAATGACGGATTACACACCACGGTGCTCATGAATCAGGGTGTATACATCGACATGGTTGTAAAAAGTGTGATGCAGAATATGATAGTGGGAGCAATACTTGCCATTTTCGTATTGCTCTTGTTCTTAAAGGATATAAAGCCGACACTTGTTATCGCAGCATCTATACCGCTATCGGTTATTGTGGCAGTGGTGCTTATGTATTTTACGGATATCACCTTAAATATCATTTCAATGTCGGGACTTGTGCTTGGAATAGGAATGCTGGTGGATAATTCAATCGTAGTAATCGAGAATATCTACAGATTAAGGGGAGAGGGATATTCGGTAAAGAAGGCAGCTGTTGAGGGTGCAAATCAGGTGGCAGGAGCCATTTTTGCCTCTACACTTACCACGGTAAGTGTGTACGCGCCAATCATTTTTACTGATGGAATCACGAGACAGCTCTTTGTAGATCTGGCACTTACGGTAGCGTTTACTCTTATGGCATCTCTTGTAGTCGCACTCACATTTGTACCGGCAATTGCTTCAGGCATGCTCAAAAAGACGAAGGATATAAAGCATCCATGGTTTGACCGTTTTAAGGACTGGTATGGAAATGTCCTCGGCACATGTCTTAGATTTAAGCCGGTGGTATTTATTGTGGCAGTAGTGCTTTTAGTCGGCAGTGGCGCACTTTGCATGTCAAGGGGAATGACATTTATGGATATGGACATGGAGTCAAATCAGATTTCACTTACCATAGAGGCAAAGGATGACGAAAAGCTTGACTTCAAGCAGCTTACAGAGCTGTCTGATAAGGTTATGGACAAAATATCTGATATAAAGGGCATAGACACAATAGGAGCTACAGCAGGCGGAAGCTCGACCATGAACCTGATGAGCTCAGGAAGCGACAGCGTGAGCATGTATATATTGCTTGATGAGAAGTCGGATGTTTCATCGGATAAGGTAATAGATGAAATTGAAAAACGCACAAAGAATCTGGACTGCAAGGTAACAGCATCTTCACAGGCTATGGACTCATCAGAGTTTTTCGGAAGTGGTCTCTCTGTCAGGATTAAGGGTAATGATATAGACAAGCTGCAGAAGCTTGCA
>OGYE01001743.1_pt1 | contig 13911 bp, 13 predicted proteins | sample 1576471 | NCBI WGS metagenome assembly OGYE01 (sample SAMEA3541532, study PRJEB24748) | human gut metagenome | biome: human gut; feature: human-associated habitat; material: faeces | place: China | collected 2012
GCACCCTCAAGGGTCAAGGGAAAAAACCAGTTCCAGCTCCTGCTGGACAAGCTCCCGCCCAACCACAAGGCCAAGTGGTTCGCCGGTTCCGCCCTCAACACGGCGGAGCAGGCTATGGCCTCGGTTCTCTCCACCGTCCTCTCCCGACTCAACGCTTTCCTGGACAGCGAGATGGAGCAGATCCTCTGCTTTGATACCGCCGTAGACGCTGAGAAGTTCTGCAATGAGAAGTCGGCCATCTTCGTGGTACTCCCGGAGGAGGACACGACCAAGTATTTCATGGTTTCCCTCATCATCCAGAACCTCTACCGGGAAATCCTCACTGTGGCGGATGAGAACGGTGGCCGTCTGAAGAATCGGGTGGTCTTTTTTGCTGATGAGCTGGGTTCCTGCCCGCCCATCCAGTCACTGGAGCTCATGTTCTCCGCCTCCCGCTCCCGTGGACTGATGCTGGTGCCAATTGTCCAGTCCATCACCGGCCAGCTTCAGAAGAACTATGGCAAGGAGGGCTCGGAGATCATCGTGGACAACTGTCAGGTGAATATCTTCGGCGGCTTCGCTCCTGCCTCCCAGACTGCCGAGGAGCTGTCCAAGGCCCTGGGCAGCCGCACAGTCATGAGCGGCTCCATCAGCCGGGGAAAGAATGATCCAAGCCAGTCGCTTCAGATGATGGAGCGGCCCCTCATGACACCGGACGAGCTGAAGTCCATGCCCAAGGGCAGCTTCATCGTAGCCAAGACTGGTGTTCACCCCATGCGGGTGAGGCTCCGACTGTTTCTCGACTGGGGCATCCGTTTCGGCGAACCCTACGAGGTGCCAGAGAAAGCCCAGAGGCCAGTAGCCTATGCCGATAAACAGGAGCTGGAGGAGGCCATCATCCGCCGTCACTATGCTTCCAGTATAGAAGACGAAGAAAATCAGGTCGATCAGGGAGCTGCGGCAGCCGGAGGGCTTTCTCAGGGGATGCGCCCAGATGGCCTGATGCAAGGCAAGCAAGAAGGATGGGAAAAAGGCAGAAAAGAAGGTAGAGAAGAAGGTAGAGCAGAAGGCAGAAAAGAAGGGAGAGCAGAAGGTAGAGCAGAAGGTAGAAAAGAAGGTAGAAAAGAAGGTAAAGAGGAAGGCCGAACCGAAGGGAAATTGGAATTCGCTCTCGAACTGTTAAAGGATGGGATGGCCTTAGATAAAGTGGCGAAGTATAGCAAACTATCGTTGACCATGATCGAAAAACTGGCCAAACAAAATAAATTGATTTAGCATAAAAAGATGACTTTTACTGGACAGAGAGCATCTAGGAAAATTTCCTGGGTGCTCTTTTTTTATGCATGGGACTATATGGAAGATTCCTCGTAGTAGTGCCTATCAGTATATCTCCGACCAATGTAACCCTGGCCGCCTTGTACATGGGATGCGGGAACTTGTTCTAAAATTATAAAGGTATAATCCCCGAAAGGGGACTGAAACATAGTGGCCTGATTTCATCCTTTTTTAGATGAGATGGAAGGAAAGATTCCTATGCCCCAAGACGGGCAAGGGAAAAGGAGCCATGTGAAGAGGAGGTTGGAAAACATGGAAAGAGCAGAATGATATTAAAAAAGAACCGGCTATGGAATACTTGGTACCGTAAATGTAAGGGAATCCATTAGGAGCGGCGTTTTATAAGAAAATTGACAAAATTATTACGAAATTGTATTATAATTGTGAGAAAACATATTTAGCATTTATTGAGTGCGTTAGTATGGTAGTTATAATGGCTTGCGTTAGTTGATAACATCAGGAGGTTACGAATATGAAAAAATGGAAAAAAGCGATGTTGACTTGTATGTTAGGAATGGGAATTTCTTTTGGAGTTGGTGGAATTGCACCACAGAATTTATTTTTTATTTCCCCATCCTATGCAGCTGAAGCTGCTCCTATGGAAGATACCTGGATTTTATCGTATGGGGATAATCAGTATTATTTAAAAGGAGGGTCTTTACAATTCAGGCAGCCTACAAGGGGTGTTCGCGAATCAGGAGCGTACAGCTTTCAGGCAAAAATAATCTGTGTGTATCCGGACGGAAGTTATGAAACACATCAATATCGCATGGCATCCAAGGGAGCTCTTGGTGTTTCTATTGATGGTGGTCCGACGACTGTCGTAGATTCCGGGTCGTTGTATGCACAGCTATATAATGCAATTGGTAGTAAGTATGTATGGTAATTATGTATTTACCACTTTATTATGCACACAAAGAAGTGTCGTATCCTTTGCTTTATTTCTGTTTGTGCCGCCAAGTGACAGCGGCGGAAGGGAGTTTTTATTATGAAAACACTCAAGCGGATTGGTATTTGCACTATGTTAATGGGTACCTGTACTTTTGCTATGACAGCTTTGCCCTCGATTCTACCGGATAGTCAAATCGGGAGTATAAATGCAGTTCATGCCCAGAATGATATATGGGTAGGAAATGGACTCTAGGTAGATATTGATAGTATTCATGTGACAGGCGGACGTTCGAATTATGATGTATATCTTGATACATCAGATGTCTATCATGCATATCATGCTTATTTTTGGAAAGATGGCGGTACGATGTATTCATCTTGTAGTGGATTATATGACACAACCAGTGTTAGTTATTTACATATACAGACGTTAGCAGATGAGATTAATTTGATGTGTAGTCGTGCAATGTCAGCTTGGGATGGAGATTAAGTTTTGTTAACAATCTACTTTGGTATCTTATAAGAATAATTTACAAGAATAAAAACTCACGGCTCATCCACCACATACAGACGTGAGCATTTTTGGCTCACGTCCGTTTTTATTTATTTTACATGGCTACATGAATCATTATTAACATACATAGAGGACTGCGTTATCAGCAAGTTATGTCAAGTAGCCTTCAGTATGCGTATGGTGTGCAATGTCAATCATCTGGGCGGCGATGATAATTATATCCTCGTTGACGGCCATATAGGGTTCGCTGGTTCATGAAGCTATCTGCTGTTATGGGATGACCCCGCAAGAAGCTGTTGCATTAAGCAAAAAAACTGCATAATGCAACAGCCTCTTTTTCTTGCGATAAAATAAAGGGATGATTGACTGCTCATTCTAAAGAGAATACAGAAAACTTTTTTGACTTCAAGAGTAAGATTGCGATTTTATGGAGGTGTTTGTCATTTTTACGGGGTTACAGTGCCGGATACGTTGCAAAAAAGCTAATCCGGACGTTCATATTGAGGGACTTGATGGGCTGAGAACTTTAGCTATTGCCGGGGTCACTTTGTTCCATCTTTTCCCTCAGGTCTTTCAAGGGGGCTATCTCGGAGTATCCCTTTTTTTGTCTTAACAGGTTATTTGTTAGCCTATACGAGTGAGCGTAATTGCCAAAAAGCGCCATTCCCGATTCTTTCTTATTACCGAAAACGAATAAAACGGATTTATCCATCTTTATTAATCGTCATACTGGTGACTGTTGGCTGCTATTCCTTTTTGGCTCCTAATGTGATTACGGCTATCCGGCCAGAAATGTTTTCTGTGCTGCTGGGCTATAATAACTGGTGGCAAATTGCTCAAAATGCCGATTATTTTACGCGTCTCTTGAATCAGTCGCCGTTTACTCATCTTTGGTTTCTTGGGATTGAACTGCAGTATTATTTGATTTGGCCGCTCTTATATTTTCTCTATACAGGAATTTCTTATTTCTATGGAAAGCGGACAGGTGTCGTCAGTATGGCTTTCTGCGGACTGTTTTTTGCGACGCTGATGCCAATCTTTTACCAGGATGGCCTGGATATCACCCGCCTGTATTATGGTACAGATATGCGTATTTATGCTTTGCTATTAGGCGCTGCTATAGGCTTTTTTCAGGTGCACTTTTCCTTTTCCCTGAGCGGTCGTTTTTGGAATTTGGCTACAGCTAAATTCCTCTTCGGTGCAAACCTGGCTGTGACGATTGCTGGCTATTTCCTGCTTAACGGACAGCTTCCGGGAACGTATGAAGGCGGGATGGTTCTGTATACGTTCTTATTTTGTCTTATGCTGGCCCTGACGACGGATAAAGAGCTGCCTATGGGAAACCTTATGGAGCACCCCGTCCTGCGTTGGATTGGGACCTATAGCTATGGTATTTTTTTGTGGCAATATCCTGTTATTTTTCTCTTTCAGTATCGGCAATGGGGCAATGTGATACCCTATATCATGCCGTTTTTGGAACTAGGATTGATTGTTGTGCTGGCCTTTTGGACGGAATTATTTATCCGCAGTTTGCCAGTATTGCGTCAGCTGTCTTTGCGTCCACGGCGGATTGCCATTCAATTGCTCGTCGTGATGCTCATTTCCCTACCGGGTATCACTTTGATGGGATATGGCTGCAAGGGTGTCTGGGAATCGGCGTCGGTGAAGGCCTCGGATACGGACGAATTGAAAGTGCGGTTTGCTGAGAATGAAAAGGCCTTGGAGCAGCAGCCTTTGGAAGATGGGCCAATAGATTATACGAACAATCCGGCCTTGCGTAACATTGCTTGTATTGGCGATTCGGTCATGCTCGGTTCGGCGATGGAAATAAAGAAAGTCTTACCCAATTGCTATATTGATGCTAAAGTATCCCGTTATGTCGGTTCGGGGAAGGCTGTAGCCCAAAAAATTGCCTCGCAGGGACGACTAGGACATACTGTGCTGGTCGCTTTAGGGACCAATGGTCCTTTGGATGGGCAATATGAGGAACAGACGAAAGAATTCCTTGATTATTTGGGTTCGGACCGGCAGATTTTCTGGGTCAATGTCTATTGTCCCGCGACGGGATGGCAGGAAAGCAATAATGCGTATCTGGAAGAAATTGCGGCTACTCATGACAATGTTGTACTCATCGATTGGTGCAGCTTAGTAAAGCAGCATCCAGAATGGTTGAGTGGCGATGGAATCCATCCTAATGATGAAGGGACGGTCGCCTATGCCGATTTGATTGCTAAAACGATTGCTCGTAAGACACAATCTGCAACACCATAAAAAAATTTTAAAATACGGCAATAATACTTGATAGGCATAACATTTGTTTTAAGCTAAAAATACCGCCAACAGTGTAAGATACTGCTGGCGGTCATTTTTATGTTTATTATGGAACAATTGATGAAAACTGTTAGTTCATATATTGATCAACTATTGTGGCCGAATAATGTATCGGATACGCATGACGATTTTTTTCAATCTTCAGCCTGTATTTCCAGAAGTTGGTCCTCATCACCCCCTTAGTCTATGCCAATGAAGTCTTGCGTTACGCCCTGACGACCCAGATTCCCAGTATGCCGACCGGTTTTTCACTCCTCGGCCTGGCTGCCAGCATCGTCATCATGGTGGGGATCGGATTCATGAAAATAATTTAGCAAAATTATGTGGATTCTAGTAAAGTATCGGGCGTATTTAGGCTAGTGTGGTCCTAATCTATTCCTTGTATAATAAAAATAGAATTATTATGAAAAGGAGGTTGGGAGCATGGCTAAATTTTGTCCTCATTGTGGTGCTAAATTGAACGACAATGCTAGTTTTTGCAGTTCTTGTGGCACCAAATTGATGATATCACCTCATACGTCAGAAGCACCATCTAATCAGCATCATACGGTCATCTATAAAGAAGATAAGTCGCTGGAAGACATGTTTTTGCGTAAAGAAGGTCGGCTGAATCGGCTGCGGTATTTTAAGCGGATGTTGGCTGTGTTAGGAGCCCGTATTGGTGTCGTTATTATTTTGTGGGCCATTTTATCGGATTCGTGGGGGAATACTTCGGCAGGAGTCGATGCGTTGATTGCTATTATTTCTATTGGATTTGCATACCCTGAATATTGCTTGACCTTGCGACGGCTCCAAGATTTAAACGAAAAAAATTTGAAGATGGCTTTTTGGTTTGCCGGAATTGATGTACTGACTATTATTATGAGTAGCGTGACCTTGTCTCAGCGGGCTGAACGAAAGATGATGATTTTTGGGATTGCTTACTTGATTTTCTTTATTTATCTATTAGTTAAGGCGGGGACGCCAGGAGCGAATCAGTATGGCCCGGACCCGTTAGGACCGACGCAATAAGGAGTGAGATAGCATGGGAAAATTTTGTACGAAATGTGGAAAACCGATTCAAGATAATATAAAATTCTGCCCTCATTGTGGCGCTGCTGTTGAAACCGTGTCATCCGGACAGGCTTCTTCGTATCAATCAGTTTCATCCGCTGTCAACAGGACACCTTCTTATCAATCTCAACAGAGGCATAATATTCGCAGTGACTATTTTTCTATTACCGGGCGCATAAGCCGAAAAACATATGTGAGACGTTTTTTGATTTTGATGGCAATTTCCATTGTATGCCATATAGCGTTCATGCTAGATGTTATATTTATTTCTGTATTAGCGTCATGCCTGGTCCTTATACTGGGTGTATCCAGTATCATGCTGGCTGTCCGGCGCTTTCATGATGTCGGTAAATCTGGGTTTTATTGGCTTCTTTTTCTAGTCCCCGTTGCGAATATCTTTGCCCTGTATTTATTGTTTGGCAAGAATGGGACGCCAGGACCTAACGCATATGGAGAAGCTCCTTTGGAATGATGTCATCGTTTATTTCGGTTTTAGGAATAGAGGATACAGCAACTGAAAAAGTTGCTGTATTTTTTTTAATAGACAATTTCTGTCCTTTTGAGTTCGTATAATTAAGGATATAAATTCGTTGGGAAAGTCATAGGGGTTTGTTTCAGAAATTTGTCAAAGAATCCTAGGTTTTAATCAAAAATAAGGATTATTTAGGCTAGTGTTTTTATTATGCATTTAACTTATAATTAAATTGTAACAGAATCCGGAAGGGCAGATGTATTTATGGATGAAAATAAGAACAAGATTTATAAACTAGTTGGGGCGAAAGTTTTATACTATCGAACGCTGGAAGGGCTGACCCAAGAAGAACTAGCTAATAAAATTCATATCAATGTGAGCACGCTGAGCCGTATCGAACGGGGAAAATATAATCAAGGTGTTTCACTGGCTATGTTATTTGATATTGCTGAAGGCTTGAATATTGAAGTCAATTTATTAGTCACCTTCAATGATGATGAGAAAAAACTTTTATGGAATCAATAAATTCAATGAGGAGGGATTCATATGAAGTTTTGTACAAATTGTGGTGCCAAAATGAAAGATGAAGATGTATTTTGTACGAATTGCGGCAGTAAGTTTCCACAACAAATCATGGATGATGCAAAGAAGACACAAGGCGTAGCGCCTAGGCCAGCCCCAGCACCGGCTGCTGCAGTGAATGTGGGACATACGGAAAAGCCAAGTGCCGTGAACCAGTCATCTGTCTCTCATCTATCGGCAGAAGCGGAATTGCAAAAAGCGCGGGAGATTTTATTCCCCAATGGTGCTATTCCCGATTATACTACGGCGTTGATGCACTTAGTGCAGGCCAAAAAATTAGGTGCTAAGTCGCAGGAAATGGATCAGCTCATGCTGGTGGATCAGCTATATCGAACGGTAGATATGATGAAACAAGCAGAAGTATCTACGCATCCTGAATTAGCAAAGACGGCTTCGGATATGCCGGTAGCGCATCAGTCGCAGGCACCTTATCCTGTAAAACCTGAACATCCGGCACCGCATCAAGGGTCATCACAGCATCCGTCATCCTATCATCCGGAAGGACATGGTGGAACGGGTCATTCTAAAAAGAGTTCAGGGAGCCAAGCAGCGAATTATATGAAAGCGGCTGCCGTCGGTGCTGTTACCGGGGCTGTAGCCCAGGCGGCGACAAGAGCCATTATGGGGCAATCTGGTACGTCCGGAGCGCCGACGATGCCAGGAGTAGCCGCGAATCCATCCGTTTACTATGTTCCCGATACAGGAAATACGTTGACAGATGCCGATATGCTTACCTTGATGAGCGAAGGCGGGAGCGGCACTACGGGTCCTGTCGAAGAAGATTATTCGCCTATTCCTACAGCAGAAGCGGCTGATGTGTCATATAGTGGGGATGACCCATCTTATACTGATGATACCTCTTATGCGGACAGCGATGACTCTTCTTATGATGATGACGGAAATGACTATGTGTCCGATGATGATGGATATGATGCGGATATAGATGATGAATCGGATAGCTCCCCGCTCGACTCCTTCGACTCGGATGATAGTGACAGCGGCAGCTTCTTTAGCAGCGACGACGATGATGGCAGCTTTTTTGATGACTTATTTTAACAGAAAGAGGGAGGGATAACTATGGATTTGGCAAAACGGCAGTCTGTGAATAAGTATTTTTTATATATGGGATTCATCGTGGTACTGCTGCTGACAGCCCTTTCCCTGGGCGGATGCGGTCAATCGTATGATAAACACGTACAGATGGTGAGGAACGGAACGATGCAGATAAGTCCGAATGTACAGGTTGGTCCGGCTTTTGATCAGTTTTTTGCAGATGGCAAATGGGAATACTTTAAATCGACAGATAATTCACAAGTTGTCCAATTCACAGGGGAATGTACGTGGGAAAATAAACCGGCTAAAGCCAAAATACAGTTCATTTTAAAAAATGATAAATCCTTTGAACTGGGTCATGTAGATATCAATGGTGTTTCCCTGAATAAGCTAGAAAGTCTGGCTATGGTCAAAAAGGTACTGAACAGTTATCACAAGAAGAAATAGTAGATTCAGAAAACTTTTATATAGAAAGGATGAGGACATATGCATAAGCAGTCAAAACCTTTGTGGAAACTCATTATGATGGCTGCGTTAGGTTTTTCTCTAGCTGTTGGCGGTGAAACGCTTACTTTGCAACCTGTACAAGCCTGGTATTCGGTCGGCTATGGTTATCAACTTGATGAATCATCTTGTGTCAGCCTGAAAAATACGGGATGGGTTCATGAATTTGCTGCCATTGTATCGGATGGGTCCGATACGACGACGATGTATTTCCTGATAGATGGCAGTGAGAATAACGGTGGCATTTACTACTGGTATCGTACGGAAGGTGATAGCTCATGGCAACGGGGAAAAGCGTATGATGGCAGCGTCATCAGCAAGTTGTGTCAGGCTGCCTTTAAGTATACGTATGGTGAAATGTTGACCTAGAGGAGGGAACGAACATGAAGAAAATTTTATTGTTGTTATCTTTGGTTTGTACGTTGTTATTGGCGGGGACGGCTATGGCTTATGATCCCTATCCCAATCATCTGGGCGGCGATGACAATTATATCCTCGTTGACGGCCATATGGGGGTGGCCTGGTATCTGGATCGGAGTTCCTTATATGTTGAAAAATATGAACCGCCGCAGTACATCATTGCTGTCAATGTCTGCCAGGTAAACGGTGCAGATAGAGGGAATACAGCTGTTTCCCGCGTCTTAACGGAACGATTCTTCTATAACTGGGATTTACGTCAGATGTATGTCGACCGTGATGGCAGTTCTAACTGGCGCTATCTGGATCCCAATGGCTCGTGGGCTGCGACGGGTATAGTGATGCCTGCCGGAGAAATGGCTTTTTACCTGGCTTATGATATGAGATTCTATGGGTGCTTTGACAGTGAGTTCTACCAGCGGAGCTGATGCGTCGGCTCATGAAGTTGCCTGCTGTCATGGGATAACTACGCGAAGAGGCTGTTGCATTAAGCAAAAAAACTGCATAATGCAACAGCCATTTTTCTTGTGATAAAATGAAGGGAAAGGTAAGGAGAAGTAATTATGGGAAAATTTTGTCCTAAATGTGGCAGCCCCGTTGGGGCACAGGTCAAGTTCTGCCCGCATTGCGGAGAACCATTGACGAAGCCGGTGCAGCCCATACCACAGCCAACGGCACCACATATGCTTCAACGTCCGGTGATGCAACATGCACCGGAAAATAAGAATAAACAAGATAAGAAGAAGTATATGATGATAGCTGCGGCTGTTCTGGTCGTTGTCTTGATCGGTGCCGGCGGGTACTTATATGGAACGAAATCGGCCCAGTCTGCACCGGTTAAGCAGGCGGATGTCATGAAGGATAAACCAGTTGAAGAGACAGAGGCACAGAAGTCACAGGCCAACGATAAAGGGACTTCAAAGACAGACGAAGTGGTGTATAAGCAGTATGTCAACAGTCGTTTCAATTATTCTTTGGATTATCCAGATTCTTTCGTTAAGACCCAGCAGCCAGCTAATAATGATGGCGTACAGCTGCGCAACCCCAACGATTATGCTACTCTTGATGTATATGGGTCCTATCGTTCAGTTAGTACACTCGATGGGGATTATCAAAGTGCTCTCAATAGGATTACGGGGAAATTAGGGTATCATACGAAAGGCGGAAATTGGTATGTCGTTACTTGGGAGAAACAAGGAAAACTCTATTATACGAAAGCTCTGTATAAGAATGGCAAAAAGGCTGTGTTTACCTTGCAATTTCCCGCAGAGTTAAAGGATGAATATTCGCCGATTTTAGATCATATGGAACCAACGCTGAAATTAAACTGATACTATATGGACATAATACTGAATAGGCTGGAAAAGCTACGCAGTGGCCTGGTTTTTTGGTACAATATTCGTGGAATCTTATTTTCACGAGGTGTCTGACATGGATATAAAATATTATGATATTGGGCTCAATTTATTTACCCGGTCTTTTCCCAAACCGGAAAAAATCATTGCCGATGCGGTGGCGGACGGTATCTGCTGTATCCTGACTGGGTCGGAAGCACGGGAGAACCGTCTGGTCGATCAGTTTGTCCGCCATCACACGGCTTTTGGCACGGCCGGTATCCATCCTCACGTGGCCGATGAAGCGACGGAGGCGGATTTGGAGGAAATCCGGCGCATCGTCACGACGAATCCGAAATTCGTCGCCGTCGGTGAAACGGGTCTTGATTACGACCGCATGTATTCTAAGAAAGAGAACCAGCTCCACTTTTTCAAAGCCCTCATTGCCATGGCGGAAGAATTAGGTAAGCCCATGTTCCTCCATGAACGGGACGCAGCCGATGACTTCCTGGCTTGTTTCAAGGGGCATGAAGGGCTTTGCCCGCAATCGGTCGTCCACTGTTATACAGGCGACAAGAAGACGCTGGAAAAGATGCTCGATTTAGGCTTTTATATCGGTATTACCGGCTGGATCTGCGATGAACGGCGGGCGGCTCCCTTACGCGATGCTGTATCCATCCTGCCTTTGGACCGGGTCCTCATCGAAACGGATGCGCCGTACCTGACGCCGCGGGGCTTCCACCTGCCCCGGACCAATGTGCCCAACAACATCACCTATGTGGCACAGACCCTGGCCGGGTATATGGGCGTATCTGTCGAAGAATTGACAGCTCATGCCAAAGCAAATACAGAAAAACTTTTCAAAATACGGCGATAACACTTGACATGTATAACGTTTATTTTTATAATATATTTAAATTTAAAAGTATTTAATTTGAAAGATTAAATTAAATACGGTTGGCAAAGGGGCCTGATTGCTTTTTGCAGTCAGGCCCCTAGTTTTTGGCAGAGGGGGAGATCCTATGAATGAACTCAGACGTATCCTTCAGCGCAGCTGCTTAGCTGTTGTCTTTGCTTGTAGTCCATTGGCCGCTTTAGCGGCGGATGCGGAACCGGGCCGGTATTCTTCGGTCGACACGATTTGGATTCTCCTCGGTGCGGCCCTGGTCTTCTTCATGCAGCCTGGTTTCGCCATGCTGGAAACGGGCCTGACGCGGGCCAAAAACGCCGGCAATATCGTCATGAAGAACTTCATGGACTTTGCGCTGGGGACTGTTTTCTTCTGGTTCCTCGGCTTCGGCCTCATGTTCGGCACGGATTTCCACGGCATCATCGGGATTCCCGATCCCTTTGTCCAGAACTTCCACGTCGCTGATGACGCAGGTTTCCCGGACATGGCGTTCCTTATTTTCCAGACCGTCTTCTGTGCAACATCGGCGACTATCGTTTCCGGCGCTATGGCAGAACGGACGAAGTTCTCTGTCTACTGTCTTTATTCTGTCTTAATCAGTCTTCTCATTTATCCGATTTCCGGTCACTGGATCTGGGGTGGCGGCTGGCTTCAGGAATTAGGTTTCCATGATTTTGCTGGTTCCACGTGCGTACACATGGTCGGCGGCGTCTGCGCCCTCGTCGGTGCCTGGATCCTGGGACCTCGTATCGGCAAGTACAATAAAGACGGCAGTGTCAATGCTATCCCTGGTCACAGCCTGCCCCTGGCCTGCCTGGGCATGTTCATCCTCTGGTTCGGCTGGTTCGGGTTCAACGGCTGCTCGACCGTTTCCATGACCGGTGATGAAACGCTGGTATCGGCTTCCATGATTTTCGTTACGACCAATATGGCTGCTGCCGCCGGTGCCTGCACGGCCATGCTTGTCACCTGGATCCATTATGGCAAACCCGATGTTTCCATGACCTTGAATGGCGGCCTGGCTGGCTTGGTTGCTATTACGGCCGGCTGCGATGCCGTCAGCGTCACCGGTGCTTTCATCATCGGCGTCATTTCTGGGGCTGTCATCATTTTCCTCATCGAATTCATCGACCAGAAACTGAAAATTGATGACCCTGTCGGCGCTGTTGCTGCTCACGGTGGCTGTGGTGCTTTAGGGACCATCCTGACGGGCCTGTTCAGCGTCAAAGATGGCCTGCTCTATACGGGAGAAACGCATTTCTTCCTCATCCAGGTCCTCGGCGTCTGCGTCGTCGCCCTCTATGTCTTCGTCGCTATCAACATCGTCTTCCGCATCCTCAACGCCACTATGGGCCTGCGCGTTACGGCAGAAGAAGAAATCAATGGCCTGGACTTTGAAGAACACGGCATCGCTTCGGCCTATGCCGGCTTCATGATTACGCCTGATACCGTGACGGAAGCCATCGATGCAGGCAAAGCACCGGCCGGGGCTGTCGAAGTGCCTCTGGATAAACCCGAAACGGCTCCGTCGGCAGTCACCGTTAAGTCTATGCCGGCTGATGGGCACCATCTGTACAATGTCACCATCATTACGGATGAAAAACGCTTTGAATCCCTGAAAGGCGCTATGGAAGCCATCGGCATCACGGGCATGACCATTACCCGTGCCCTGGGCTTCGGCATTGAAAAAGGCCGGACAGAACTCTATCGTGGTGCTAAAGTATCGGCTAAACTCCTGCCGAAAGTCCGCGTAGAAATGGTCGTTTCAAAAGTTTCGCCGCGGACCATCATCGAAGTGGCCAAGAAAGTCCTCTACACCGGCAAATACGGCGACGGCAAAGTCTTCGTTTCGACCATCGATAACGCCGTCAAGATCCGTACCGGCGAAGAAGGCTATGAAGCCTTGCAGGACTATCCCATTGATAAGTGAGTGATTATAGTTTGTAGCATGGAGTTTGTAGTAAGAGGCTGTCTTAATGCGACAGCCTCTTTTTTATGCCTCGTCCAGGAGAAATCCTATGTACATCGGCAGGGTAAGGATATCTTGGGTATGGCCGATATTGTAATTTCCTAATTTAATGGCTTGATGAATATGATACTTTTCAGGATGTTTCAAAATCGTTTTTGTGCTTTTCATGTCGCCTGTAGTGGCTTTTGCCTCGATGAGCGTTGCTTGCCCTCGATAGCGGATGACGAAGTCGATTTCGAGGCCTGAGTCCTTGTGGAAATAGTACAGCTTCCGGCCCATTTTGATAAAGAAATCGGCGACGAGTTCGTCATCATCTGGCAGCATATAGAAGAACAGGAATTCTACCGGGTCTGCTGTCAGATACGCCGTAAATTTTCGGTCCAGAGACTGAATATCGCCTTGGGGCAGCATTGGGTACCCAAAGCCGGCGAAAGCATAGCGCCCATCCTGCAGGCCGCCGACAAACACATGTATGAAGAAAAACGGCGCTACCATAGACAGCAAGTCAGCCGCTCGTAGGGGCCGTCCCAAAGGGCTTTGGTCAATCAGGCAATTTAAAGGAGAGGC
>OGYE01001759.1_pt1 | contig 13862 bp, 15 predicted proteins | sample 1576471 | NCBI WGS metagenome assembly OGYE01 (sample SAMEA3541532, study PRJEB24748) | human gut metagenome | biome: human gut; feature: human-associated habitat; material: faeces | place: China | collected 2012
TACAAAACAAGCAGTTAGACATGGGACATGCCCGTGCGTTGATTTCATTAGGCGACCCTAAACTACAAGTAAAAATATTCGAAGAAATACAAGAACACGGATATTCAGTCCGCAAAGTAGAAGAAATTGTTAAATCATTAAGCGAAGGAGAAGCTGTGAAAAGCGGCACACGGAAAATAACACCCAAACGTGGCAAACTTCCTGAAGAATTCAACTTATTGAAGCAACAACTCTCCGGCTTTTTCAACACCAAGGTACAACTGACTTGCTCCGAAAAGGGGAAAGGAAAAATCAGTATTCCTTTCAGCAACGAGGAGGAACTGGAACGTATCATGGAAATCTTCGATACGCTAAAAAAGTAGATGACAAGAAAAAGTAAGAAATATCAGTTACCCATCATCACCCTGCTTCTCTGTTTTCTACAGGTGGCAGGGATTGATGTGTATGCACAAGAACCTGTGACTCCGGTACAGAAAGACAGTATTATTCAGAGCCGGGAAGCACCGAAAGCACGTGCACGAAGGCACCGGGATCCTGCTCAGGTGATGGATTCGTTGAAAAAGGATTCAATCAAAATATTGCATCCGGAACGCCTGCAAGCAACCGACAGTTTGTCTGCTGCCAAAATACAGATAGCCGACAGCCTTGACGCAGCCAATAAAAAAGAACTGAAGAAGATAGAACAGCCGGCACCTATTGTAGTGAAAACCGACACAGTACCTCCTGTGCAGAATCTCAACAAGAAACTGTTCATTCCCAACCCGACCAAAGCAACATGGCTTGCAGTCGTATTCCCCGGCGGAGGACAGATTTACAACCGTAAATACTGGAAACTACCTATTATATATGGAGGGTTTGCAGGATGTGCGTATGCCCTCAGCTGGAACGGGAAAATGTATAAAGACTATTCACAGGCCTATCTGGACATCATGGACAGTAATCCAAACACCAAGAGCTATGAAGATTTGCTGCCACCGAACGCCCAGTATAATGAAGAGCAACTGAAAAACACCTTGAAACGAAGAAAGGACTCGTTCCGTCGTTTTCGGGACCTTAGTATATTTGCATTTATCGGAGTTTACCTCATCTCTATCATTGACGCTTATGTAGATGCCGAGTTGTCCAACTTCGATATAACCCCCGACTTGAGTATGAAAGTAGAGCCGGCCGTTATTGATAATAACAACCAGTTCCGCTCCAACAGTTTTAAAAACAAGTCGGTTGGTCTGCAATGCGTATTACGATTTTAAAAAACACAATTTAGATTGATCTTATTATTGAAGCATGAAGAAATTAGTTAACTATTGTTCGATTATTTTTCTTTTACTAGTGGCCACGTCGCAGGTAAAAGCGCAAAGTGTAGATGTAGTGATTCGTGAAAATGGAACTGAACGCAAAGAAAGCATCGACCTGCCTAAAAGTATGACTTATCCACTTGACAGTCTATTGAATGCGCAGAGTTTGAAGAAACCTGCGATGTAGGCGAGAATGCACATCACGGGAACCGAATCGGTCCACATGATGAGAAAATTGCAAGCCGCCACTACCAACGCCGCATTCAGCAGAAGCTGGCGGTTGGTAAAATGGAACTTCATCTTGAAGAGGAAGGGGAATGGCATCGCCACGCCCACCACGTTGAACATGATGATCATGAGCACGTCTTCTCTCATCAAACTGTACTCGCCCATTACCTGGCTCATGGCTCCTCCATAAATTCCGCCCGACATCAGGAAGATGAAGGCGAAGAGGAGATAAATCCAAGGCTGCAACCGGCGAGGAATATATCCGTTGAACGAAGGGACGCGGAAGGGTCCCTGTAACATAGGAGGTCCTGGCATTTTTTCAATTAATAATTTATAGTTGATAGAACATTCTATTTGAGGCGAACCTTGGTTTCTACGTTCAGACCGGCACGGAGCAGGGCTACCTGTTTGGGGTCGTTGTCTGGGGTGAGGGCGATGCGAACCGGTACGCGTTGTTCTACCTTAACGAAGTTGCCGGTGGCATTATCTACCGGAATCATGGAGTAGGCGTTGCCGGCAGCTGCTGAGAGCGCCTCTACCTTGCCGTGGAATACGACACCCGGAATGGCATCGGCTGTAAAATCTACCGCCTTGCCCACCTGGATGCCGTCCATCTGGGTTTCACGATAGTTGGCTACTACCCATACATCGTTGTCATCCACGATGCGTGCCAACATCTGTCCTGGCTGAACCAGCTGTCCCTCGTGGATATCTTTCCTGCCCATCACGCCGTCGCAGGTAGCCACGATTACGGTATAAGAAAGGTTCAGACGGGCCAGATTGAGCTGAGCCTCTGCCACACTCTCGCCTGCACGCGAACCGCCCAGCTGCTGGGTCTGTACGTTGCGAACCGAGGCGGCACTTGCCTTCCGGCTGCTTGCCTGCTCATAACGTGCCTTGGCTCCCAGATAGCGGGCGTAGGCATTATCATATTGCTGGCGGGTTACCGCATCCTTCTTCATCAGGGCTGCAAAACGGTCGAAATCCTGCTTGGCGTTCATCATGTCTACACGTGCCTCTTCGATACCTGCCGAAGCCGTCTGCACGTTGGTAGTGGTGGTTCCCATGCTGGCAGATACAACCGAAGAACCTGCCTTAGAACCGCGCAGCCCAGCCTCTGCCTGAGCCACATGCAGGCGGAATTCTGAATCTTCGATAATGACGAGTGTATCACCCTTCTTCACGTGCTGATAGTCGGAGAAACGGATTTCCTTGATAAATCCTGATATGCGCGTGTTGATAGGCGTAATGTGGCGGTTCACCTGGGCATCATCGGTATAAACCACGTCGCTACCATGATAAAAATGGCTGAAGCACCAGCCGATGGCTCCTATAAAACAGAGGATGATAACTACATTATATATTCTCTTGATAATCTTCTTATTCATAATTTATATTTGTTTTATTGTTTGAAAAAGAGCAGATGAATTGGCTTTCCCTTCGGACGCCGAACGTTGTTTCTTCGTTCTTCACTCTTCACTTTCTAAATTTCTCCCGCTACGTATTTCATGCGGTAATAAGCGTATACGATGTTGATGCGGGCATCTACCTCGTTCAGTTCGGCGTTGAGCTTCAGGTTCGATGCATCCACCATGTCGGTTACCAGCGCCAGCTGACTGAGATAGCGGGCGTTCATCACCTCGTAGTTCTGCTGCGCCAGTTCTACGCTCTTGCGTTGCGTTTCCAGTTCTACGTAGGTTTGCTGATATTGCACGTAGGCAGCCTGTACGCTATTGTTCAGCTGTTCAGCCTGCAGGGCATGGCTTTCCTTTGCCTGTCGGGTTTCTACGGCAGCCTGTCTGATGCGCTTGTTGCTCTTGAAGAGCGAACTGAGGCTGTATTTCACGCCTACGCCCACATACCATACGTTCAGATTCTTGTCTATCGGCGGCAACTCGAAGAGGATAGGTCCGTCAAAATTCTCGGCAGCCACCAGCGCCACTTTCGGCAGCAGGTCGCTCTTGGCAATTTTCTCCTTCTGTTCCGCTATTCTGATGGCGTTGCTGCTCTGTTCCAGCAGGGGCGAATTCATCGTGCTTGCCGTCTGCCAGTAAGCTTCGCCATCCTTGGCGTAAGCCTTGTCGGCAATCGTAGCGTCCGGAATAATCTGCATCTCCTGTTCCCCTTTATCTTCCTGGTTCATGCCGAGCGTATTCAGGAGCTGGTGGTTCAGGATACTGCGGTTGTTGCGTAGCGAAGTGAGTCCCAGTTTCAGGCTCTCCATCTGCAGTTCGTATCGGGTGATGTCGTTCTTGAGCGCCATTCCCTGGGTTTGTTTCGCCTTGATGTCGGCGATAAGCTGGCGGGTGAGCTCGATGTTTTTTTCATATACCTTGATACGGTTGTCTATCTTGTAGAGGTCCAGATACTGTCCCAGGGCGATGAAGCGAGCCTGCTGACGGGTGAGTTTCACGCCCACCTCTGCCTGCTGCTTGCCCAGTTCGGCGAGACGGATGCCTGCGTTGATGGCGCCACCTGCATAAACCACCTGCTGTGCCTGGAAGGCAAAATTATTGCCGAAGTGGGGCGATTTCAAACCTTGGGCGTTACTGAAGTCGCGGTCGGTCATCAGGGCGTTTCCGATGTAGCTGAAGGAGAGGGATGCATCGAGGTCGGGCAGTTTCTTGCTTTTAGCCGATTCGATACCGATGCTGGCAGCTTCTACGCCCGATTTCGAGGTTCGTAGCGACTTGCTGTTTTCTTCGATTCTTTCGAAGAGTTGGGCGATGGTCATCCTGGTTTGAGCCACAGCCCATAGAGAGCCTCCCCAGATGAGAAGGCCTGCAATCATCATTTTCTTTATCATTCAAAAATCTGTTATTATTTTTTTTATAAATCTGTTATCTCATGAATTTGGGTGCAAAGGTACGGCGATTTTGGCGAATATCCGTTTTAATTTTTTCGTGCCGCATGGATTTTTTCGGAACAAAAGTTCTTTTTTCTCACATTATTTCCGTATATTTGCACGCAAAAAGCGAATAAAAGGTATTTATGATAGAATTATCTGAACTGAACAGTTATCAGGAGGCCAGTCTTTTCTGCTCCGATTTGAGCGAATGGCAGGAGGGTCCGCAGGTATTGACCTATGGAGCCATTCTCCTTTGCCGCAAGGGCAGGGCCGTGCTGAATGTGAATTATAAGGATTGGGATCTCTATGAGGGAGCCGTCATCACCCTGTTTCCGAATGATGTGGTAGAGGTGAAGAAGATGGAGTCTTCCGCTTCCTGCGAGGGGGATACTTGTGCCGCCATGAATGCTTCTGCCTTCGAAGTGGAGATGCTGAAATATAATCCATCTCTGCTGCGCGAAGCCAGTCTGCAACTGGAACAGACGGTTTATTCTGCCCTGCGCGAGGACCGATGCCGGCAGGATTCGCCCGTGGTTACCCATATCATCGACAGCATGTTTGCCCTCCTCAGGCTCTATTTCGAGCAGCACGACTGTACCTGTATCTCGCAGCTGGTACTCTATCAGCTCAAGGCCTTCTTCATAGGGTTCCACGAATATCTGCAACGCAATCCGCAGAACTGCCCCGACGAGGTGAAATCTTACAGGGTGAGGGAACTCTTCAACCGCTTCATGATGCTCATGGAACGCGATTACAAGAAGTCGAGAGATGTCAACTATTATGCCGAGCAGATGAACATCACCTCCAAGTATCTTTCGAATATCGTGAGGCAGGTAACGGGTCATACACCCAAAATCATCATCGACCAGTATGTGGTGCTCCAGCTGAAGATGCAGCTCAAGCGCTCCGCCCAGAGCATCAAGGAGATGGCATGGGAATATCATTTTGCTGATGCCAGCTTCTTCTGCCGCTATTTCAAGAAACATACCGGAATGACGCCGCAGCAGGTGAGAGAATAAATACAGTAATTATAACATAAAAATTTTAAAACATGACAACAACACTTATCATATTGGTTATTACGGTAGCCCTATTCATCTGGGGCAGGGTGAGGGCCGACATCGTGGCGCTTACCGCCCTGGCAGCACTCCTGGTTCTGGGTATCCTGACACCTGCCGAGGCGCTGGCGGGCTTTTCTTCGCCCATCGTCATCATGATGATAGGACTCTTCGTGGTGGGTGGAGCTATCATGCAGACCGGACTTGCCAAGCTTACGGGCAATAAGCTCATGGCGCTCTCGCGCGGCAACGAAACCATTACCTTCCTGCTCGTAATGCTCGTAACCTCCTTTATCGGCGCCTTCGTGAGCAATACCGGAACGGTGGCCCTCATGATGCCTATCATCATGAGCATAGCTGCGGGCTCGGGCATGCAGTCGTCGCGTTTCCTCATGCCGCTTGCCTTTGCCGGAAGTCTGGGTGGAATGCTCACCCTCATCGGTACGCCGCCCAACCTGGTTATCGATGAAGTATTGACCGAGAGCGGTTATCAGCCGCTTGCCTTCTTCAGCTTCTTCCCTGTGGGCATCATCGTCATCGCCATCGGCATCATCGTGCTCATGCCGCTCAGCAAAATCTTCCTCAGCAAAAAGCAGAGCGGTAAGAAAAAGAAGCAGGGCAAATCGCTTGATGACCTGGTAGACGAATATCAGCTGCTCGATAATCTGCATCGCTACATCGTGCCTAGCCGCCGCCCTTCTGCCGCCCTCGACGAGAATGGCGAGCAGATGGATATCGTGGGCAAAACCCTGAAGGATCTGAGCATCCAGAAGAAATATGGTGTGAGTATCATCGAGATAAGAAACGAGAAGAAATCGCGACTGGGACTGGTGAAGGATGTGAGCCAGAACATGGCGAAGAGCAGCAGCACCATTCAGGTTCACGATACCTTATATATAATAGGTGAGGAGGAGAAGATGAAACGCTTTGCCAGCGATTACGGCCTCAGGAAGATGAAGGATGTGAAGATTGATTTCTATGACCTGGGACTGACCGAAATCGTGGTGATGCCTACGTCTAATTTTGCCGGTCTGCGCATAGGCGATGCCAACCTGCGCAAGCGTTTCGGCATCAACGTGCTGGGCGTAAAGCGTGGCGATGAATATATTACCGACAATCTGATAGCCACCAAGCTGCATGTGGGCGATATGCTCCTGGTGCAGGGCGAATGGACCAATCTGGCTCATCTGGCTACCGATACGAGCAACTGGGTGGTTATCGACCAGCCAGAGAAGACTGCCGACAAGGTGCTCTTGGATTATAAGGCGCCTGTGGCGGCTGCCATCATGCTGCTGATGATTGCGATGATGGTGTTCGATTTCATTCCTGTGGCTCCGGTCACGGCGGTCATCATCGCCGGACTGCTGACCGTCTTTGCCGGTTGTTTCCGGAATGTGGAGGCGGCTTACAAGACCATCAACTGGGAGAGCATCGTGCTGATAGCCGCCATGATGCCGATGTCTACGGCGCTGGAGAAGACGGGTGCTTCGGCCTTGGTTTCTCAGGGGCTAGTAGAGAGTTTGGGTTCGATGGGACCTACAGCTCTCTTGGCAGGCATCTACTTCACCACTTCTCTGATGACGATGTTTATCAGCAATACTGCCACGGCTGTGCTGATGGCTCCTATTGCCCTGGTGGCGGCCCGGCAGGTAGGTGTGAGTCCTTATTCCTTCCTCTTTGCGGTTACGTTGGGCGCCAGCATGTGCTTTGCCTCTCCGTTCTCCACGCCTCCTAATGCGCTGGTGATGAAGGCGGGTGGCTATACGTTTATGGATTACGTGAAGGTAGGTTTGCCGTTGCAGATTATCATCGGCGTTGTGATGACCTTCGTTCTTCCGCTCCTTTTTCCTTACTAAGGATTTTTGATATCAAAATAAAAGCCCCCGATGTTTTTCCCGCATTGGGGGCTCTTTTTTTATCGGGTTAAATCAGGCCTTTTTATTTTCCCAATTAGGGAGATTTTTTTCTCCAACTGGGCAAGTAATTTTGCGCGCTTTCTGAATCACGATGCAAAGATACGGAATCCCGATTTGTCGGTTGTGCGATAGCGTGCGATGCCGTGCGATATCGGAACATTTTTCTCCAATCTCTTTTCTTCGTGTTCACGGAAGTTGGGACAGATAGTTTCAGCGATGTTGGACAGTTGTTACTTATGATAGCCCGAATTGGCAACAAGATAGGTCTTCATACGGCATGATTTCTCCTAATTGAGGTCGGAATGCTGAAAAATAGCCCCATTTATCTCCACTTCGAGTATCGGGAAGAGCATCGGAAATAAGGGTTCCTGCATGTCTTTTGATGCCTGAGAGAGCAAAAGTTGCACCTATTCGGTGCCTTTTTCTGGCTTTTTCATCGTTGGAGCGGTTGAAATGGGGATATTGTACTTCAAATTCTTAGTCTATATTTCTATATAATTTATTGATTATGAGCCTTTTAGAGAGAAGTGGGGTTGGGTGGAGCGTTCCAGTTCCAGTTGTTCCAATTAATTTTTTGAGCGTTCCATTCTACCTTCTTATATATATAACTATCTATATATTAAGTAGTTATAGACACTCTATAAAGGGATATTGTCCTATGAAAACTTATTTGGAACAATTGGAACAATTGGAACAACTGGAACAACTGGAACGCTTGCCCGAAAATCATTTCTGTATTAATCCTGTTACCAGCCTCCCCGAAGTCCCCATTTCCTCTAGAAAGCCTCAACTCCGTTTTATCTCTTTTCACCCTCGCAATCATCAAAAGTTCGTTTGCGGTTCTCTGTCATCTCTTAATAGTGGTAGTAGTACCAACATTCCTCTTCTGGAGTTTTCAAGTAACCTATGCCTTGCAGAGTTAAAAGCATTTTAAGTATCTTAATAGGCAAAATCCTATTGTAAAGTGTGAGAAATTAATATTTATTCGTTTGTACCGCTAGGCGTTAGGGAAATACGCCTAGCGGACTTGCAAACCAGTATTACGGACTTATACCACAGTACCTTCTGCCCTGTTAGGGCGTGTGGCGCATATTTAATACGCTTCTCCCTGCTCTATTTCTTCCTGCGTAATGCGCTTGCGGTCGATGGCGCGCCAGGCAAAGACGATGTAGGCGAGCACGAACGGGATGAGGAGGGAAACTATCGCCATGGTGCGGAGCGTGAACTCGCTGCTGCAGCTGTTGGCGAGGGTGAGCGAACTCTGAAGGTCGATGTTCGACGGATAGTAGGCGGTATTGTTCCAGCCGGCTATCAGCAGCAGAACCAGCACGGTAAGCACGGTTCCGATGCCCGTAAACCAGATTCCCTTTCTATACAGCACGCTCCTCGATGACTTGAAAATGCCAAAAAGAACGAGTACTACACCTATTAATAATATTACAAGCAAGATTGGCATCTCCAGAAGATTGTGAAGATACTTCATGCTCTCAATCGTAATGCGGGAAGAAGAAGTGCTGAATCCATCCTTTACCAGCAATCTGATGAGGAATGGCAGGAAGAACAATAGGAAAATGAGGGCATTCCATGGCAACTGGCGGGTGCAGCGCTCCTGAATCTGCTGGTGCTCGATGTTGTTCTTGATGTAGAGCATGCCCAGGATGCGGGCTAGCATCAGTACGGCAAGTCCCAGTACCACGTTCCATGGGTCGAGCAGGGCATCAAGACCATGACTGGCGTTTGCCCATCGGCTGATGACGGGTTGCAGACTGTTGGTAATATTCCCCTTGTCTATCAGGAAATTACTGCCGTTGAAGAAGGTGGCTACGGCGCCACCAAGGAGCAGCGGACCCACGATGCCGTTGATGATAAGGCAAATCTGAAAGGTTTTCGGTCCAAGAAAATTACCTATCTTGTTCTGGAATTCATAGCTCACCGCCTGAATCACAAACGAGAAAAGGATGATCATCCACAGCCAGTAGGCTCCGCCGAAACTGGTGCTGTAGAACAACGGGAACGAGGCGAAGAAAGCTCCGCCGAAGGTGACGAGCGTGGTGAAGGTGAACTCCCACTTTCTGCCCGTGGAGTTGATGATGAGACGACGCTCTTCTTCCGTTTTTCCCAAACAGAAAATCAAGGTGTTGGCTCCCTGTACAAACATGAGAAACACCAGCAGGGCTCCTAATAATGATACGAGGAACCACCAGTATGATTGCAAAAATTCGTATGTCATAATGCTAATGTCATAAAGTTAATTCATAATCTTAAGTTTTTATTCATATTCCGGTCCTTTCTTAATCTGCTTCACCAGGATGCTGATTTCCACGGCGAGCATGGTGGTGAAGAGTGCCAGGAAGATGAAGAAGGTGGTGGCTACGCTGCCTGCCTCGATGTCGGAGATGGCGGCGCTTACTGGCAGCAGGTCTTGGATGGTCCAAGGCTGGCGACCGATTTCTGCTACTATCCAGCCCGATTCTGAGGCGATGTAAGCCAGCGGAATCATGATGATGGCGGAAATGAGGAACCATCGGTATTGGGCGATTTCCTTCTTATAGACGAGGAAGAGGCTGAGGGCGAAGAAGAGGATGAGCAGGCATCCTACTCCCACCATCAGGCGGAAGGCGTAGAAGCAGATTGGGATGCTCGGCACCAGTTCCTTGGCATCCTTGATGTAACCATATCCGAAGTATTTCATGTTCTCCCTGAGGATAGGAAGCTGGTCTTGCGCCTTGGTTTCGCGATAGGTTTTCAGGGCAACAATCGCCTTCTTGCCCCGGGTTATCTTTTCCTGTGCAGATGGTTCCCGGGTGCCATCCTCGTGGGTGTAACCCTTGATAATATCGTTCACGCCTGGTACGTAGCCATCGGCTGTGCGGGTGGCTAGAAACGAGAGCATGTTGGGGATGGCGATGCGCATGGCTGGCTCCTGCTCGCTTTCGTAATCGGGCTGCCGGAAGGGGTGAACGGCTGCTATCGCCGTGAGGCTCTCGCCCTTGCCACCATTATATAATGCTTCCATCGCAGCCAGTTTCATCGGCTGCACCTGTGCCACCTGATAGGCGGAGTTGTCTCCGGTCATCGCAGCCAGCAGGGTGGCGATGAGTCCTACGCCGGCACCTATCTTGATGCTCGCTTTAGCCAGTTGGGTTTCTCTCTTCTTCAGGAGATACCAGCAGCTTACGGCTACCACGAAGGTGGCGCCGATGATCCAGGATGAGGTGACGGTGTGGGTGAACTTGTTGATGGCGAATGGCGAGAGTGCCACATCCAGGAACGAGGTCATCTCGAAGCGCATGGTGTCGGGATTGAATTCCTGCCCCACCGGATATTGCATCCAGGCGTTGGCTACGAGAATCCACCAGGCAGAAATGGTGGCACCAAGCCCCGTGAGCCAGGTGGAGGCTAGATGGAAGCCCCGGCTCACCTTATCCCAGCCGAAGAACATCACGGCCACGAAGGTGCTCTCCATGAAGAATGCCAGGATGCCTTCGATGGCTAGGGGAGCGCCGAATACGTCGCCCACGAACCAGGAGTAGTTGCTCCAGTTGGTGCCGAATTCAAATTCCAGGATGATGCCTGTGGCAACGCCCATGGCGAAGTTCACGCCAAAGAGTTTTTGCCAGAAACGGGTTACGTGCTTCCAGAACGGCTTGTTGGTGCGGTAGTAGCATGTTTCGGCAATGCCCATGATTACTGCCAGTCCCAGGGTGAGCGGCACAAACAGCCAATGGTAGATGGCTGTGAGTGCGAATTGCGCTCTCGACCAGTCGATGGTGGCTGATGTAATGTCTAACAATAGATTTGTCATCATAGTTGAATGGTTTTAAAATTGTTATTATATAATGATTTTGTATTTTGTTAATTGTTTAATTTATTATTTTAATTCTTTCGATAATATGGGATTGAAATCCAGAGCTTTATCTGTTCAGAATTTCCTTGGAAACGAAGCCTGCCTTGTCTCCATTCTTTGCATTTGTATTGATAAAATCAGGAAAGAAAAAGAGCTTGAGCACCAGAAAGATGATGGCAAGCTTGATGAGGATGATGGTCCAGAGCGTCTTGCCCAGGGTCATCGTCCTGAAACCATCGTAATAGAGATGGAAAATCCGGGACAGCAGTCCTTGTTTCATCGGTTTTACATACGTTTTCATCAGGTTTTTATCCTTTTTCTTCAGCATAAGCACTCCTTCTTTAAAAAAATCTGCTGCAAATCTACAATAAAATTATGTAACTACCAAATATTTTCTTGAAAAAGTTACAAAAAGATTGTTTTTAGATATCCCATAAGGGAGTTATTTTAAAGTTTTTCTTTTTAATTTCATCTGTTTATCCATCAAAAAGTAATCTATCTTCTCTAAAAACTCTCGTTTTATTCCTTTATTTTAAAAAAATTGCCTATCTTTGCAGTCGCATTACATCAAATGGGATGCAAAAAACTTATCATATAAATAGGAGAAAATGAGGATAAAGTATGATTTGAAATAAAGTTGATGAGAAGAAGAATGTTATGAAGAAAGAGATAAATGCAAGAGAAACTTCCAGGGCGGCGGCATTCGAATTATGGATGTCGTCGCCGATGCCGATGGTAACCCTGACCAAGACATTCGACGTTTCCCGAATTTTGAAGATAAGCAGGAAGAGGGGATGGAAATTCAATATGGTCTTGTGCTGGGCGATAGGTTGTGCTGCATCGAGAACCAGGGAGTTTTATCTTCTTCCGGAAAAAATATCCGGCTCATCCTGGCGATTGATGCAATACGATTCTATCGCCATTAACGTAATTGTGGAAAATAAGAAGGGAGGAATCAATTCCTGCGACATTCCTTATTCTGATGATATTCAGAAGTTTAATGAAGATTATCTCCGTCTGACTTCTGAGGCTGCTGCTGAATGCAAATCATCTTCTTTAGAGGATGCGATGGTGGTGGGAACGTCGGCGATGATAGGAACGGAGCTTGATTGTATCGTGAATCAATACACGGATTTGTTCTGCAACCCTATGCTGATGTGGGGGAGTTATCGCCGTGGTTTCTTCCGAACCACGCTCCCCATCTCCTTCCAGTTTCATCATGTTCAGATGGATGGGGGCGAGGCTGCAAGATTTATGAAGTTATTGCAAGCTATCATGAAAATAACTAAGTTGTAGAAAGTAATTTGGCATTTTAGAAATAAATGAGGCAATTACAATAAAAAAGTTCTAATAATCTTTGTACTTTAAAGAGAAAAATGTATCTTTGCATCTAGAAATTAAACGATTAAGATTATGGATGTAAAACCTTATATAAACCCATTTAAAGAAGGTTCTGGTGATAAGGTTGAAGAACCGGTAACAGTTAGTACTTCTTCTGCTCATTAGCTTGATGCTTTGCGCCATCAGGTGATGGATGCTGTTGCTTCGTCTGATGACAAAGTAACCTTGGTGTTGTGTCTGGATATGTTGACACATCAGAGAAAACATCGTAGAATTCATCGTGCAGGAAAATCTGATACGGAACTGGCTGCTACGCTTTCTGCGACGACCGATTGGGATGATACAGACCATGCAGATTTATCTCAGATAGATTATCAGAAATATAAGCCTTATCGTTCACCTAAAGTTCAAAAAACAATAGAAAAAAGGTTGTAAGTTCTGTTGAGCAAAGAGAAATTATAAGCTGCATCTCAGAAAGTTTTATGGATAAGCTGCATCTCAGCAAGTAGAATTAAAATATAATGTGAAGAAATGTAGAATTAATTTAATGTGAAGAAATAAAAAAAACAATATACAATGAATATAGAATCTGTTAGAGAGTATTGCCTCTCGCTTCCCCTCGTAACCGAGGCTTTTCCTTTTGATGAGCAGACCTTGGTGTTTCGCATTTTGGGCAAGATTTTTGCCTGTGTTGACCTGGAGCGCCCCGAGTGGGTTACGATGAAATGTAATGCCGATTACGCCCTCGAACTCCGGGAAGTGCATCCCGAAATAGAAGGCGCATGGCATTGGAATAAGAAATACTGGAATCAGGTAAACCTCTATGGCACGCTGGAAGATGATTTCATCCAGTCCCTGATTCGCCACAGCTATTCCGAAGTGGTGAAGAAGCTCAAGAAAAAGGAAAAGCTTGAGCATCCCTTAATTCCGCAATACTATAGTTTATAATATTTTTTAAGTACCTGAGCAACAAAAAGTTGCTCAGGATTTTGTCATGTCAAAGAATTCACTTATATTAGTGTTGCAAAAAAAACAAGAGAATTCGATAAATGACATGGCAAAAGTACAAATAAAATCTGAGAAACTTACTCCTTTTGGAGAATAATCCCCGATAAACCACTGTCATTGTTGGCGACAATGTCAATCGGCGTGGGTTGTCCTTATCGCGGATTTTTGTTCATATCTGATGTGAGATATCATCAGGTCCGGGCTCATCTTTGACCATATCCATTATCCTTTTACGGCATTCACCCTTTGTTTTTGAGCCTGATTTTCTCATGATTCCTAAGACATCACCAAATTTTTGAGAGCTTTTTTGTGTTAAAATAA
>OGYE01001763.1_pt1 | contig 13833 bp, 15 predicted proteins | sample 1576471 | NCBI WGS metagenome assembly OGYE01 (sample SAMEA3541532, study PRJEB24748) | human gut metagenome | biome: human gut; feature: human-associated habitat; material: faeces | place: China | collected 2012
CGGATGTAGCCCACGCCGCCCTCGTTGGTAAAGTTTGCGCGGCAGCTTTCCGGGTACTTGATTAATAACGTATACTATGTTATAATTAACATAACAAATAATTATTATTGATTACCGATTCGGAAGGGGGCATAAGATATGCGTTTTGGTGAAGGTTTTGTCGAAGAAATCAAGGATAATGGCTTGGCGAAAGTACGGGTCAGCCGCGATTCGCTCTATGTGGCCTGCAGTGTCTGCGCCGCAGCGGATCACGTCAAGCTCCTGGCTTATAATTCCATCGGCGCTGCCGAAGGCGACCACGTCCGCTATGAAGTCGATGACTCGCACCTCATTTCCGGTGCCTTTGTCTGCTTCATCCTGCCCGTCGCCATGCTGCTCATTACGGCCCTTTTAGGCTATCTCATCATAGGCCATACTGCCGGTGCCGTCGTCGGCGGCATCGCCGGACTCATCGTCTCGGCCCTGGCTGTCCGGAAATACGACCGCTCCCTGAGCCGCATCATCGATACCAAAGCCAACATCCTCAGCGTCATCGTCGATGAGGATGAAGAGAAGGAAGAGAACTGAACTTAACTTTGGAATGAAATCCTAATTCACAATATTTTTGGTTAAACATTGGAAAACATTCCGGACTTTTTTGCATTGTGAAGTCATAACTACATAGCGAAAAGATGTAGACGAAAGATGTCGATAGTTGTAATAACTATCGGCATTTTTTTGTTTATAAAGGCAAATCATAGGCTAATTATCGAACTTTTAAATGTAATTACTTGCTGTTTATGGCTCAATATAATTCTTGTCTAAATAGCATGAGTGGCTTAATAATCGTGTTTTCTGCCATCCAATGGAAGAGATGTAACGCGTTACCTTTATAGAAACAGAGAAGATAAAGAGAAGAAGAAAAAAGAGATTATAATAAGCGGATTGAAATGGACTCAATACGAGGACTCAGATTGTATGAATCCTATCCACCGCTTCGCGGTTCCCCTTCCCTTGGAAAGGGAAGGAAAATCCTAAAATCTGTATGATACAAATGGACATATGTATTAATTTGAGAAAAAATAAAATTACATAAAACTTTAATAATTTCAAATGATTTATCTAATATTAACTAATACCAAGTGAAAAATGATGAACAAAGAAATGCAATGTGTCCTTTAGACCGTAAAAAATAAATTAGAAAAAAGGGACTTTTGGCAAAAAAAATAAAAACAGAGGCGAACGATTGGCGTTTTTTTTGTCTTATATAAGTAGAGGGGTAATTCAGAAAGACAAACCCCAAGATGCAGAAAGAGGTGCTAGCAATGAAAAAACTGCAATGGTTGAAAACCAGGACGGGACTTTTTTCGGATCCCCGCATTTTATACTTGATGAACCAGGCAAACGGCGATTCTTATATTGTCTTATGGTTCTTCTTGAAGGATATGGCCGGAACGATTAACGACAACGGGTATGTCTACGTGTCCGGCCGGGAAGCCATGACGACACAGCTCATTGCTAAATGCCTGCACCGCCGCCGGCCCTTCATTGAAAAAGGACTGGCATTGCTGGAAAGACTGGAACTCATCGAACGCGACGAAAGCGGTCTTATCCGCATTGCCATCTGGGATGAGCTGCAGGATTTCCAACGCGACGAGAAGCGGCGGGAACAGACGCGCGAACGGGTACAGCGCTACCGTGAGAGGCAGCGCCAATCTCAGCCGGAAGATAGCTCAGTGGATGCGGCGCCTGTCGTGACGGAAACGATGAATCCGCCGGAAGAATCAGAAGCATCCGACGGAAATCCCCCTGCGGCAGAAGAAACGTCGGTCTATGACGGTGAACCTGTGACGACGCCGAAAGCCATGCGTGACTACGCGTCGGTCCAGAAATACCAGGAACTCTTCGGACCTATGCAGGGCGAATTTGCCCAGAAACTCATTGATTTAGAGAAAATGTGGGGCAGCGAAGCGACCTGTATCGCTATCGAGCTGGCCCATGAAAATAAAGTCAATAATATCAAATACATTCAGGCCATTTTGAAGAACAGCAATGGCCGTCCCATGAAGGGAAAGAAGAAGGAGGATGAATTCCATGGCTATGCAAACTTTGCTGACTACGTTGCGGGCGTGCTACGGGGAGAACCAGAATACAAACCCAATCTTCATCGAAGCACTGAAAGACAATCTACCCTCCGGCATGTCAGCGACCCAGGCTAAGACCTTGGCCCAGCGTATTGTTGCGACGCATAAATTCGCCCCGTCCATTGCTGAAATCCTTGAAGAATGGCGGCAGATGCGGCGCGATATGAACCGCCATGTCTATACAGCCCCTGTATTTACCGGGAAAATGAGCCCGGAAGCGGCTCAGAAAATACGGGAAGCCAAGCAGCGTATCCATGAAAATCAGTCTGCCGGTATCGGTCCGGTCAGCCCGGAACTCGTGCAGTTTGCCCGGCAGTTTTTCCCGGAAATCAGTGAAACAACGGTCCAGCGAAACAGGCTGGAAATCATGAACTGTAAAAGCGACCGAGAAAAAGAACTGGCAGAAAACAGTAAATTCAGGACCACCATGGCCATGACGGCCAAGGGAGATATAACCTTATTTATCCGCAAAATTATTTGAAAGGAGTGCGCTATGAATCGGATATTGAGATTTTTGAGGAACCTCGATAAGAGGAAATTGATCTTCATCTTGCAGAGAGCCAGTGCCATACTGCTACCCATTAGGCCATATCCTGAATGTGGGCATACGCCACAATGTCCCTGCCCCATGGCTAAAAAAGGAATTAGTGGCATTGCTATTGGCGGTAAGACCGCCAGCGTAGAAATCGGCACGAGAACCGAATTTTAAGAAAGGAGAGTTATGAAAGTCTATTTAAATGCCGGTCATGACCGGGAACTTGACTCAGGTGCTGTCAACGCTGATTTAGGGCTGCGCGAATGTGACGCGGCTTATGAATTGACCATGCAGGTCAAACAGTATTTAGAGCGGAACGGCATGGATGTCCTGTTCGGACAGAGTGACGATTTATATGATATTTGCGATGAAGCCAACGATGCTGATGCAGATATCTTCGTATCTATCCATTTCAACGCCTTCAACAAGCGGGCCAGCGGTACGGAAACCTGTATTTCTGGCACGACGGCCAGCCTGCTCCTCGGTCACTCGATTCAGTCGAATATCGTCGCAGCTTTGAAGCTGCCGAACCGGGGATTAAAAGAACACGCAGAATTTTTCGTCCTGCGAAGTACGGCCATGCCTGCTGTTTTACTAGAAATTTGTTTTATCGACAACAATCATGACTGGCGGCGGTATGTCCGCTGTCAGGATGACGTGGCAAGGGCGATTGCCATGGGTATCATGCAGTATCCCGGCATTGCCAATACGCAGCAATTAGCAGCCTAGCTGCTGGTTATAAAAATTAAGGAAAGGAGGAATGAACATGGCAGCAGAACGTAAAGCAGTTTCCAGCAAACTGAAGCTGGTCATCAGCTACAACGACGAAAATGACAATCTGTGCGAAAAATCCGTACAGATGCGCAACCTCGTTACCGGCGTCGAACCGGCCAACGTCGTTACCGCCGTCAACGCCATCGGCACGCTTTATGAAGACCCCATCACGGGCATCCATGAAGTCGTCGAAAACGAAATCACGGCGTAAGAGCGCGTAAACCTCTCAGTCAGCTTCGCTGACAGCTCCCCTACAAAGGGAGCCTTAAGCCTCCCCTGATAGGCCCTTTTTGGCCCGTCAGGTGCTGACCACAGGAAAGCACAGGGCGGTTGCCAAAACGGAGAGCTGAGCTGGAGGTGGCCCGAAGGGCCGGAGAGGTTGCTCTTCTTACAATACCAAAGAAAGGAGGAATTACCATGGCCATTAAATCGGAAACGAAAACGTTACAGCTTACATTTGTGGACGGAGCCAGCAAAAATGTCAGCTACTCCATTTCCAATCCGAAATCTGATTTGACGAAAGAAACCGTCGATACAGCCGCACAGACCATCGTCGACAGCAAGATTTTTGCTACGACCGAAGGCGGCAATCTGACCGGGCTCAAGTCGAGCCAGATTGTAACCCGTAAAGTCGAAACGCTCGAATAAGCGTAACCGAATAGAGATGCCTTGGGCCGCATATCGGCCCAGGGTATTTTCGCGTTTTGTGAAAGAATGAAATTTGTTAAGATAAATGAAGAAAAGAGGTCTTAATTTGATTTTAAGGTAAGGAGAGGATTACGTGACCATGACATTGCGACACTGCGTGCGCGAAGCACAGAACGGAAATCACGAAGCGACACTGTTTTTGTTGGGACAATTTTCACCGCTCATCAAGAAACAGGTCAAAAAGTATAACAGTTATTATCAATCCATCGAAGAAGCCATCTCGACGGCTCATGCTGCGGCGTGTCGATGTATTTTTGAATTTGACCTGACCAAGCCGGGCAACGTCGAACGGCAGATGATGGCCTGTATTCACAATACCTTTGAACGGGAAGGTTACCACAAGGAAAAATATGACCAGCGGATACAGAAGAACATCATCCATAACGCGGAAGTCACGGATTTGCCTGTCGACTGCATGGCGCCGTTGTCGCAGTGTCCCGAATATCGCTGTGTCGAAAAAGACGTACACAGGCTGATTCAAGAAGCCTTGGACGACTTGTCTGAAAAAGAAAGGCATTTCATCGTCCTTCATTTTTTTCAAGGCCATTCCTATCGGGAAATAGGCCGCATCTACCATCGGGACGAAAGCCTCATCCGGCGGACGGCCAAACGGGGCCTGGCAAAATTGCGCGTCAGGCTGGCTGAATTGAGGGACTGACGTCAGACCTTGTAAAAATTATACATTTCCTTGAAAATCTGCTACAATAAGAAGGTGTTTAGGGAGCTCCGACCTGTGCGATTACACGGGGCGGAGCTTTTTTACGGAAAATAGCTGAGTTTGGAGGAACCTGTATGCCTTCGTTAGAATGGATTGGAAAAGAAAAAGTTGTAAATCATCATCTGGAAGTGCCGTACCATGTTTTGAAACGGAAATACAGTTATGATGAAGAGGGTCAGCATGAAGCCGATAACGGCAGTGAAAATATGATTATCCATGGCGATAACCTGTTGGCATTGAAATCGCTGTTGCCAAAATACGAAGGGCGAATTTCCTGTATCTATATCGATCCTCCCTACAATACAGGGAATGAAGGCTGGGTTTACAATGATAATGTCAACGATCCGCGCATCAAAAAATGGCTCGGTGAAGTCGTCGGCAAAGAAGGAGATGACCTGTCCCGCCACGATAAATGGCTCTGCATGATGTATCCGCGGCTGAAATTATTGCATAGACTTTTAAGTCAGAATGGAAGTATTTGGATATCAATTGATGATGATGAGTGCCATTATTTGAAAATTTTATTAGATGATATTTTTGGAAGAACCAATTTTATTGCTGACGTAATTTGGGAAAAAAAGTATGCTCCTCAAAATGATGCTAAATGGCTTTCAGATAGTCACGACTTCATCATTGTTTATGCAAAAAATAAAAATATATGGAGACCCAACCTTTTAAGTAGAACTGCAGAAATGAATGCAAGATATAAAAATCCTGATAATGATGCTAGAGGTCCATGGAAAGCCTCTGATTTTTCTGTCAGAACTTACAGCGAAAAAAATGATTACCCTATTACCTTACCAAGTGGACGTATTGTTAATCCGCCTAAGGGACGATGTTGGGGAAGCAATGAGGAAGAATTTCTGATTTTAAAACAAGATAATAGAATATGGTTTGGAGAAAATGGCGATAATGTGCCTGCAAGAAAAAAATTTTTAACTGAAGTAAAACAAGGAAGCACCTGCAAGACGATATGGTTTAGAAACGAAGTGGGTGATAATCAATCGGCACGCCAAGAAGTAAAAAAAATTTTAAAAGAACAAAATTTTGATACGCCCAAACCAACAGAATTAATAGCTAGAATACTGCAATTGGCTACAGATAAAGACTCTATCGTCCTCGACAGCTTCGCCGGTTCAGGCACGACGGCGCACGCCGTACTGGATATGAACGCCAAAGACGGCGGCCAGCGCCGCTTCATCTTGGTCGAAATGGAAGATTATGCCGATTCGATTACGGCAGAGCGGGTCAAGCGGGTCATTCATGGCTATCCGGTCAATAAGAAGGAAGTCCTCTACGATACGGCCATTACGACGAGGAATATCAAAGATGGCGCAGCTCTTTTTGCAGACGCCAAAGACATTGCCGACCAGGCCAAAGAAACGTATGATAAAGTCGAAGGGCCTAAAGTGGTAGAAGGTCATTTGCAGGTCCTTGGCATTGAAAAAGCTAAGGAAAACCAGAAGGGGACGGGCGGCGATTTCAGCTTTTATGAATTGGGAGCGCCCCTTTTCCAGGGAGAGGCCCTCAATGCTGCCGTCGATATTTCCACTATCCGTGAATACGTTTATTTTATGGAAACACGGCAGCCTTTGCCAGATGTGAAGGCTGCTGAACCCTATTATCTCGGCTCCTATGTCGGCACAGCTTATTATTTCTGCTATGAAGCCGAAGAAGCGACGACACTGAACCGGGCGTTCCTGCATACGATTCAGACGAAGGCCGACCATTATGTCATCTATGCTGACCGGTGTACATTGAGCGAAGCTGAATTATCCCGCTTCCATATGACGTTCAAAAAGATTCCCCGTGATATGGCACGGCTTTAGGAGGTGGCAACATGGAATTAAAGACATATCAAAAGAAGGTCATGGACCATCTCGCAGATTATTTGACGAGTTTGCAACAGACGCCTGATTTAAAAGCGGCTTGGAAGGCCTATTGGGCGGAAATTTAAAAGCGGCTTGGAAGGCCTATTGGGCGGAACAGGATATCGCCGTCGGTACGGGTGGGGTCCCTTCTTATAATGACGCTATTGAAGGGGTGCCCCATGTCTGCCTGAAAGTGCCGACTGGCGGCGGCAAGACTTTTATGGCCTGCACATCCTTGAAATATCTCTTTGATAAGCTGCCTTTGGATCGGCCTAAAGTCGTCGTCTGGCTGGTGCCGTCGAATGCGATTTTAACACAGACGGTCCGCAACCTGTCGACACCGGGGCATCCCTATCGCCAGCAGTTGGAACGAGATTTCCAGAACCGGGTGGAAATCTATACTAAGGACATGCTGCTTACGGGACAGAATTTTTCCCCCGACACGGTTCGCGAAACGCTGACGGTCTGTGTGTTGAGTTACGATTCACTGCGCATCAACAGCCGTAAAAAGGATATCCGCAAGGTCTATCAGGAAAATGGCAATCTGAACCGGTTTGCCGTAGAAATGCCTTATCGGGAAGAACGCCTGGCGAATACGCCGGATACGGCACTGATGCAGGTCTTGCGGCAGTTGACACCGGTCACCATTGTCGATGAAAGCCATAATGCCGGGTCGGATCTGAGTACGCAGATGCTCAAGAACCTAAACCCTTCTTTTGTCCTCGACTTGACAGCGACACCGCGCCGGAACAGCAATATCCTCGTCTATGTCGATGCGCGGGAACTGAAAAAGGAAAACATGGTTAAACTGCCTGTCATCGTCTATAACCGGCAGAATCGGCAGAGCGTTATCCAAGATGCCATTCAGCTGCGGAGCAGCCTGGAACAGCAGGCTAAACAGGAGGAAGCAGCTGGCGGCCCGTACATCCGTCCTATCGTCTTATTCCAAGCTCAGCCGAATATACGGGAAGATAGTGAAACCTTTGATAAACTGAAACAAAAACTGATAGCCATCGGCATCCCGGAAGAGCAGATTGCCATTAAGACGTCCAATGTTGATGAACTGGGGGCTATCGACTTATTGGCTTCTTCCTGTCCCATCCGCTATATCATTACGGTCAATGCCTTGAAAGAAGGTTGGGACTGTCCCTTTGCTTACATTCTCGCCTCACTGGCCAATAAGACCTCGAAAGTCGATGTAGAACAGATATTGGGGCGGATTTTACGGCAGCCTTATACGAAGAAGAATGACCGGGATTTACTGAATTTATCCTATGTATTGACGGCTTCCAGGGATTTTCATCATACCTTGGAAAGTGTCGTACAGGGGCTGAATGAAGCGGGATTTACCCGCAGGGATTATCGCCTTGGGGCTTCGCTTCCCGTATTGAATCCGGAAAAGGGGATGCCTGAATATGAAGAGACGGCACTGGATTTGGAACTTACGCCGGTTCATGACGAAGAGAATGGGGCAGAAGGAGCCGACACTTTCGACGACGTCGACAGCCATCAAGTACAGCAGCAGTTACAGGCGACAGAGCCGGGAGCGACCCGGCAGCCCGGCCTGCAGCAGATGGCGGAACAGGCTTCGGAACAGGCACAAGCGTATGAACAGGAATTACAGGCTTCAGAAGAGTCTGCTTTGGAAAGTGGGGAGTTGGGGGATATGTTGAATCAGTATACCGTTCAGGAATCCTGGCGGGATGAGGTGGCACAGCTGGCGATTCCTCAATTTTGCATAGAAACAACGCCGGACTTATTCGGCGGGGAATATGCATTGCTCAATCCCGTTCATTTACTGGAAGGGTTTTCCCTCAAAAGGCAGGATACGGCCATTAATTTTACCTTAGCTACTGGCGAAATGTATAAAGTCGATATTAGTGAATATGGGGAAGCCGTGCCGAAATATCAGCGGACGCGGCAGAAGGAAAGCGATTATATACGGGAACATATGGCCAGTATCCCGGAATCAAAGAAAGTCACAGAATGTGCGAAGTTATTGTGCCGTCAGCTCAATAAAACCGATGATTACTGCGCAGCCGGAGATATCGCGGCTTATGTCGAACGGGTCGTAAATCAGATGGATACCGATGAAGTGGCGAACATGGAAACGGCCTTGCCTGCCTATGCCAGCAAAATCCAAGAGAAAATTAAGCAGCTGGAAGCAGCCTATCAAGAGAAGACCTTTTATGAATGGCTCGACGCAGGCAAAATCATTTGTCAGAATAGTTACCAGCTGCCCAAAGTCATTACGCCGGCTGTTGCAACCGATGCCATTCCTAAGTCATTATATGAAGCCGAACGGAATGACATGAATCTCTTTGAGAACAAAGTCATTGATGCCGTCGTAGGACTGGATAACATCAAGTGGTGGCATCGCATCATAGACCGGAAAGATTTCTGTATCAACGGTTTCATCAACCATTATCCGGATTTCCTGCTTTGCACGACGAGGGGACATATCATCCTGCTGGAAGCCAAAGGAGACTATCTCGATGGCGATGATAGTAAGAATAAACTGCGCTTAGGCCGCCGCTGGCAGGCCGCAGCCGGCGATACCTATCGGTATTTCATGGTATTCGATAAAAAAGCCTTGCCCCAAGAAGGCGCCTATCGCCTGGACAATATGATTCATGTCTTGAAGGCCTTGTAGTTTTATGTGAAATGAAAAAAATTAAAAGCCCTCCATCCAAGGATTCACGTTGGATGGGGGACTTTTTTTACTTAAAACATTTTTTCATAACCTACGGTACGTGCTGCTAAGTCGGCAATCGTTCGGAATAAAAAGCCACCGGTTTTTTTATTGCCTATTTGATAACTGGCTTCATTGTTAATGACGCCGATTTGTACCCATGGTCCATTGTTTTTGCTTTCGTAAACATCTATTTGATAAGGAGATGAAGAAACTTTTACCATCTTATAAGTTGCTGTAAAGTAGTTTCCGTCTGGATCCGTTACGCCGGCACCGAAAATTTCGTTATCGTGGTCATACCAGACAGAGCTGGTATCAATCGTATAGCCGTGGGTCGTATACGTATCCGAAGCTTGGGCTATGGGGATAAGCGAATAATCACTAGGTAGGATACCACTGCCCATGGCAGAAATACCTAGCCCGAGGATACAAGCGATTGTAACTTTTTTTAAATTAATCATGTCATTCTACCTCCTGATTTATAACAATAAAATAAATTAATTATGGCAATGGGGCCCATGGATCTAATAGGGAGAATACTGTTTTAAGAATATCAAATTTGACAGCGATGATTCCCATGAAAATAATAAGTGTAAGACATAGGCACACCTTGTAAAGCCCAATGTTTTGTAAGTTTTCTTTTAAATTATGGTACATTTCTGTGAGCGACATGTCAACTGGATTTTCTTGTGCAACGAGCGCATTCCAGATACAGTCTTTACATACGTATTCTTGGTGAATCAGAACGAGGTCTTTTTCTTTGTTGCATCGGTTGCATTTACCTTTCATAGGGGTTCCTTCTTTCTAAGCATCGTTTTTTTGGGATTTACTTTAAATTGATTTTAAACTCGCAAGTTAGAGAAAAGTTTTCGACCAGTGCTTCGACCAGTGCTGATTCGTAATTGATTTTGCTGAGCTAATTGACGATTTTTCATGACCTCTTGACAATAATCTTGTAATATATGTAACTGATTTAATTCACTGCCATCATTTTGATATCGCTTCAAGGATAATAAAAGAGCAGCCATGGATATTCCTGCTTGGAGTGGGTTTGTCAGATGATAGGCTAAATCTATGCCATTATTCAAGTTTGGCATCGTACAATAATATGTATATAGGAATTGACCCATTTGGGTTAGATATTGTGAGGGTCGAAATGGGAGAGTAAATTTTTTTAGGAAAGCAGCCCCTATTGGCTTTGAAGAGGTGTTTTTGACGGCTTCGACTATAAAGAGTCTATCCAAAGAAAACGAGTAAGGAATTTGTCGGCAAACTATTTCTGCATAGAGTCTACTACAGATTACTATATCGGCTCCATTTGGAATTTGGGTATATTGTGTATTCCAAGCAGATTCCATGGGCAAACCAAAACAGTGTTCATTGTCCCCGAATACAGGTTGCCCCGCTACTGCATTTAGTGGAGAATCTTGAGGTATTATCAGCCGTGTAGTAGCTGGAAAATTACCTTGATAATACCAATGATTCTTGCGATTTATTTTGAAATCTGAATGATTGCCGATGATTGTCACATCGTGTTTAGTCCCGTTAAAGATTGTCAAGTTTTGGTATTCGATCATAGTTATTACCTTACCTTTCTTAGTCTATCTAATTTGGATTGTACATACATGCAATCATGCAATCGTCGACGAGGCATTTCTTGAGTGCAACTTCATTATAGACCGCAGAACTCCTCTTGTCAACAAATAATTAAGTAATAAGACAAAAATACTTTATTTATTTTTGATTATAGCTGCAATTTTTAAATAGAAAATAGCGAAAAATTACAGCTATATTTGCTTTTGAGGGGATGTTATGCTACTGTAGGAAGTATATATAAGTAATTTTATTGCTAAGTGGTTGATAGAAATACTGATAGAAAGGAAAATAGTTTATTATGATTAATCTTTTTGACAATGTGGGTTTAACAGGAAATCAGAATTTGAAATCGCTGGAAAAATTGAATGAAATACTAGATGTACTTACTTTTCCAGCAGAGACTGAGGAAAAACAAAAACTTTCAGAACCCACTTTTCCTTGTTTTTCTGCTACTTTAAAGCAATGGGTAAAAGACCGTTGCTTATATCCTAAAACGATTACAACACTGATAGACCTTTTTGGGATACCGCTTCCGAGTCGTGACCTAAGCTATTTATCAGGTGCATGGTGGCCATGGTGGCCAGATGGCGAAAATAGCGAAAATAAATGGGATAATAAATTGTTTGATGAACTTATCTTTCTTTTAATCCAATATCTACTGTATAAAGAGTCTATGTACAAAAATAAAAAGTCATCTCAAGAAGTTGATTATCAAGCTTTAAATATAAAGAGAAGGAGCTTAAAGAACAATATAATTAACGTTCGAAAAAATCTTGAAAAAGGGAAAAAACTTCTGCCTTTTTTTTATAGAGGTGATAAGAATATTGATTCACCGCTGGATATCTTAACGACATGGGCTGTGTATCTTTCATCTGCAAAGAATAAAAATCTTTTATTATATGTTGCAAACCACCAGGGGAACAGTTCCTCTGACACAAAAGGGAATGGGATGGAAAGTTTTATTCAATCTTTTTCCGAATTACCGCTAAATGAAGAAAAAGCAGCTGTGATTTCCCAAAAAATGCTGGAAACGCATCCTTATGTAAATTCGAATGACCATCAAAAAATAGGTCCCCAGTTTTTTTATACCCCATCACTATTATGTCAGTATGGAAACTTTATTATGGAAAGAATTTTAAATTTGAATTTTATTGGTTCTATTGTTAGAAACATGGCTGATAACATGATTTTTGATGCATTTCCTAAAAAACCTAAGGATTTAAACGAAGAAATGGCAGAGATTATTCGAGAATTGTTATGCTCACCATTTTTACAATTTCGGTTTAATATATTTTCTTTTTATAGTTATTGGCTACAAGAGAATTATTTACAAGAAAAGTTAAATTTGCATAAGTTTATAACAGTATCTTTTCTTGATTTTTTGAAAAAATTACATTATATTACACTACCAGCATTCTTACTGAAGGGAGAATGCCTATATAGGCATTTGAAGACAGAAGATAAAAAAGCCTTTTTTAAAGCCGCCGATTTATGGCTAGATGAAAAGAACTTTAACAAGAAAAAAAGTACACTCACTACTGAACAATTAGATCGAATACATTTTTTGAATGAAGGAGTCAAAGATGAAGATATTCCAGATATTCCAGGAGAAGCTATTTTTTATACGATGGAGAATTCATCCCAGATAATACCCAAGCATCAGGTTGCACAAACCCATGTTATTAATGATTATAAACGACTGTATTTGCCGTATTTATCGGGATTTTTTTATAAAATGAATAGAAAAATGAAAGAAGAAAATCAAGCATCTTATTTTGAATCGTTAAAGAAAGAACGCCCTTCTACCATTATGTCGAATGTAACAGGGGATTGGGGACATAATGAAAGAACTAGAAAAGCAAATTATTTTGAATCTTTAAAGGCATAATGCCTTTCTATCATTGCTTTTATGACGAAAGTGCTTCTTAAAAATGATAAAAGAACACTTCCGCACCGCAAATTACGATTTGAATCCTGAACATTTAAAAGAAAAGGTGATTATAATGCAATATATTTTTGACGATAACCAGGTTGATTTACAGTATAAACTAAAAAACATTGAATTAACTTTAGAACATATTATTACTGTATGTAAACACCATAAGGAATTAGCTTTTAATGTAGAAGAATCGTTCTATGATAAAAAGTTATATGAACTTGATCCTGAAGGGTTTCATGAAAATTGTCTAGAGATATTTAAAGCGGTTTCTGAGGATACTGTAGATGATATAAAATCTATGGCACTAGATGCAAAAGAAGACATCCGTAAATTAAAGTCGGACTTTAATTGGTATGCCAAGCCGTTTTAAATAAACAGCTTTGTCCGGTTTTGTTTTTTGATTTTTAACATCTTAGTAATTTCCCTATTGATAAGAAACATAATCCCCGCAAGGGGACAGGTAAGAAAAAAGCAGCTCAATCATCGCATTTCTCCTTTGTTGTGAGAACGCTGATAATTAAGCTGCTTTTTTATTTTGCATAGTACATTATGCTAAAATTCCTTGCTTTTTCAAAATTTGGAGAAATAGACCGCGGTTGGCTCGGATTCAGATGCGGCTTTGCCGCGACAAACTCAGACTGACAACGACGCTTCGGGAAGCCTTCAGCGCGTAGCGGGCCGCCCGCCGCTGTTGTCCGTTCTGATAACCGGTCCTGTACCTGACGGGCTAGAAAGGCTCTGGGACGGCCCCTACGGAATCGCAGCCAGGCGATGAAAAAAGAGCGTGGTCCGCAGGCCACAAAAAATACACGGCCCATGGCCGAACTGTAGGGGCTTCCCGTGGGAAGCCCGCCAGAGAGATTTCATCACAGCCCAT
>OGYE01001772.1_pt1 | contig 13812 bp, 11 predicted proteins | sample 1576471 | NCBI WGS metagenome assembly OGYE01 (sample SAMEA3541532, study PRJEB24748) | human gut metagenome | biome: human gut; feature: human-associated habitat; material: faeces | place: China | collected 2012
AAAGACTTAGATTCTTAGAAAACACTAGTGATGGCTTTGAAATTAGTGAAGCCGGATGATTTTCCCCTTCTCCACCGTGTCACTGTATTCCAGCGTCACATAGAAGAGATAGTCGCCCACATAATTGTGATTGTTCCGCACCTGCGCGTCGTAATCCATCCCGACAAAGTTCGGTGCCAGCGTGACAGGTTCTTCCAGCACCGCGCTTTCCGGTGCCGACACCGACGAGGACGCCGCAGGCGGTGTGGCCGTGTGCAGCCCCTGCGAGACCATCCCCCACAGCATCAGCAGGATAAGGATAGCCAGCAGAACGAGGATGGCCGCCAGCAAGTTCCGCAGGCTGAGCATGTGCTGCTTCTGTTCCTCGTCCGGCAGGGTCAGCTGCCGTGGTGCAGGGCGCCACTACAAGGCCCATTTTACCATTATCTTCCCTTATTCTGAGAGAATCGGTTATAACTTCTGCTCCAGGATTATTAATTTTTTCATTGACCTCTCTGCTACATTCAGCGATTTTATCAAGCAAATCATCAAAATCACCGTTCCCTTTCGCATTTTTCACTTCTTCTTGTTTCTGGCGATATACCTTATTGGATATAGGAACGCTTATCATTGCTTCTTCTAGAATATATTTACATGGGACAACGATTTCTCCCCTTAAATTAATAGCCCCGAACTTACCATCTTGCTTGATTGTAGCCAACATGTTATCTCTAAAATTATCAGCGTAATCAAATTGAGGTTCAATGACAAATTCTCCTTTTTTATTTATAAAGCCAAACTTGCCATTCTTCTTTACCGCAGACAGTCCTAAATTAAATCCATGAATATCATCTGCATTTTCAAACTGCGGTTTAATTATAAAACGATTGTGTATGTCTATAAAACCTACTTTTCCTCCTAAAACTACTCCTGCCAACTTTTCTGTAAATCTCTTGGTCACCCCTTCATATTGTGGAGAAATCAACCAATTTATCTCATAATCCTGATTTACTAAAGCCGCATCCCATCCACCAAACATAGAATTACCCCTATATTTTGAATTTTCCCACCATCCTTTATTTTCGGTCTGCTCATATCCCCATTTCTTTGTTACAGCATTTTGGCGCGCCTTCTGTGCATAAAAACTAAAAGGTATAGCACAGCATAATAAAAACAATATTACTTTTTTTACTTCATTCATATACATGTCTTTTTTTAACCTTATGCGGCTTCAAAGAAAAACAATTAACGTCATTTTACAAATTCACAAAACCAAGAGAAAGTATCAAACAGCCTAACAAGCATACTATTCTATCTAAATTAACGACTATATAGCCTCATTTCCATATACCGCAAAGGGAAAATTAAGCACTAAAAACAAAAAAAGCAGCAATCTCACGACTCCTGCTTTTCCACTGTGACTTAAAATCACTTTCTATAAACTTGTATTTTCAACGTCATCAATAGATTCACTACAACAAATAAAACCTATCCTGCAATTCTTTTCTGAACTTCTTGGAAACCTGAAGTTCCGTAATATTCTCAAACGGGGGAAACATGACGCAGCGGTTCTCCTTAATCATCATCAGATAATTGATATTAATGATATACGACTGATGGATCTGGACGAAGCAGGAGTCATATCCCTTGATATGATCGGCCGTAGTATTTTTCTTCAGCAGCAAAGGCAGCTGGTTGTTCAGCACCACTTCCCACAGTTTCCGGTCGGAGTTATAACGGAAAAAACCGATGTCAATGGAGCGCAGAATGCGCAAGTCATTGATGGGTGTGGATATCATAAAAGTATGCTCACCGACCGAATACACACGCGGAGGGATAACCAAAGATGCGGCTGCCGACTCTTCCGCCTTTTTCATGAAGCGGTCAATGATCCCTTCCAGCTCCTTCTTGTCTATAGGCTTCAGCAAGTAGTCGAAAGCTGCCCCACGAATAGCATAAATCATGTACTTATCATAAGCTGTATAGAACACAATCTGCATATTCCAAGTGATTGCCCCCCTTAGCTGTTCCAGCAGTTCCATGCCCTTCATGTCCGGCAATTCCACGTCCAGAAACAGCAAGTCCGGATGAACCTTTTCCAGCAGTTTCCGGCCATTCGCACCGTTACGTGCCATCCCGTCTATAGACAGCCTGTTATATTTCTTCAGCTCCAGACAAAGATTGTCCGCAGAGAACTCATCATCATCAATTATTACGACCCTGTATAGTTTATCCATAGTAAACAATCCTGCTTTAGTTATTAACGGAACAAAAGTATTAAAACATGTTTTAACGCACAAACCCGACACTCCGGTTATGGAACTATAGCGACCGTTTCGGACACTATCCTAGCAAAAATAATAACTAAACCATCTTTTTCAAATTATAATCATAGCCTTGGGGCAGGAAGACAGCAAACTCGCAACCGGTTTCTCCGTCTTCCAGCTGCACATTGGTTATGGATATGTCGATATGCTTTTTATTGTTGGCGTTCAACAACTGTATGGTTTGAAGAATCACTTTTATACCGGTGCCTGTACCATGGTTGGCACTGTTTATCCGGTAACCTCCCCCATTGTCACGCACCTTGACGCAGATTCCCTCCCCGGTCTTCTTGATATCAATCCACAGTCTTTTCATCCCCTCTTTGTCCTTCAGGGCATGCTTGATGGCATTTTCTATCGGAATCTGTATCATCATGGAAGGAAGTATTTCTTGGTCAAGATGGATGGCAGCATCTATGGATGTGGACAGTATAAAGCTATCTCCCAATGCTTCACGTTCCAGGTTGATAAACGTATTGACAAAGTCCAGTTCCTCGGCCATGGTAACGCACAGCTGTTCGGTCAGTTCCAGGTTGCGCCGCATCAGCTTTACCAACCCACGCATATTTCCGGCCTGCTCATCGGTGTAGTTTCCCATCTCACGGTTCAGAATGTTAAAAATGAAATGGGGGGAAACCCGGTTACGGATATTCTCCATACGCAAAGTGGCAATCATATTCTGACTTTTCATTTGCAGCAGGAAACGCTGTCTCTTGTTGTACATGTAAACAAAAACAACGAGCCCCAAAATACAGATGCAGGCAAACATCCACAGGTAAAGCGTCTGATTCAGCGCCAGTACTTCATTCTCTTTTTGCTGGATAAAAATTTTCTGCTTCATCAGCGTGGTGTCCTGACTGTATTTCAGATCAATTTCAGCTGTACGCATTTTAATACGCTCATTACGTGTAGAATCATCAATACGCTGATTTTCCATTTGATAATAATAGGCTTGTTTGAAATCCCCCACCTCTTCAAAATAATGTTGCAGGTAACGGTTACGGATATGCTGCATATTCGGTTCCACATAATCAGGCTGTATAGCCTCAGACATACGTTTACGTGCTAAAGACAAATTATTCTGCTTCAAGGCAAGTTCAATCAATTGGGTATCCAAATAATAGAGAGCCGTCTGATTTTCGATAGAACGAAAAAAATCACTGCAAAGGTTTAAATAGTATGCGGCAGAATCAACCTGATTCATCAATAGAAAAGTTTCTCCCAAATTCATTTCAGTCAGATGTTCCTCAAAAATCATATCCGGATAAGAACGAGCTAACAATAATGATTTTCTGAAAAATTCCAAAGCATTAGGATAATCAGCACGAAAATAATAAGAATTACCACGATTATTCAAATAAATATGTTTCTCAAATGGAAGCATCTTATCATATTGCCGGGCAGCCAGTTCATAGTAATGATCACAAGACGTAAAATCACGAAGTTCCATATAAACCTGTGCCAATCCGTAATAAACAGGAAAACGTTTTTCTTCAGGAATCTTCAATGAATCACAGTAAGACAAAGCTTTACGATACCACATCGCGCCTTTATCATAATGACCGGTACGGACAAAAGCATCAGCCAAATTAATAGAAATATCATGAAGCATATCTCTGTTACTACCCTTCAAACGATAATCAAATGCTTTTTGAAAACATACCACTGAAGAATCTGTCAACCCTTGACGAACACATACATTACCCCGCATATTGTAAATCTCAGCATACAAATCATTAATTAACGATGACGGTTCAGCTCCATCGCAAAATACTTCCGCTCTATCCATGCTAAGTTTAGCCGAATCCATCTCGGATTTAAACATATATGCTTTTGCCAAAAGAACAAGATAATGGTAATACGCCACACTATCTGTGGCAACCGACATTTGCCTGGCAGTCCGGGTACATACATAACTAGGATTTTTTGACAATGAATCAATTATAAAATCATAATACTGCATATAGATATCCATTTGGGTCTTTTTATAAGTTCCGGAACTTGTACAAGATACTCCCCATATACAAAATAATACACTATACCATAAAAATTTAAATATCAAATGTATGTTCTCCATCTTATCCTCCTTCATAGCTTATTGACAAACATAAGCAAAAATAAACACAACCATATACTTTTATTAAAATTTATTTGACCCAAACAGCCTTTTAGATAAAATTTACACAAAGATGAAGATTCACTTTGTCATGTCATGAAACATCCCTACCTTTGAAAAAAGAATTTATAAACGAAGAAACATGGAAACACTATCTAATTCTATCCTGACTGTACAAATAGCCGAGCATGGCGCCGAGCTTCAAAGTATCAAAAAGGATGGCAAAGAATATCTTTGGCAGGGCGACGCTAAATTTTGGGGACGGCGTTCACCTGTCCTTTTCCCTATAGTAGGACGTGTGTGGAACAATAAATACCGTCATGCCGGAAATACTTATGAAATAGGACAACACGGTTTTGCACGTGATATGGACTTCAAACTAACCTATAAAGAAGACAAAGGAGCTGTATATTGGTTGGAAAGCACTCCTGATACATTGGGCAAGTTTCCTTTTCCCTTCCGCCTGCTGGTGGGATATTTATTGGAGGAAAATAAAATCACCGTAAAATGGCGTGTAGAAAATCTGGGAGCTATGGATATGTATTTCCAGATTGGAGCACACCCAGCTTTCTATTTCCCCGAGTTCGATGCTGCTACAAAGGATCGTGGCTTCTTTGTTTTTGACCGAAAGTCTGACTTAGAATATATCATGCCAACCGAAAAGGGGTGCGTATCACCAGAACGTCATGTACTAAAATTAAACAAAGAAGGGCTGATGCCAATTGATATTCATACTTTTGATTGTGACACTTATATTTTTGACAATAAACAACTGAAAAAAATAACCTTACTGGATAAAAAGAAAAAGCCCCATATCAGCTTGGAATTTAATTCTCCATTGGTAGCTTTGTGGTCTCCTACCAAGACACATCCCGATTGCCCATTTGTTTGCATTGAACCATGGTATGGACGTTGCGATTCTGTAGGGTATTCGGGCGAATTAAAGGACCGTGAATGGATACAGAAATTGGAACCAAAAGAAACGTTTGATGTAGAATATAAAATCATTATAGAGTAATCAAGAATAACGGGGTATGCACGATGAGTCACACCCCGTCTTTTTTGCTTACCGACTTCCCAAATACAAAAATATCATACCAATAAGTACCAGTGCCAAATCCACAGCCTTGCTTTTAAGATTCTTCTCACGGAATACCATTGCACCAAATAGAAAAGAAACAAGCACACTGCCACGCCTTACCATAGATACTATGGAAATCATTGCACCGTCCAAGCTTAAGGCATAGAAATAAACAAAATCAGCTGCCGACAGAAAAATAGATATCAGAATAATACACCAATGCCAATGAAACGGAGTGGTAGATTTGCGCTTCGGCCACCATAACAACATCAAAACACCTCCCATCATAAACAATTGATAGATATTATACCATGACTGTACAATCATTCTATCCAGTCCGATACCTCCTTGATCGACAGGCGCCATGAGATACTTGTCATAAAGCCCGCTGACCGCTCCCAACACAGCTGCCATTACCACATAATAAATCCATTTATTATGTTTGAAATCTATTCCCTCTTTCTTTCCGCTGCGGCTCAGCATAAAAAAAGAGAAGACAGCCATCAGCACACCAATCCATTGGTAAAAATTCAATCGCTCACCAAAGACCACTAAAGCTCCCACCAACACCATCACCGGACGAGTAGCGTTTATAGGTCCCACAATTGTGATAGGCAGATTCTTCATCCCAAAATATCCCAATATCCACGACGAAAGGACAATAACAGATTTCAACACCACATAGCGATGCACCTCCCACCCTGCAACAGGCACATAAAAAATAGAATCCTCCAATATTCCCGGCCTCCACACTGACAATACAATAAAAGGAAGAAATATCAAACTAGAGAACAACGTATTCAGAAATAATACCGGAATAACCGCATTGTCCTTCAACGACTGTTTCTTAAATACATCATAGAATCCCAGCAATGCAGCCGAGAGAAATGCCAAAAGTAACCACATCATATCTTTTACCTTATTTAAAACAGAAGGCAAAGTTACAACAAAAAATAAACAAAGAAGTGTAGATTGTGATATAAATGGCACGGAAATAAAAGAAAAGGGGGATAGAGAAATACATCTCCACCACCCCTTCTTTTATTTATGAATATTCTCTCAGACTTTCGCCCGATGCTTATACTCGATTAAATTCCCAGTGATTTTCTTACGGCTTCCACCTTTTCCTCAGCAGCTGCATTAGCAGCATCGAAACATTTGTGGCAACCCATTTCACCTTTTACTTCCACATAGAATTTGATTTTAGGTTCTGTTCCTGACGGGCGAACTGAAATCTTAGTTCCATCTTCCGTAAAATATTGCAATACGTTACTAGCCTCCGGCATATCTATTTCTGTTATATTCCCGTTACCATCTGTCACCTTCAAAGTTTTAAAGTCCTTGACAAGAACAACCTTAGAACCGCCTATTTCTCTCGGAGGATTAGAACGGAAGTTTTCCATCATTGCCTTAATCTCTTCTGCCCCGCTCTTTCCTGGTTTCACAACATTCACAGTAGTTTCTTTTGAGAAACCATACTCCACATAAATATCAAGCAAAACTTCGAACAAGGTCTTGCCCTGGTCTTTTGCCCAAGCACAAATCTCCGCCAACAATGTACAAGCAGAAACAGCATCTTTATCACGGACAAAGTCTTCGGCCAGGAATCCGTAGCTTTCTTCACCACCTCCGATGTATTGCTGTTTGCCTTCACGCAAACGGATTTCACGTGCAATCCACTTGAATCCGGTATAGCAATCCAACATTTCGATGTGATTCTTGTCTGCGACAGATTTAATCAGTTCCGTAGTAACGATAGTCTTCACAATGAAATCATCATCCTTCATCTTACCCATCGCAATACGGTTCTTTATTATATAATACAAGAACAGCAAACAGGTTTGGTTACCATTGATCAGCACCCATTCTCCTTTGTCATTTTTACAAGCCATACCTACGCGGTCAGCATCCGGATCGCTAGCCATTACAATGTCAGCGTCTATTTTCTTAGCCAAATCAATAGCCATAGACAAAGCCTCGGCATTTTCCGGATTCGGAGAGACAACAGTCGGAAAATCGCCACTCTTCACCATTTGTTCAGGCACGGTATGTACATTTTCAAATCCCCATTGCTTCAATGCACGCGGAATCAACATCATACCTGTACCATGAATCGGAGTATACACAATTTTCAAATCCTTCTGACGCTTGATCACTTCAGGATCAATAGAAATTGTTTTCACTTTATTCAAATAGACGCTGTCTACCTCTTCGCCCACAATCTGAATCAGATCCTTGTTACCTTCAAACTTGATGTCAGTAGCCGATGAAATCTTGTTCACCTCATCAATGATACCCTTATCGTGCGGAGCCAATACTTGTGCACCATCATCCCAATAAGCCTTGTAACCATTGTATTCTCTCGGATTATGAGAGGCAGTAATATTGATACCGCTCTGGCAACCGAAATGACGGATAGCAAATGACATTTCAGGAGTAGGACGCATATCTTCAAACAAATATACTTTAATACCGTTCGCAGAAAAGATATTGGCAGAAATTTCCGCAAACAAACGGCTGTTGTTACGGCAATCATGACCTACCACAACAGATATCTGATCGAGATCTTTAAAATTTTTATTTAGATAATTGGACAAACCTTGAGTAGCAGCACCTACCGTATAAATATTCATACGGTTACTGCCCACGCCCATAATACCACGCAAACCACCTGTCCCAAACTCCAAATCTTTATAAAATGCTTCAATCAAATCAGTCTTATCGGGATTCGCCAACATTTTCTTAATTTCAGCCTGTGTTTCGGCATCATAAGCAGGTGTTAACCATTTCTCTGCTTTCTCTGTCACTTGCTTTATCAATTCTTCATTTTCCATAATTTTTTGTTATTTATAAGGTTTATAATTACATCCGATTTTTACGTCTTGACAAATGTAAAAGAATTAAATTAAAAATCCTAGAAATTTGAAAGAAGAAAATTAGAGATATAAAGGATTATCCCCCTAAAATAATCTGTCATAAAAAAGCAGAAGACCATACAAGGTAAAAAAACACTACTATATAACAGTCAGAAAAGTTCCCAGGCATCCTGAATACAATCTAAAAAACTATCTTATTATGCACAGGAGCAGGATCATAACCTGCCCCTCCACTAATTAATCAGACTTTCAGAACATACAAAAATATATCCTATTTCATCTTATAGCGTTCACCGGTGGCCTTTACCAGTTCTTCCAAAAATTCTTTGGGATACCCCGGACGTACCAAAGGAGCGCAATGACCGGTTTCAGGACGAAGTATGGTTCCATCTTTTGCCATCTTTTTCACAGCACCGTCATTATACTTCACAATCAAAAATTCGCCCAATTTCTTCCAGCTGTCTATTGCCGATTCGGCTGTCATGCAACTATAGTTAGTCAAGAACTTTTTTGCCTTTACAGGATCTTTTTCATATAAGCTCATGGCAGAAGATTCAATGCCAGCCTGTGCATTCGCATAAGTATCTTCCAAATTATTTTGAACGGCACGCATATCATCAATCATCAGGCTATAACGTGGACGAATCATATCGGCCACCCAATTATAAATCCAAAATGCAGAGTCCCATGAAAAAGTTACACAGTCGGCTTCTTTACCGCTATAACAGTCAGGAATACGATCCGAACAACAATATACAGGAGCAAACACTGTCATATTAGCATCATCTGTTCCAAACCATAATACTCCCCCTATTGCATCGGGCAGGTTAGCACGCATCTGTGCCACAAAAGTGAAAGCCGTTTGCTGAGTCGAAATGGGACGTTCATTGAAATATTCCTGATCTCCTACTTTAAAACTCAAGGGAGACAGACGATAAGGAGTTTTAAACGGACCGGCACCGGGATCATTAGTTATATCCAGTGGAGTACCCTCATAGTGATCGCGCATAGCCGCTTGTACATCACGTACTGAAAGTTTACGGGAAGGCTTGATATAAAGAGGCATCGGTTCTTTGCTGTCCCCCTGAATATAAGGAAGATAGGTATCTCCCACCGACTTGTTGAACATATTATAGAAACTCCATACACGCGCTTCACAGAACCGTACACCACCAAAATCTAAAGGATTATATGCCGCCGAGAAACTGAAATCTTTATTCATACCGTCAAAATAACCTTTTTCACGAGCGAAAGAAATCACATCCGGAGAGTAAAGACAATTATCCTTGTCATTCATATTGAACTGATGAATCCGGCTCTGATTAGCATGTGCGGCAATACAATCATCCGGTATACGGACTGCTACCCATACAGCACCTTTCACACCGGGACCCTTACCGATCATCTCCAAAATCCAGACTTCATTGGGATCAGCGATACTGAATGATTCGCCACTGCTATAATAACCATATTCTTTTACTAAATCCGTCATTACCTGTATGGCTTCTTTAGCTGTACGAGAACGCTGGAGAGCTACATAAATCAAACTTCCATAATCCATAATACCGGTAGAATCAACCAATTCCTCCCGTCCACCAAAAGTAGTTTCACCTATGGTTACCTGAAATTCATTCATATTACCTACCACATTATAGGTTTGACGCGCTTCTTTTATTTGCCCTAAATATTTGCCCGAATCCCAATCATAGATATCACGCATGGTTCCTTTTTCATGCATACCGGCAGGATAGTGATACAACTCGCCAAACATTCCGTATGAATCAGCGGAATAAGAAACGATAACAGAACCATCAACCGAGGCTCCCTTACCTACAATCAGGTTAGTGCATGCCAAACTCTCTGTTATTGCCGCCAATAGAAAGGCAGCACCTAAAATCAGTTTATTCTTCATTAATATATAACTTTTTAATTGTGTATAATACTTATTTTACCATCAAAATTCATATTCCTCTTTTGTTTCGTTTCCACAATAATCTGTCACCACCAATTCCAATTTATGGGCGACTCCTTTTTTTAACCGTTCAGGATGCTTCATCCACAATTTCGCATTTTTGGAACTGAAACCGAATAAGGCAAATTCGCCCTGCTGCGGCGCTCCGGTGCCGAAGGAGGCCATCACCGAAAGAGCCAGAACGGCCACGATGGCCAGTGGGGCATAGATGCGGGAAAAGGCCACCTCGGCGTAGCGGTCACGGTCATTTCCACGCAGCGGCAGGAAGGTGTCGCGGCGAAACTGCTCCTCGTCCATGCTGCGGGTGACAAGGTTGATTTCCAGATGCAGCGAGGGGTCGAAGTAGTTCAAAAACTCGCTGTATTTCGTAAAAATGTTCTTTTGCTCTTCCAACATGGCAATCTGGAAGTTCACATCGGTGAAAGCCATCGTCATCGAGAAAAGTCCCGGCTCCACCTCGCAGATGCCATCCTGCGACATACTCAGGTATTGCAGGCAGTCACTGGCTTTCTGTGGCTCTTTGCGTGCGGCAATGCGCTTTTTTGCATGCTTTTCGGCTTTCTTTAACTGCTTTGCGTGCTGCCGCCGTTCTTTGGCGGCTTTCTTTTTTTCTCGTTTTAACGATTTCTCCTGTGCGCGCAAAGACTCCAACACACTCGGTTCGATGGGCAAGTCGGCGTGCTTTTTTGGTAAAAACATAATTTTTCTCCTGACGGGGGCAGACCGCGACCTCGGCGGGGCCGCAGTACCATGCCCAGTAGATTTTTACAAGCTTTTCAAACGGATACCCGTTATGGCTGATAAAGCCCAACCCGAGAAAGGGGAGGACTTCTACCATTACGATGTAGGAAACCAGCTGAATATCAATCTGAAGCCATTGCAGACAAACGAAGCAGGTCGCTATGGCCAGCACGGCAGCGACACCAAAGCAGGCCAGCTGCCGCAGTGAAAGCCCGAGAAAGAATTTCTCATGATATTCCGTGATTTCCAGATTGGTTTTTGTTGAGAGCATAGGTGAACTCCTCCATTAAATGGCGCTGGTGATGGCTTTGGTGAATCGTCCGCTCATAAACACGGCCACCAGCAGAATAACGGATTTGCCCAGCATGGCCCAGGCCTGCTCGGTAATGTCACCGCCACTGCCCAATGAAGCTGTCAGGGCAGGGTAGAAGCCAATGACAAGATAGAGAACGGCCCCTTGCAGCGCCACCGCCATGTAGTTTTTCAGAAAGTTTACAGCAATACCATGTAGCTCCCGATAGCAGAGCGTGGCAATTGGCAGGGAAGCCAGGGCATTATAAACGTACAGCTCAATGAAGCGGGCCGCAACGATGGTATTGATCACAATGTTGACAAGACGCAGCATCCAGCTTACGACCATAAGCTCCATAGCCACAGGCATATTACCGATGCCGCCCGGCAGTGCGCTGATTGCGTTTTCGATGTCGACCTCGGTGTTGACCTGTCCGCTGCCCACATAACCGGCTATGCCGTTTGTCACCGTGGCCGCTACCTCAAACATCGCATTTAGAATTTCCGTGGAGTGTAGAACAGCCCAGCGGCAAAGCGTGATTTTCAGCATGACTAGCGCCACCTGCTGAATCGTAAAAGCTGTACTGCCGCCGTTCATGGCAATGGTTTGGGTGAAATTGTACAGTTCCAAAACCATAAAAAGTGCCAGAACGGTAAGTGCAATCGGCATGACTACGCCGGAGCTGATAGACTCAGCATAGCCGGCCAGTGTGCTGTTCCAATCGGTCAGACTACTCAGCAGACCGGAGTTTTGTCCCATAGCATTTACGGTGGCCGAAATGCCCGCCAGTTGGCTTCGTATCGTATCCTCAAAAATAGCGCATACCTCCCATCAGCTGACCGTCAGCGTGCCAAAGTAGGTAGCAACGGCAATGATCAGCACGCCGCCTGCAATCGACCAGGCACCGCTGCTGATGCCGGGGCCGTTGTGGTCCTTGAGGTTCGTGCCCAGCGTCACCGCGCCAAACAGCAGCAACAGGCCACCTGCAAAATTGACAACATTCGTGATAAGAGAAGTGATTGTAGATACCATTTCCATGTGATTTTCCTTCTTTCTGTTTATGTGTCAGACCCGTCATCGTCGAGTTCGATGTTGTTGATTTCCTGCACATTTTTCATAAAGGCTGCAAAGCTATTTTCTGCGCGCCTCTCGTAGTCGAAGGGACGATGCCCCTCTTTTTCTACCAATGCGTAATTAGGGTGCTTTTTAAGATCAAACTTGTAAGAGTAAAATGGCACAACACCGGAAATCATCAATAAGCAACGATTTCGCGGCATGGTGCGTATTTCTTCCGGTGTCATCAGATCACGGCTGGCCACCTGATAGTTCTTGGAAAAGGAGCCCTGTGCGCCGAGGTTCTCTGTGGTGTTCAGCACCTCGATGGTCCGTTTGCCCAGCTGTTTACCGAAGAACTCCAGCGACTCCGGATTATTGCCGCCACCCAGCACAAGCTCTGAATCACAGTTTTCCAGAATCGTGCCCCAGTCATCACCGTACTGAGATTTCAGCTGTGCGATTGATTGGTAAATCAGGGTACATCCGATATTTCGGCTGCGGATGGTGCTGATCAGAATCTGGAAGTCCGGAATCATGCCGATGTTCGGAAACTCATCTAAGAGAAACCGCACATGGCGAGGCAGGCAGTGATCCTCACGATTGTCTGCGGTATGCACAAGAATCTGAAAGCATTGCTGGAACATGACCGCTGCCAGAAAGTTATAAGCTGTGGTTGTGTCTGGTGTGACAACGAACAGCGCCACCTTTTTGTCGCTGGCCAACTCTTCCAGATGAATGGTATCATCTTCGCAGATCTTCATGATGGAAGGAATATTGAACGCACTCATACGCATACCGAGGGATACATCAATACTCTGTGCGGTTTTGTCCGGTGCCATGTGGTATAGTCCATATTGGCGCGCTGCGAATGACGCAGGCTTTTCCATGGCCAGGTCTTCGAATATATCGTCCAACTGGCTGCGTCCCTGTGGTCCGTAACGATGCTGCATCAGCACAAAAAGCTCCATCACGCTGTTCATATTGTGCATCTCAGGTGGTTGCTCAAAATATACATAGGCAAGCAGCGCTTCCAGCAGTGAAGTAGAGCCTTCTTCCCATATCGGGTCGGCTGTGTTTTTCTGGCGTGGATCCTCTTTCATGTTTTTGATAAGATTCTTGGCAACAACCACAATGTCATCCGTGTCATGGATATACGCAAACGGATTGTAGTGGTCGGATTTGTCACGGTCCTTCAGGTTGAACACTTTCACATCATACCCTTGCGATAACAGGACATTTCCGTAGGTGTCAAGCAGTTCACCCTTCGGATCACTGAGTACATAATTGCTGTTAAACTGCAGCAGCTGCGGACCTGCCACGCTGTAGCTCTTGCCGGAGCCGGACGGACCGAACACAATGACGTTCTTGTTGCGGT
>OGYE01001773.1_pt1 | contig 13807 bp, 13 predicted proteins | sample 1576471 | NCBI WGS metagenome assembly OGYE01 (sample SAMEA3541532, study PRJEB24748) | human gut metagenome | biome: human gut; feature: human-associated habitat; material: faeces | place: China | collected 2012
GGAATTGAAGCGGATGCTTTTTGTCAAAAAATGAACGGTTTTTCACTTTTTTATGGAAAATGAAAGATTTGCCAGTCTTATTGTTGACAGACAATAAAAAATAGCTTGTTTAATGATGAAAATTTGTGCGTTTATTTGGTTGACACTAAAATATATTTTAGTTATACTTGTAGACGTTAAAAGTAATAGCTTCCATATATACAATTTACTTACCTTCCCCCCCTGAAGTACCGTTCAGGGGTATTTTTTTGCCTGCGGCCAAGTCAAAAACAGGTTTTTGACTTGGGGGACAGAGGAATAAACGAATGGGTTCCGGCGGCGGAGCCTGGAAACCCATCGTTTTCCTCGGCGGAACTAAATTCCGCCTGCGGAGTTAATTCGGTGAAGAATTCCCCGAACTTCTCTTTCCGTTCTCGCTGTTTTCTATAAAAGTTTAAAATATTAAACTTTTTGTTTATTTTCTCTTGATTTTTTTCCTATTTTCGATATAATAGTCTGGGTTTAGTAAAAATATTCTGAAAGTTTAGCAATACTAAAACAGGAAAGGAAGATGACTGCTGTGGAAATTGGCAGGAAAATTAAGCAATTACGCATACAGAAGGGGCTGACGCTGGAGGAGCTTGCCAGCCGCAGCGAGCTGACAAAGGGCTTTCTTTCTCAGCTGGAGCGAGAGCTGACCTCGCCCTCCATCGCAACCCTGAACGATATTGTAGAGGCGTTGGGCAGCTCCTTAGCGGAGTTTTTCAAGGAGGAGGAGCAGGAGCAGCTTGTCTTTCATAAAAAGGATTTTTTTGTGGATGAGCGCGAAATCTACACCATCAACTGGATTGTGCCGAATACGCAGAAAAACGCCATGGAGCCGATTTTGATTGAGCTGCCGCAGGGCGGAGATTCCTTCGTGATGGACCCCCACAGCGGCGAGGAATTCGGCTATGTCCTGGAGGGAGCGATTATCCTTATGGTCGGGGAGGAAAAGCATATCGTCCATAAGGGCGAAACCTTCTATCTTTCGGGCAAAAGCCGCCATTATCTGAAAAACGAGAAGAAAACAACCGCAAAGGTGCTTTGGGTTTCCACGCCGCCTTTGTTTTAAGTATTGAGTACAAGGAGGATATGAAATGAAGAAAAAGCTGATTCAGTTCAAAAATATCGTCAAGAGCTATGAGGACGGCAAGGTCGTTCTGAAGGGTGACGGTCGCCGCCGTTGTTGCCGCCGCGGACGCTGTTTGATATCAGTAACAATGCCTGTCATTCCACTGACAAAACAGTTCTTTGAAGTAATCTTACGAATCTGCGTCACAGCTTCCATGGAAGTTTCTGATGATGTTGTATTATCAAACAACGCGATCATCATAGTTGCATCTCCGTTAAAAAATGCCTCTCTCAAATCCTTCGGAAGCATTTCTACAGGAACGGAAACATCCAGGACACTGTCATACCACAGTACTTTTTTCACGTGATCAACTGCTTCGATTTTCTCTTTCAGAGCAGCTACATCCTTCAGTTCCATATCCTCCACCACTATCATGGAAAAGGCTCCCATCCCGAATTCATCTACCATCGTATCCTGTCCGGATACTGTCTCAAGGGAATTCGGAAGATAACTTAACAAGTCATAGTTAATTCGCGTTGACACATAACCAATTGTCGCAGGTATTAACAATAAAAATGCAATAATCAGGACAACTGCTTTGTGTCTGGTAAGCCATTTACCAAACTTAATTACCATCGTGTACGCCTCCTACTTTTTGATAAATAATTTCAAAAATGACCATCAGTCACTTTAACTATATGCAGTGTAACACAAAAATGACCAACGGTCAACCATTAATTTGAAAAATTTTTGAATTGACACGATTCGTCACAAAATGCATATATTACCAATATACAGTTACGGGGGAAGTCAGCAGATGAATCGAGTTCGTAAAGCGGTTTTTTCAGAAGCAGTGCATAAACAAGGAATTTTAGGAAAGGGCATCGGGGTTGCGATTGTTGACACCGGGCTTTTTCCGCATCCGGATTACCGCTCACGCATCACCGGATGGTACGATGCTCTCTATCAAAAGCCTGCGCCTTATTTGAAAAAAGAGGATGCTCTCGATCACGATGATCGAATTTTAATTAAGGTTCCTTACACAAAAGGACTTGACGGAACCAACCTACTTATTATAAAATTAAATGATGCATTGGTTATTGCCAATCTCATGATGGGAGGCGACGGAAGTAATGTTTCTGATATGACACTTGATGAAATCACACTTTCTGCCATATCGGAGGCTATGAACCAGATGTGTGGTACAATAGCTACATCAATGTCTTCGCTCTTAAACGAGCCAACCGACATAGGCTTTCCGCTTATTAATTCAAGTTATCAGAAGACCTTTGATATACCGGAAGAGTTATGTAACGGAACAGATATTGTCAAGGTGACATTCAGGCTGACTGTTGGAGATTTAATAGACAGTGATCTCTTACAATTGTATCCAATAAGCATAGTAAAACAGATTATCAAACAGGAGGTTTAACAACATGGCTAGAATTTTAATAGTTGATGATGCAGCATTTATGAGAATGATGCTGAAGGATATCCTTACAAAGGGTGGATTCGAGATTGCAGGCGAGGCTGCTGACGGAAATGAGGCAGTTGCAAAGTACAATGAGCTCAAGCCTGACCTTGTAACACTTGACATCACTATGCCAAATAAGGATGGCATCCAGGCTTTAAAGGAAATTAAAGCAGCTGACCCAAACGCTACATGCGTTATGTGCTCTGCTATGGGACAGCAGTCTATGGTTATTGACGCTATCCAGTCAGGTGCCAAGGATTTCATCGTTAAGCCATTTCAGGCTGACCGTGTTATCGAGTCAATCAGAAAAGTACTTGGATAATATTTACATACAAAACAAGGTCTGTCAGTATAGCTGACAGACCTTGTTTTATTATATTTTTGTAACTTTTCAGTACCTTCACAGCTGCGCAAGACTCTCAATAGCCTTGTCATCAAGAATAACCTTTGCATGCTCCATAAGAAAAGCTCTTTTGTCAGCCCCTGCAATGATATCATCTGCATACTCATCTGCTATGACAGACATCTTTTCAAGCTCATGCTCATCATAGCCCGATAAATCCATGCTCATAAAGTACTCTCCCTCAAACTTAAAAAGCTGTGAGAATGGCATTGGCAGTCCTTTAATCATCTTTGCAAATCTGACAGCCACATCAAATTTTTCAAAAATGAACATTACAACAGACACCATATCCTGCTTTTTTGCAGTTGTCCTGCCTTTTTTATTTTTCTCATTCTCTGCAGCCTCAGCCGGCAGCGAATTAAGCAGTCCATTAACGATATCTTTAAGATGCTCCATCATGCCCTCAGTAGCAGGATGTTCAGAAAATGTCAGAGAAAGTGTGTGATCCGCCAAAAAATCTGCTCTCACAGTCTTGATTCCCGAATTAAAATCAGTTCCAAACTCTTCTGAAGCCATGTCAAATATCTGGTTCATGAATTCCTGGGTGCGCTCGCCATTGCTCATAATTTCATCCATTGTATATCCCAGATCATATATTTCTTCTTCTGAAATAACACATTTTATAGTGTGTTCACCTATTCTTGAAAACTCCATAACAAGCTTCACCTACTTTCTTTTTAGCTTTTGTCTAATACGGGATAGTGCATTGTCAATTGATTTGTCTGATTTTCCAAGCATATGCGCTATCGATGTATAATTATTTCCTTCCAGATACAATTGTAGCACTTTTTTCTCCATATTACTCAGTTTATTCCACAATTGTTCCTTAAATTCCTTAAATTTTTCCTTCTCTATGAGAAGCTGCTCAGGACTTGCAATATCATCTTGCAGCATTTCCTCAAACTCTGTACCATCACTGTCACTCTGCGAAAAGGATATATATGTGTTAAGCGGCATATGTTTCTTTCGGTTTGAAGCCTCAAGCGCCGAGCTAAGCTGCCTTGTGATGCATAGCTGTGCAAAGCTGTAGAAAGATGCTTCCTTGTCGCTCTTATAGTCTCTGACCGCTTTAAACAGGCCAATCATGCCCTCCTGAATAAGGTCATCATTCTCACCGCCTATCAGGTAGAGAGCATTCGTCTTTTTACGCACAAGCGGCTTATACTTTTCCAATATATAGTCCATGATTTCATTGTTGTCACCATGGTCATTTTTGTCATTATGAATCCTCATAATAAGCTCTTCATCCGTATATGCGCTGTAATCTTCCACTATATGCTTCCTATTCTATAAATATACAATTCATAATACACACCACTCATCCCGCGGCATGTAATCTACTTTCCACTCTTAAGTCTCTGTCTGACTATCTCATATGCAAGCACGCCTGTCGCAACCGATGCGTTCAGTGAGTCGATATCTCCCACCATAGGAATAGATGCTGTCATATCACAGTTTTCCTTTACAAGCTTGCTCACCCCGTCACCCTCATTGCCTATGACAAGACCTATAGGACCTGTGAGGTTTAAGTCATACATGGTAGTGCCACCCATATCAGCACATACAAACCACATACCCTTTTCCTTAAGCTCCTTTATGGTATTTGAGATATTGGTAACCTTGGCAACAGGTGTATAGTTTATCGCACCTGCAGACGTCTTTGCCACTGTAGGTGTAAGTCCCACTGCACGCCTTTTTGGTATGATGATGCCATGTGCTCCCGCCTGGTTTGCGGTACGGATTATTGCGCCAAGATTGTGTGGATCCTCTATACCGTCAAGTATGATGATAAAAGGCGGCTCGCCCTTTCTTTCGGCATTTTCCAGTATGTCCGAAACCTCGGCATACTCATATGCTGCCGAAACCGCAATGACACCCTGATGCTTGCCTGTCTCAGACATCTGATCAAGTCTTTCCTTTGCAACATAGTTTATGATTGCATCATGCTTTCTGGCCTCTCTTGTGATTGACTTTATTGGTCCGTCCTGACAGCCGTCAAGCACAAAAAGCTTGTCTATTGTCTTTCCCGAACGGAAAGCCTCTAGCACAGCATTTCTGCCCTCTATATAATTCTCATGAAATTTTTCTTTATTGTTGTTATCCATATTTTCCTCTTATTTTGTGCTATATTTCAATTCCTAAAAGCTCCACTCCAAGCTTAGTGAGTGAAACAACCCTCTCAAAATCATCCTTCAGATAAAGATAGCCCATGACCGCCTCAAGCCCTGTAGCTTTCCTGTAATCAGCCATTGTAGCGTTTTTTGCCATGGAAGGCGACTTGGCATTGCGCCCCCTGTGATACACATCACTCTCCTCCTGCGTCAGATGAGGTAAAAGTGCCTCTATCATGAGAGCCTGCGTATGTGCCTTTACTATATTACTTGTGTGCTTATGAAGCAGATTTGCCTTTGTATTGCCTTTTCCCACCACAACTGAGCGGATGACAATATCAAATATGCCATCACCGATATATGCAAGTGTAAGCGGCGAGTATGTCCTTATATCAACATCCTTTATTCCAAACTGTTCCTTAATATATGAGTCTATCTTCATACTATACAAGCTCCCATTTTACTCCCTCTCTGGTATCCTTTATGGCAACCCCCTTTGCCAGAAGCTCATCTCTTATGGCATCGGCTGTCGCAAAATCCTTTGCCTTTTTAGCGGCTGCACGCTCTGTAATTTTATCATTGATAAATGCCTCAAGCTCACTGTCTACAGATGACGATGCCTCAAGTAAGGCCCTTCCTGATTCCCTAAATCCCAGATCAAGTACCTGCTCAAAGTCATCGATAAGTGCAAGCTTTGTCCTGTCTGAGATATCAGCCTTAAGCACATCATACACTATTGTTATAGCCATTGATGTATTCAGATCATTTGAAACTGCATCAGTAAATTTCTTCTTAAAGTCAGCAAAAGCTGTCTCATCTATATCACCCTCATCCTTAAGCTCTGCCACACGCTTTGCAATCTTATTGTATGCCGCAACTGCATTGTCGAGCGCATCAAACGAAAACTCAAGAGGCTTTCTGTAGTGTGACTGTAAGCAGAAGAATCTGTAGGCAAGCGGATTGTAGCCCTTCTCCTGAAGCACCGAAACTGTGAGGATTGCACCCTTCGACTTGCTCATCTTGCCGGCTCTGTCATTTAAGTGATTGACATGGAACCAGTACTTGCACCAGTCGTGTCCCAGATAGCTCTCTGACTGTGCAATCTCATTGGTGTGATGTGGGAAAATATTGTCCACACCGCCACAGTGGATATCCACGTACTCTCCGAGATGCTTCATGCTGATGCATGAGCACTCTATATGCCAGCCCGGATATCCGACGCCCCATGGGCTGTCCCATTTAAGAGCCTGGTCCTCAAACTTAGACTGTGTAAACCAGAGTACGAAATCATTTTTATTCTTCTTGTTTACATCCTCCTCGACATCATCTCGCACTCCAACCTGAAGCTGTTCCTTCTCTACTGCTGAAGAGAACACAAAATAATCATCAAGCTTTGATGTATCGAAATATACATTGCCTCCTGCAAAATAGGCATAGCCCTTCTCGATAAGCACCTCCACCATATGGATGAATTCCGGAATACAGTTGGTTGCAGGCTCTACGACATCAGGCATCCTGTTGTGTACGGCTGTAAAATCCTTGAAAAAAGCATCTGTGTACTCCTTTGCCACCTCCATGACGCTCTTGTGTTCACGCTTTGCGCCCTTTAGCATCTTGTCCTCTCCGGTATCTCCATCACTTGAGAGGTGTCCCACATCAGTGATATTCATGACACGCTTTACATCATAGCCCACATAGCGAAGTGCCTTCTCGAGCACATCCTCCATGATGTATGATCGGATATTTCCGATATGTGCAAAATGGTAAACTGTAGGTCCACATGTATACATGCCGATTTTGCCGTCAACACGCGGAACAACAGTATCAATCTGTCTTGTGAGTGTATTATAAAACTTGAAATTATTCTCCATTATTTATATCTCCTTTTGGATGATTTATAACTATCCTATTATTTTAGCATGTTTTCCCTATATATTCAAATCAATCGGTCTGACAGCCGGTGCAGCCGCTGCATCCGCCTCCGACCTGCATACTTGCCTCATAAAGACCTGTAAGTGAGCAGATTGCCTGTGATGCAATTCCCTCCTCGCGGCCTGTAAAACCAAGCCACTCCTCGGTCGTCGCCTTTATATTTACCTGTTCCTTTGCGATTTGCAGCGTATCAGCCACATTCTGCTCCATCTGCTCAATATACGGACGAAGCTTCGGCTTTTGTGCAATTACTGTCGCATCTATGTTTTCTATCACATAGCCTTTTTTTGCAATGAGGTCCCTCACATGCTCCAAAAGCTTAAGACTCGAAATACCCTCATATGCCGGGTCTGTATCCGGGAAATGCTTTCCGATATCGCCAAGTGCCGCTGCACCCAAGAGTGCATCCATTATCGCATGCAACAGTACATCGGCATCCGAATGGCCTAAAAGCCCGAGTGTATGCGGAACCTTCACTCCTCCTAAAATCAAATCTCTGCCTTCAACAAGCTTGTGCACATCATAGCCCATTCCTACTCTCATATATCGTCTCTCTTTCTATCAGATACAATACCTCATGTTATTGCCAACTGTCATTGCTCTGTATTTTGGTTTTTTAAATATAGTATACCTTATTTCTCCTGTTGCGCCAAGATATTATTTTAAGCTATTTTCAAATAAAAGACCGCCCCGGACAAACCGGAGCGGTCTTTATTAAAATGGGAATAGTCCATTAAATGTCTTATGCAAGTGCTGCAGTGATGATAGCCATTGAGTAAACCTCTCCTGCATTACATCCACGAGAAAGATCATTGATTGGAGCATTGAGTCCAAGAAGGATTGGGCCGTATGCTTCGAAATTACCAAGTCTCTGTGCAATCTTGTATCCGATATTTCCTGCGTTGATGTCAGGGAAGATAAATGTATTTGCATGACCAGCCACCTCAGACTGTGGGCACTTTGTGCGGGCTACACGTGGTGCAACTGCTGCGTCAAACTGGATTTCTCCCTCGATTGGAAGATTTGGATATTTCTCTTTTGCCTTGTGAGCTGCGTTTCTCATCTTGTCAACATCCTCGCCCTTTCCTGAGCCAAGTGTTGAGTAGCTTAAGAATGCAAGCTTTGGATCGATACCGAAGATCTTAGCACACTCTGCTGATTCTCCTGCGATTTCAACAAGCTCGTCCTCTGTAGGATGGATGTTTATAGCACAGTCGCTCATTGCAAGCACCTCATTCTCACCTGTTGCAGATGGACGAACAAGGATAAAGCATGAAGATACGATTGTGTTGCCAGGCTTTGTCTTGATGAGCTGTAATGCCGGACGAACTGTATCTGCTGTTGAGTATGTAGCTCCTCCGAGAAGTGCGTCTGCGATACCCATCTTTACAAGCATTGTTCCAAAGTAGTTAGCTGATGAAAGAATTCCCTTAGCCTGCTCCGGTGTAACACCCTTGCTCTTACGAAGCTCGCAGAATAATTCAACCATCTCATCCATACGGTCAAAGTTCATAGGATCTATAATCTCTGCTCCACGGATATTGAAACCGCTCTTCTCAGCGCTTGCAGCAATCTTCTCAGGATCTCCGACAAGGATAGGATGTAAGAAGTTGCTTGCAAGTAAACGCGAAGCTGCCTCAAGAATACGTGGATCCTCTCCCTCTGTAAATACGATTTTCTTTGGGTCTTTCTTTAATATTTCGATTAACTGACCAAATCCAAACATGATAATGTCTCCTTTATGTATATTATTTATTATTTAAAACTATATCTGGTTTCACACCACTGACTATAATATACTTATTTTTCTCGAATATCAATAATTGTTAAAAGGTTGTCAAGATGTTCGCGAAAAAATCCAATCCATGTTTCTTAATAGCACAACAATAAAAGGAACCGGATTAATATTTTCCGATTCCTTTTATAATGGTCATAATTTATTTGTTTAAGGAGTATTTATCATGCAAAATTATATGATTAAAGTGGTCAAAAGGTATCATTATATTACTCTGCAAGTGCCTTAAATGCCTCATCAAGATCCTCAATTATATCGTCCACATTCTCTGTTCCGATTGAAAGACGGATTGTGTTTGGCTTGATGCCCTGATCTAAGAGCTCTGCTTCATTGCACTCTGAGTGTGTGGTAGAAGCCGGATGTATAGCAAGTGACTTAACATCGGCCACGTTTGCAAGCAGTGAGAAAAGCTCAAGGTTGTCGATGAATTTCTGTGCTTCTTTTGCTCCACCCTTAATCTCGAATGTAAAGATAGAGCCGCCTCCGTTAGGGAAGTATTTCTTGTAAAGTTCCTGCTGCTCTTTATCCTCTGAAATAGATGGATGATTAACCTTCTCTACGAGTGGCTGATCCTTTAAGTACTGAACTACCTTGAGTGCATTCTCAACATGACGCTCCACACGAAGCGAAAGTGTCTCAAGTCCCTGAAGGAAGATAAATGAATGAACAGGCGAAATTGTTGCTCCTGTATCACGAAGTAAAATTGCCCTGATATATGTTGCAAATGCTGCCGGTGCGCAATCCTTTGCAAAGCTTACTCCGTGGTATGATACGTTTGGCTCTACAAGCCATGGCCACTTATCATTCTGTGTCCAGTCGAATTTACCGCTATCAATGATAACTCCACCGATTGTTGTTCCGTGTCCACCGATGAACTTTGTTGCTGAGTGAACCACGATATCAGCACCATACTCAATCGGACGGACAAGATATGGTGTAGCAAAGGTATTATCTACGATAAGTGGAATACCTGCCTCATGTGCGATATTTGCAATTCTTTCGATATCCACTACCTCTGAGTTTGGATTTCCGAGTGTCTCAATTTCAATAGCTTTTGTGTTCTCTTTGATGGCAGCCTTGATTCCATCATAATCGAATGGATCTACGAATGTAGCCTCAATTCCGTAATCAGGAAGTGTATGTGCCAGGAGATTGTATGTACCGCCGTAGATATTCTTTGCTGCAACGATATGGTCACCAGCGTGTGCTACTGCCTGAAAAGCATATGTGAGTGCTGCCGCTCCTGAGCCAACAGCAAGTGCTGCAACGCCGCCCTCGAGTGCTGCAATTCTTCTCTCGAACACATCCTCTGTAGGGTTTGTCAGTCTGCCGTAAATATTTCCTGCATCTCTGAGTCCGAATCTGTCTGCCGCATGCTCACTGTTATGGAACACATATGATGAGGTAAGGTAGATTGGAACTGCTCTTGCATCTGTAACCGGATCAGGTGTTTCCTGTCCTACATGTAACTGTAATGTCTCAAATTTTAAATTTCTGTCTGCATAATGTTTCTTGCTCATATTAATATCCTCCTATTAATGATATGTTAATGTTATTTGTTTTTAATTTTAATTCCGGGATGCTGTTCCCTTGAACTAAACATATCATACCATCTTTCTAGGAAAAATGTTAATACTTATAACTAAGAGCTTGTTATAAATACATTTTATAAGCAAGTATTTTTCAAAATATCAGAAAGCTCCCTCGTAGCTGCATCAACATCCATGTTATTTACCGCATAGTCACATATCTGGCGATTGCGTTTCTCTGCATCTATCGACAGAATACGCAGTGTCTTTTCTTCTATCGAGTAATCCTGCTCTATGATATCCCGGATTAAAAGCTCCTTATCGCGTGCCACATATACTATAACAGTAGGAAAATGACGCTTCATGGCAATAGCGCCACACATATCAAGCGGCATCACGACAAAATGCCCCTTTGCAAGCACTGCCTCTATATCTTCTATTTTGGTACCATACTGTATTCCTGCGTATCTTGTCTTTTCAAAGAAATCCTGCGCATTGAACTCATCCTCCGTCAGGTATCTGTGCTTATCTCCGGGCTTGGTACAGTAGGTTTTTGGATTCTCAAACCGTTCCATGGCGCACAGGCTGTCTGAGAGTGCTGTTTTTCCTGAGCCTGATGGTCCGACAAGTGCCACAACTGACGGATTCTTTATATTTTTATTTCTATATAATGACGCATTTATTATCTGCTCCACGAGATATACAAACTCTGTGATATTATTAACAGATAAAAGTCCTGTCATTTTTGAATTCCACGGTTTTCTCATGAGCACGGGATACGTGGCCGGTGTCTCAAGCACATTGTGTATGGCATCATCTAAAATTATATCAAACTGCACAAGATTTTTTGCATTGCCAAGTATGATATTTTCTGTCGGGAAATCAGGAAATGCCTCCATTATCTGGCTCGCCCTCACTCCCATGAAGCCCGGTGCCACCGCAGTGATAAAATAGACCTCTCCAATATCCATGAGCTTTCTTATCATCCGCTTTGTCTCTTCTGTAGGCTTCTGTCTCTCGTAAAGTGTATTATCCCGGTAAAATTCCTTTATGACAGAGGCTCTGCCGGTATTCTCCCAGGAATCTATATCCTCCAGTTCAAGCGGTGGGGTAATATTATATTTTTTGTTTGCCATATCTATGGCTATGCTGTTGAATGGGGCTGTCACATCATCCCAGTCAAGTCCTATTTTAGGTCTTATCATGCTTATCCCTTTCTGTTTCGTAACTATTTATAACAAAAAGACCTGCAACAACTGCAAGTCTTAACAAGTAGCGAGGGAGAGACTCGAACTCTCAACCTCCCGGGTATGAACCGGACGCTCTAGCCAGTTGAGCCACCTCGCCATATTGATTGATATCCTTTAAAAGGATGGGACCTACAGGGCTCGAACCTGTGACCCTCTGCTTGTAAGGCAGATGCTCTCCCAGCTGAGCTAAGATCCCATGTCGTCAACCGACTTGATTATTATATACAGTCAGCACCTTATTGTCAACAACTTTTTTCATTTTATTTAAAATTTTTAAACTATCCAAGAAGTCTCTCCACAAGCTTTACGCACTCTGCCGCATCCTTTGAATATCCATCTGCTCCTATCTCGTCTGCAAAGCTTTGTGTAATGCAGGCTCCACCGATTACCACCTTACTCTTACAGCCCTTTTCCTTACATATTTCCACTACATCCTTCATGCGCATCATGGTGGTGGTCATAAGAGCTGACAGTCCGATAACTGCCGCATTCGTCTCAATCGCCTTGTTGACAATATCCTCACAAGGCACATCCTTTCCCATATCAATCACATTGTAGCCATAGTTTTTAAGCATGAGCACAACAAGATTCTTTCCAATATCGTGAATATCGCCCTCTACCGTTGCAATGACAAGAGTCGGCATATCATCACCTGAGTCCTTCTTTTCAAGTAACGGCTCCAGATGTTCTATAGCAAGCTTCATGGTATTTGCGCTGCCGATAAGCTGCGGCAGGAAATACTTCTTCCGGTTGAAAAGCTCTCCCACCTCATTAATAGCCGGAATCAGGCTGTTATTAATAATCTCGTCAGGCTTTGCACCATCAGAAAGCATTTTCTTTACTTCATCAATTATACTGCCCTTGTTTCCCTTTAAGACAGCCTGGAATACCGCATCCTTACTGCCCGCTGCGCCTGTGCCGTTTGAAGCAGACGCATCATTGTCCGACTTTTTCACAACAACAGTCTCATACTGGGCCTTTTCCTCCGCAAGCCTGCTCATGCGCTCAATGTATGCAATATCGCTGTCAGGTCTGTCGAGTAGCATATCCGACGCAAATGCAGCATTCATCAAAAGCTCCTGTGATGGATTGGCAATAGCCATGGTGAGTCCCTTGCATATGGCCATGGTAAGAAATGCTGTGTTCACGTACATACGCTCAGGCAGTCCGAAGGATATATTTGAAAGTCCGCATATTGTAGGAAGCTTTTTCTCATCCTTGCAGTACGCAATGGTCTCATAGCACTCGATTGCGGCCTTTGGATTTGCACCTATTGTCGCAACAAGTCCATCCACCACTATATCCTCATGTGCCATTCCAAGCGAAAGTGCCTTGTCATAAATAGTATTTATAATCTGCTTTTTCTCCTCGACATCCTTCGGCAAACCTGCATCCGAAAGCGGTAAAAGTATGAACATCGCCCCATATTTTGCCGCAAGAGGCAGAAGTTTTTCCATCTTCTCTGTCTCAAGAGAAATGGAATTGATGAGAGCTCTTCCCGGATAAATCTTAAGAGCCTCCTCTATTACCTCCACATAACTTGAATCAATACAAAGAGGGCAGTCCACTGTTGATGAAACCTCATATATAACCGATTTCATCATCTCCTTCTCATCGATACCATTCATGCCCATATTGATATCAAGTATTCCCGCACCATTTGTCTCCTGCTCCATAGCCATCTGGCGCACCAGGTCAAGCTTTCCCTCACGAAGCTGTGCCTGCAGCTTTTTCTTGCCTGTAGGGTTGATTCTCTCTCCGACAACGGTAAAGTTGCCATCTAAGTCAATCTCTACATTCTTTCGTTCGGACGCAAGCACTCTTCTATGATGCTCAAGCGGCTTATGAACAGGCATTGACTTTACGGCCTCTGTGAGAGCACGTATATGCTCCGGCGTGGTACCACAGCAGCCTCCGACAATAGATGCACCGGCTTTCACAAGTCCTGTCATCGCATCAGCAAACATATCCGGAGTCATCTTGTATACAGTTTTACCATCCTCAAGCTCCGGAAGCCCTGCATTTGGCTTTGCAATAAGCGGCACTGTAGAGTACTCTGCCATTTTTTCAACCAGCTCTATCATCTCAGCAGGTCCCGTCGAGCAGTTCACTCCGATAGCATCTACTCCAAGTGACTGCAGCACGACAACTGCTGTCTCAGGCGGTGTTTTCACCGTTTTTAGCACCGAAAATATTATTGAAGAAAGCCGGGAATGTCGG
>OGYE01001776.1_pt1 | contig 13793 bp, 2 predicted proteins | sample 1576471 | NCBI WGS metagenome assembly OGYE01 (sample SAMEA3541532, study PRJEB24748) | human gut metagenome | biome: human gut; feature: human-associated habitat; material: faeces | place: China | collected 2012
CGTATATAATGACGCCAAGAACATACGCCAGACAATGGAAAGTTTCTTCTCACAGCCATCGTGCGAGGTCCCGTTTACTTTATATTTTGCAGCACAGAGTTTGTAGGGGCTGTCGCACATGCGATAGCCTTTTTTTTCACTTCAATGATGCGTAAAAAGTATTGTAAAATTTTTTGATTTCAAACGGGGTGCTGCGTCTGTGCAATAGATAGAGGATGAATATATAGTCACAATCACCTGTAATTTTTCATAGACAAAAACACGGAGGATACAACTTATAAACGGCTTTATTAAGCTATATTTTATATTTAAATCATGATACAATATGATAAAAATTTGGCCTTATTTTTGAATAAAAATAAACAAAAGGAGCAATTGTATCATGAGTAAAAATTACAAGGATACGGCCTTGGCGGCTGTCGTTGCCAGTTTGCTGACTTTGGGCGGTTTTACCTATTCACCGGTCCTGGCTGCCGATACGGCGGCAGGAGCTGGTAATGGCGTAGCGATTGGAACGGGGAGCAATGCGCCGAAAGCTGAGAATGTGGCCATTGGCAAGGGGGCCGGAATTTCCTATTCTAACGGAGCCAGCAATGCTACGGGCGATATCGTTGTCGGCAATGGGGCCAACATCAATAACTATGCCAGTCAGGGCGGCAGTATTGCTATTGGCAAAAATGCCAAGGTAGAAAACATGGCTGGCGGCGGGGAAGCCAGCTTTGCCTTTGGGCAGACTACGTATAGCGGAAGCTGGTTGTCATCGGCCCGGATTCCTGCCGATCCGACAAAGGTCGTCGGTAGCATCGCCATCGGTGATAATACCTTTGCCCGCACGGGCAGCACGATGATCGGTTCTCACAATTATAAAGGCGACTTAGGCGATACGACGGTCGACAGTGCTTCTACCCGGACTGATGCGCTCAATGTCTATGCGACGACCATTGGCGCCAACAGTTTCAGCAATGGCGCTTTCACGACGAGTACCGGCGTGTACAATATCATTTCCAGCGAATATAATGGGGGCCGTTGGGCCAATCCAGTAAAGAACTTAGGGGCGACGATCAATGGCACTTTGAACAGTATTGAGTCTAAAACGGGAGGTTATTATTCGGGCATAGCCAATACTGTCAGCGGGATTGCCAACCGCACGTTCAATGCCAATGGCTCCCTTATTTATGGTGCCGGCAATGAAATCACCAATTCCATTACTTCTTTATCGGCTGTTCCTACAGATAGCGGCGCCTCGGCCAAAGAATTTGCCGAAAAATTAAGGACCACTATTCGAGAATCGGAGAGCGGCGGGTCTACCCTGGCTATCGGTGGTGGCAATAAAGCCGACTATACGCAGAAAACGCAGATTATCGGCGTCAATAATACCGTAACTGGCACGGCGAGCCTGATTTCGGTCTATAATATGGTCAATGGCTATAAGAACACGGCCACTGACGTAAAGCATGTATCCCTCATTGGGTCGGAAAACACCGTCGAAAATACGGATACGGCTCTGCTTTTGGGCGATAAACGGAAGTTGTCGGAAGCCGACGGCAGCATTGTCCTTGGTTCAGCCGATGATACCATGACAACAGATAAAAAGAACGTCGTCGTCCTGGGCCATAATGCCAATGCCACTGTCAAAGGCGGCGTAGCATTGGGAAATAATTCCCTGGCCTCTACCGATTCCGGCATCGCTGGTTATGACCCTGCGACGAAGGCGGCCTCTGCTGATGGAACCTCCGTCTGGAAAGCGACGGCAGCGGCTGTTTCCGTAGGCAATGGAACAGGGGATGCCATGACTCGTCAAATTACGAATGTCGCGGCTGGGGCTGCCGATACAGATGCTGTCAACGTGGCTCAGTTGAAAATGCTGCAGACGACGTTGAACGGGGATATAGCAACGGCAAAAACGGAAGTGAAGGCTGGTACCAACATTGCATCTGTCGATGGACAGGCTGATCCTACAGATGGGCATATGATTTATACGGTCAATGCGAACGGAACGACGGTTTCGACGACAGGTACGAATCTCAAAGTGACGCCGGGAACGGCAGATAGTAATCATGTGACCGATTATCAGATCACATTGTCACCAGCACTCGATTTAACCAGCGATGGTTCACTGAAAATCGGCAATGCCGTGCTGGATAACGAAGGTCTTGTCATCAAACATCAGGATACGAATGGGGAGCAGAATGACGTCATCTTTACTGGCGATAACATTTCGGCAGGTGGCAATGGTATCCATAATGTAGCCGACGGCAGCCAAGACAATGATGCGGCTACGGTAGGCCAGATAAAGAAAGCAATTTCGGATTCAGCCTATACCGAAGGAGATGGCATTTCCATCGAAGACCACCGTATTTCCGTCAAAACAGGTAAGAACCTCACTGTCGATGGAAACGGAGTGGACCTTAACGATGTCATAACAGTTGGAACGACAAAGGCCGTGACCATTGATGGAACGAAAGGCGAAGTTTCAGGCCTTTCCAATAAAGAGTGGACCGATGACCATGATTACACTGATTCTTCGAAGGCTGCCACGGAATCGCAGGTCTACCAGGCCATGAAGAAGGCCCAGGAAACGGCTGAATCCCATGATACGGATACGCACATTCAAAAAGGCGCCTATGCTGTCGATGAGACACATCAGGTATCTATGGACATAGTAGATAAGTCAGGAAAGAAGACTGACGATAAAGTAATCATTACCGATATAGCTAAGGCCAGTGAAGTCGGCGATGTCTCCCGAATCGATACTGATTTGAAGAATAAAGATGGTTCTCCGACTACTGCAATTGACGCTATCAATCATGTCAATACGAAAATCGGCGACCAGCAGTATGTTACGGATGGCACGGCCAATGTGGTCACCAATGGCGACAGCGTGACCCGAGCTATCGGAGCTCTCGACAAGGCCATCGGTGAGGCGTCGACAGAAGCGGGGAAACATTCCACCGTGTCTGCCGGCAGCAACATCGTAGTCACACCGACTACGACAGCTGGAAAGACGGACTATCAGGTTGGGTTAGCTCAGGATATTACTGTAAATAGTATTACCGCAGATACAGTTACTGCATCGAGTAAAATCCAGACCCAGGACCTCGAAGCAGCAGGTTCAGCAACAGTCGGTAATGTCACTATCAACAAGGATGATAAAGGCACGATTGGTGGACTGACTAACACGACGTGGGATGTCGGAGATATCACATCTGGACAGGCGGCCACGGAAGACCAGCTGAAAGCAGCCACGTGGAATGCCGTCAATTATGATGGCGATGATAGCAAGGTCATTACGCTGCGGGAAAATACGACTATTCAGAATGTGGCTGATACGCCGATTGAACAGGACTCGAAGACCGCTGTCAATGCCGGTACGGTATACAGCGAAACAAGAGTCGAAAAGGATGGAGCTTTCGTCAAACAGGCGAATACGGCCGGTGAAAATTTGGCGGCCTTGGATTCACAGCTGACGACTAATACGGAATCCATTTATCGTATCAACAACCGCGTCTCGAATCTCGACAACAAGGTCAATAAGGTCGGTGCCGGCGCCGCTGCCTTGGCAGCCCTCCATCCACTGGATTTCGACCCGGATGACAAGTGGGACTTCGCCGTCGGTTACGGCAACTACCGCAATGCCAACAGCGTCGCTTTTGGTGCATTCTATCGCCCCAACGAAGACACCATGTTCAGCCTGGGCACGAACTTCGGCAACGGAGAAAACATGTTCAACGCCGGCCTGAGCTTTAAAATCGGCCAGGGCAGCGGCGTCACGACGTCACGGACTGCTATGGCCAAGAAAATCGAAGGCTTGGAAGACACTGTCGATAAACAGGATAAGAAAATCGCTGAACTGGAAGCCTTAGTCAAAGAACAGAGCGAATTGATCAAACAGTACGTCGGCCAGAAATAAAATAAACGCAGTTCGCATACGGCCGGTAGCCGGTCGCAAAAAAGTACACAGCCAACGGCCGTATGCGTAGTGGCTGTCCCTGAATCCTTTTGGGCCCGTCAGGTGCCGCCCGCTATGAGATTCGACCACATCCCATTCGAGTACCTGTAGGGGCTCGCACGTGGCGAGCCCGCTAAAGAGATTTGACCACATCCCACTCGAGTATAACGGCGGGCTTTTACAAGCGACAAATAAGGACGGCTTTTGGCAATACCATATTCAAAAAATAGAGCATTTTATGAAACCTTCTGACGAGGGATTTCATGAAATGCTCTTTTTTTACAAAATTTTTTCTGTAACATTTTATTAATATATTGTTAATATTAAATATTAATTATTTACAATAAAACGAATAAAAATATAATAACAAATAGAAATAATGACAGCTGAAAACAACGGTTTAATAGCGTAATAAAGCCTTTAAATAAGAAAAATAAGTGCTATAATGATGTCACAAAATGCATATATTATTTACATAAAAATGCAAAATAATGAAAGAAGGTGCATAGAAAAAATTCTTGCATAGTATATACGGTGAAATCATTATAAGCAAAGGATGCGCGAACTTATGAACAAAATATTTAAAGTTATTTACAGTAAAACAAGACATTGCTACGTTGTCGTCTCGGAACTGGCTAAAAGTCACTGCAAAACGGCAGGTAGTCATACGACAAGAAATAAAACAGCATTGACCGCGGCAGTGCTACTGACGTTAGGCGCTTTTTCGTTTATAGGAATGCCGACAGCCGAGGCACTTACGGATGATTCTGTTAATGATTATTTTACAGCATATGATAAAAACTATTTTGACAAAGATGGAAATAGAAGCACCGATTGGAAGAATGGTGAAGTAACAAATACAGATCAAGATAGTGAGCGTGTAGGAGCAAAAGGGACCGGTGCAATTGCAGCAGGATTATATGCACAGGCAGGACAGCAGACGGTTACTATCGGCAATCGTAATGCTGGTGCGTCAATGGGTAGTGTATACGTCGGTGAGTATAAGAATTATAATACTCCAACAAGTGCCAGTGTACCAGATGGCTTGGGAAATAACTATGTAACTTCCGTTGGCTTTATGTCTAATGCAACAAAGTATGGTACCGTTGCTATTGGTGCTAATGCGTCTGCTGAAGGTGAAGTGAATGACATAAAGTTTGGAGAAACGGATAAGAGTGGAACATACATGCACAGCCTGCCTGAAAATCCGAATATTACGGGAGCCTCAGTAGCTTTGGGCTATTCTGCTAAGGCAACAGCAGGAAATATTGCAATCGGTGCCTATTCAGATACCACCACAACAACATCTGCAACTGAGACTGCGTATACGAAACAGAAAGTAGCTAATTCCTATGTTTCCATAGGTAATTCGACGACACAGCGTCGCATTACTAATGTCGCTGACGGTGCCGATGCTACAGATGTTGCTACGGTCGGTCAGCTGCAGGCCTTGTCTAAGGAACTCGGTGGGTACAAGGCAGGTTTCGGCATCAAAATTGATCCCGATAGCACAGACACGACAAAGAATACCATCAGCCTGAACCGCAACCTTGGAACCAACTACACGGATGAAGAACATAAGGGCGATAAAAAGGTAACCGTAACGGCGGATGATACAGGACTTGTCCTCGGCGGTTATGCAGAAGATGAAGCCGGCAACAAGAATAATCCAGAAGTAACGTATGGCGCTACGGGTGATGATTCTGTTACGGTCGGCGGTAAGAACGGCTTGGCCTCTGGAAAGGGCAGTGTCGCAGCTGGTGGCATGGACAATGTGGCTTCTGGCGTTAACGCTACAGTTGTCGGCGGCGACTACAATGATGCTACCGGTAAGTGGTCTGCTGCACTCGGCGGACGTGATAATACAGCTTCTGGTGAAGATTCAACAGCTAGTGGTGGCAGCTATAATGTTGCTAATGGAATGCAGTCAGCCGTACTTGGCGGATATTCGAACAATGCACTGGGGACAGGAACGACGTCTATTGGTGGCTATGGTAAAGACTATGATGAGCATAATAATGTAATTTATGACAGCAGTGTAAATGGCAACTATTCTGTAAGCCTTGCCGGTGGCTCTACAGGCAAGGATGCAATGGGCGCTTTGGCTGCTGGTCATCAGGCAGTCGTCACTACGGCCAATGGCACGGCCATCGGCTATCAGGCAACGACCGATGAGGCGGGCACGATTGCTTTTGGCCATGACGCAGGGGATGTCTCCGGCTATACCATCAAATGGAAACAGCGTACGGACGGCAAGACCAATGCCGATAACACGACCAACGACTACACGCAGGCTCCGGAGTCCGTAACTGAGAATACGTATACGACGGCTGCCTACAACCGCCTCGTCAAAGTCGCCGACGGTATTGAAGATCATGATGTCGTCGTCATGGAACAGCTGAAAGACTACACGAAGACGGATGCGTCGAATATTGGCAACAATATCAAAGTCTATAAGACGGATGGACAGGGCAACGTACAGCTTGATAATAACAAAAAGCCTATCGAGAATACAGAGGCCACAAAAAAGGCTCAGCAAACCAACCAAAATGATTGGGGCGCAGCTATCGGTAATGGTGTAATTGCCAATCCTGAGAAAGAAGGGAAGAACGACCCGACAACAAACGGCTCCCAGCAACTCGTCACCGGCGGTACAGTCTACAAGGCCCTTCAGCAGCAGGCCAACGATTTGAAAGTCAATGCCGGCTGGGGTATCAATATTGCGGATGAAAAAGATGAGAAAACCGGGACTGTAACCAAGAAAAACGTCATCAGCCTGAACCGCAACCTGGGGACGAATTATGGTGTCACTAAACACAGTAATAGTAAAGGTAAAGTAACATTCGAAACGCAAGGAAAAAATTCTTTAATTTTAGGTGGTAGCGCCATAAATGACACCTGGTATGCTTATGAAAATGACAAAAATAAATATTTGGATCATGCTTATGGTACCTTCCAAGATGATTCTGTACTTGTTGGTGGTGTAAATAATGCTACTGGATCTAAAGGAGAGAAAACTCCTAGTGATCACAAGGGAAGTGTAGTCGTAGGTGGTGCATATAACATTGCATCTGGAAACTACGCGTTGATTAGTGGTGGTAGCGAGAATTTAGCAAATGGTGGAAGCAGTGCTATATTAGGCGGATATCAAAATGAAATTCCGGATTCGGATAGGGCTATATATAGTACGATTGTTGGTGGTACCTATAATATTGCTTCTGGAATAGGCGCAACAGCTGTAGGCGGCGGGAATGATATTTATAATTCTCTTCAATATCAAAATAAAGCATCTGGCTCATATTCTACTACTGTAGGTGGTGAGGGAAATGAAGCATCTGGAGATCATTCTGTTACAGTGGGCGGTATAAATAATAAAGCTAGTGGATCGAGTGCTATAGTAATTGGTGGTACTGCGAACGAAGCTGGTATTGCAAACAAAAGATCTTCCGATACTGGCGCTATTATTATAGGTGGTCGATATAATGTAAATAATGGGTGGGATTCTGTTATCTTTGGAGGAAATTCAAATGTTGTAAATGGTACCACTAGTTCTATAATGGGTGGCGCTGGCAATGTTGCATCGGGAACTACTACAACTGTTGGAGGCGGTCTGAGAAATGTTGCAGCGGGAGTGTATTCAGCAGCTTTCGGCGGATACCAATCTTTTGTTGGCGGCGAGCTTTCAACGGGAATAGCAGGTGGATCTACGGCAGACAATGCTTATCTCTCTTTGGCTGCCGGATATCAGTCTGTTGTTACGAATAATGCTCTTGTACGTGAAGGCTTTTCAGTATCAGAAGAAAAAGGCAGAGAATTACTTGCCAAAGTAAAATCTGGTGAGGCATCGGGATATTATGAAGCATCGCCTCTCGGGGGTGGAGAGTATTGGGTCACGCATTATAAAAATATCTCAACTGCCTTGGGATACCAAGCTACGGCTGATGAATCAGGGACGATTGCTTTAGGCCATGATAAGGGTGACACACTCATTACTTATAAATGGCCGCAAAAAGCGTGGAAATCCGGGGATTCTTATTGGACATACAATGAGAATACTGGAGGTATTGATACCATTTCTGAAGAGGAATATCAAAAATTACAGAATAGTGATGGCACATGGAATGATTATACAGCTTCTCCAACTGCGGAAACAGGTACTTATGACACTGCTTATTATAATCGTCTCGTCAAGGCAGCTGACGGTAAAGATGCTCATGATGTCGTTGTCATGGAACAGTTGACTCCTTATACCAAGTCTGATGCAAGCAATATTGGTGCTAATCTGAAGACCTACACTGTTGGTGACGATGGAGAAACCATCACCCAAGCCGAAGCATCAGATGCAGATAAGACTAAAAACAAAAATGCCTGGGGTGCAGCTCTCGGCACTGGCAAGGTAGCAGATCCGAAGGCAACAGGTGAAACGGGAGCAGAACAAAATGGTTCTGAGCAGCTCGTCACTGGCGGTGCGGTATTTAATGAAACGCGTATCAGTGCAAAAGACGACCAAGGTAAGGCCAAGACATATAATTATCTGGACGTCAATGCTTCTGCCGGGAAGAACTTGGAAGCCCTTGATTCTGCTTTAAAGACGGTCAGCGATTCTCATACGGCTTTAACAGTAGAAGGTAAGCCAGCCGGTACACAGGATGAAAAAACAAAAAAAGATGTCTACACTGGCAAGAACATTCTGCTCCATGAATCTAAGGATAAAGAGACCGGCAAAGTCACCTATGATATGAAGTTGTCTAAGGATATCGTCCTTGGCGAAGCATCTGAAGGTAAGGGCGGCAGTCTCAATGTATATTCCGATTCCTCGGATGCCAACAATCAGAGCAATCATGTCAGCATTACAGGTTCCACCATCAGCGTCAACTATCCTAAAGTTGGCACGGATGGTAAGACTACAACAGATACACGTGGCGTTATTCTTGGTGTCGGTGAAGATTCTCAAGGCGGTGCAGATGGCTACATTGCTTTCAATAATGCAGGCGGCGGCTATACTTATCTTCATAGTGCTACCGATGCGCCGAAGGACCTGCAGAATCGTTTGGAATATGTAGGTAATGATAGTCATAAGAAGTACATCGCCAATTTGGATGACGGCATTACCTTTGCCGGTGATGTTAAAAATACTGTTCCGAAGGACTCCACGCAGACTTCGACAAAGTTCAACACAACAATCAATGTGGTAGGCGGTGCTAAAACAAAAGATGATTTGACAGAGGGGAACATCGGTGTTGTTTCCACCCCCGCAGCAGAAGATGAAAAGGGAAATCAGACTCAGGCATCCAAACTTGAAATCAAGCTGAACAAGGATCTGAAGGGCATCAACTCTATCAGCAATCAGACGACAAAAGATGGCACGACAACTGGTGCCAAGATTAATCTTGCTGCGAATGGTACTACGACCATCTCCGGCGGTGATGTCAATGTCGACGGCAACAAGGTCACCGGTCTGAAAGACGGCGAAAATGACACGGATGCTGTCACTGTAAAACAGTTGAATGGCAAGGCTAATGTGGATGCATCCAATATTGGGGCCAAACTCAAGAGTTCTGATGGCAAGTCCAATGCAAGCACTGAGGAAATCACAGCTAACAAAGACGCCTGGGGCAAGGCTCTTGGTGCCGGTACGTTCACTACAGGCACATCCGACAAGGCTACGGATGCATCTACTTCCGACCAGCTGGTAACAGGCAAGACGCTTTACGATTACGATGCGCCAGTTGCAGCTGCTGGTAAGAGTTTGACCTATGTCTCGGCAAACAACACGACAGGCCAGAATCTGAGCGCTCTTGATGCACAGGTCAAAGCCAATGCAGATGAGTTGGACAAACCGAACCACAATATCAAATTCTATTCTGTTGATGATAAGATTTTAAAGTATCTTCCTAAGGTAGGCAACTACAGCAGCAATGAGGCGAATGATGGTGCTAAGGGCATGGGCAGTATGGCTGCCGGTGTTTACACTCATAGTGATGGCATTGCTTCGACGGTGGCCGGTTTCTATTCTGGCGTCATCAATTCGAAAACAGATGGTCTTGATCTCCGCGGGGCAACGGCTCTGTCCTACGGTGCATTCAACTTCAACCAGAATACAGATACTACAAAAACGTACAGCGGCGTAGCTAACAGTATCGTCGGTCAGGCCAATGCGACGACTGACTCGAATGCCGCCATCATCTATGGTGCAGGCAATACGGTCACCAATTCTTATCGGAAGATTGATGATGCGAATGCATCTGAAATTATGCAGGCTGCTTTGAGTAAGGATGTCAAAAAACTAGATGAGGCTTTACAGAAAGCTGTTCCGAACAGTGGTGCCCAGGTCATGGTCATGGGCGGCGGCAACACCGTTGACAAAGCCTACATGACCCAGGTTACCGGCGTAGGCAATAAAGTTACGGGTGCAGACAGCACCTACGCAAAAGAAACCTCGACGCAGTACAATTTCGTCGACGGCTTCCAGAACGAACTGTCCAACGGCAAGCATGACTATATCATCGGCTCGAATAACAAGGTCAGCGGCGACAGCGTAGATAAGAACCAGTCCAACATCATCTTCGGCGATAACCACAAGCTGACGGACCAGAAGAACAACGTCATCATCGGTTCGTCCGATAAGGCCGACGATGAAACGACAGTTTCCGACATCGTAGCCATCGGCCACAACGCCAAAGTCAGCGCTGAGGGCGGCGTAGCCATCGGCAGTGGCTCTGCAGTAGCAGCTCCTACTGAAAAAGTAAGTGGCTATGATCCTACCACGAAGGCTCAGTCTACAGATAAGACTTCCCATGTCTGGAATGCAACTACCAGCGCTGTATCCATTGGTACCGCTGATGGCACAGTAACCCGTCAGCTCAACGGCGTAGCTGCTGGCACAAACGACACCGATGCCGTTAACGTCGCACAGTTAAAGAAGTTGGGTGACAACACGGTTCAGTATGATTTAAATACCAATAAGGGTAAGATTACTCTTGCTGGTCAACAAGGTACGACAATTACCAATGTAAAGAGTGCCCTTGATGGTGCCAAAGATGCAGAAGGTAAGGATGCCACGATTGCTACAGCAACCGGCGATGCTCTGAAGAATGCAGCTAACCTTGGCGATTTGCAGAAAGTCTACAACGATGTCAATGCAAAAGCCAGTGCTGCTCATACAGCCCTGACCGTAGAAGGCGGCATGCAAGCCGGTACCCAGGATGAAAAGACTAAACAAGATGTTTATGCCGGCAAGAACATCCTGCTCCATGAATCCACAGATGCTACGACTGGCAAGGTCACGTATGATTTGAAGCTGTCTAAGGATATCAACATCGGCAAGCCGGGCAAAGACGGTGAAGACGGTAAAATCGGCATCGACGGCAAAGATGGCCATATCGGCCTGAACGGCTCCGACGGCATCACGGTCCGCGGTCTTGACGGCAAAGATGGTGCACCGGGCAAAGATGGTGTCACCATCACCGGCCCGAAGGGGGCAGATGGTACTGACGGTAAAGTCGGCATCTCTGGCAAGGACGGCAAAGATGCGGTCTCCATTTCCGGCAAAGACGGCGTTGGTCATATTGGCCTCACAGGTCCTGCCGGCACCAATGGCATGAATGGTGCAGATGGTAAACCGGGAACTTCTATCGATATCACCGTCAAGAACGGCTATGATGGAAAAACTGGAACAGATGGCAAGGATGGTGTCAAAGGTGAAAAAGGCGTAGATGGCACAAGCCTGACCCGTATCGTCTACACCGACAAGACTGGTGAACATCAGGTAGCTACCATGGAAGATGGTCTGAAATTCAAGGGTGATGATACGACTGTCATTAACAAGAAACTGAACAACACCCTGGAAATCATCGGCGGTGCGAAAGGTAAACTGACAGAAGGCAACATCGGCGTCATCAGCAAAGATGGCAAACTGAATGTCCAGCTGGCCAAAGTTTTGACGAAGATTACGTCCATCAGCAACCAGACAACAACTGGTGAAGGTGATCAGGCGAAGACGACCGGTGCTAAGATTGACCTTGGTGACGATGGCAACATCAGTGTCAACGGCGGCAAGATTACCAACGTAGGCAGTGGTATCGAAAAGGGCACCGACGACAAGTACACGGTAACAGATGCTAATAAAACCAATGCTGCTAACATCGGCGACGTGGACAACATGGTCAAACAGGCTGTGGATGGGCTTTCCAATACTACCGATACAAAACTGGCAGATAAAGCCAATGTGAATGCTTCTAACGTGGGAGCTAATATTTCCGGCTCTGATGAACAGAAGAAGGCTAACGAAGAAGCTTGGGGCGATGCTCTTGGTAAAGGTGAAATCAAAGCTGGTGAAAAGCGTCTTGTAACCGGTGATACTGTTGCTAAGGCTATTGGCGATGAAAAGACAGCCCGCGAAGCAGCTGATCAGGCTATCAATGAAAAGATTGGTACTCTGGATAAGGATGGAAATTACATCAAGAAAGATGATTCCATTTCTAAGAACCTGAGTACCCTTGATGGTCAGGTCAGTAAGATTTCTAGCGATGTATCTAACCTCAGTGACAACGCTGTTCAGTACGATAAGGACACCAACAAGTCGAAAGTCACGCTGGCAGGTGAAGGCGGCACGACCATTGATAATGTTAAAGATGGTACATTGACTGAAAACGGTAAAGAAGCTGTAAATGGTGGTCAGCTCTGGAAAGTCGACCAGAAGGTGGAAAATAACACCACTGAAATCAATAAAATCAAAAATGGTGACTTTACAGATGCCAGCAAGACAGCTATCCATAACATCGCCAAGGATGCAGTCGAAGTAGTCGGTGGAGTGAACACGACAGTCAAGAAGACGGAAGGTACGGACAAGACGCCGACGACCTATGCGGTCAATGTTGAAGGCACGGGCAAGGTCGTTTCTGGCGATACGGGCCTGATTTCTGGTGACACGCTCTACAAGGAAGTCCATGTCGACAAGGATGGCTCTTACATCAAGGGCAGCAACACCGTCGGTCAGAACCTGTCTGCTCTGGACACGGGCCTCAAGACGACGAGCGACCTCATCCACACGAATGACAAGGGTGATACCATCCAGATTGGTGGCAACAGCACGGCTACGAAGATAGATGTCAGCGGCAAGGATGCCAATGGCAATACGACAGGCCGCGTCATCACCGGTGTCGTCAGTGATGCTAACGACCCGAACAGCGCAGCTAACGTCGGTTACGTCAATGGCCTCACGGCTGCCAATACACAGCAGATTTACCGCGACATGAACAACGCTTACAGCCGTCTGGATACGAACATCAACAGAGCCGCAGCCGGCAGCAATGCTTTGGCAGCCCTCCATCCGCTTGATTTCGACCCGGCTGATAAAGCAAGCTTCGCCGTCGGCTATGGCCATTACCATAACGCCAACGCAGCCGCTGTCGGCGCCTTCTACCAGCCGAACGCCAACACCATGGTCAACATGGGCATTTCCCTTGGCAACGGTGACCCGGGCTTCAATGCCGGCGTCTCCTTCAAGATTGGCAAAGGCTCCGCATATAACGGCGTCAGCAAGGCCGAAATGGCACAGACCATCCATGACCAGGCTGCAGAAATCTCGACTATCAAAGCCAACGATGCAGCTAAGGATAAACGGATCGATGCCCTGGAAAAAGAAAACCAGGAAATGAAGAAACAGATCCAGGAAATCCTGGCCCGCCTGAATGGATAAAAGATAGTGCTGATGCACTGACATAGCCAAAAGAAACCAGCCACAGCGTGAGAAATCACACTGTGGCTGGTTTTTTGTCTCAGATGCGACTTCGCCGCGACAGACTCAAACTGACAACGACGCTTCGGGAAACCCTCAGCGCGT
>OGYE01001777.1_pt1 | contig 13793 bp, 9 predicted proteins | sample 1576471 | NCBI WGS metagenome assembly OGYE01 (sample SAMEA3541532, study PRJEB24748) | human gut metagenome | biome: human gut; feature: human-associated habitat; material: faeces | place: China | collected 2012
TAAGAATCGAAGAAGAACTTGGAACAAGTGCTGTATATCCTGGAAACAGAGCATTTAACGTAAAATAATTAAAAATTAAACATATCGTATGATGTCAGAGGTAAAAGGTCTAAGCCTGTATGAGCATTAAAGTCAGGGCTTTTACCTTAGGCATAATTGTATAGCTTTATTGTATTAAAAATATATGAATATTTTATACAATGAATAATAGGAATCCTTTTTAGGCATGGAAGATGCCTGAAAGGGATTTTTTAATATAGAAAATTTCATAGAAATCCTATTATGTAAAAAAATTTGATTAAAAAGTGGCAAAATAAATGTTCTTATCAAATTACACAACAAAATAGGAATATAAAGTTAGGTCTTTGATTTGTAACCAAACAAAAGTGCATAGTACCAAACAAAATATACACTAGTGAAAATTGTCATAAAAAAGTAAAATTGGAAATAAATGTAAAATCCTAATTACAAATAGGAGGTATGAGTGACGAATATACAGACTGAAAGTAAGAAAAGATTGCGAATTGTAAGAGAATGGTTACAAATGTCACAGGCACAGTTGGCAAAAGAATTACATATGAATACGGAAGCTTATAGAAGAATAGAGGTTGGAAAGGTAAACATTCCGATTGAAATACTATATGAATTAGAAAATAAATTTGATATTTCAGCAAGTTTTATTATATGTGGAAATGTACAAAGTGATATGGATAAATGTTTGGATGTAGATGTATTACTTAGAAATGAATTGGAAGGTTTTGAACAGAGAATAAAGAAATATCAGGCTGAAGAAGGTTTTGAACAGAGAATAAAAAAATATAAGAATAAAATATGTGATAATTAAAATAAGGATAGTACGAAAAAGTTAATATATTTAGCAAAATATTTTAAATGTGTTTATGTGGAGAAGGTTTTGCTTAGTTATAAATTATAGGGAATAATTTATAAAATACGAAAGAAGAAATATATATAACACAATGTCATTATTCGTAGAATGAATATGATGTTGTGTTTTTATGTATAGGAGAAATGAATGAAAAAGATTTTAATTTGGGTAAGTGATGAAAGCCTGAAAAAAGTAAGTATGGTGGTAAATGAAGTAAATAGTGATATTTGTATATTATCAGTTAAAACGCAAAAAGAGGCAAATTCAGTTATAATTAATAATGATGTTGATTTGTTTATTATTGAAATAAATTCAAATAACGATAGTTTTGAATTTGCGAAAGATGTAAGAAAACAGAGGGCGTATAGATTTATTCCGGTTGTTATTATGGCTGATAATGAGAAACTTATTTTTCAAGCATATGAAATTGTCAGATGCTATGCTTTTATGAAAAAACCATATGACATGGAAGGACTAAAAGAAATATTGAAGAAACTAAATAATTATAAATTTGTAAAAAGAAAGAGTGACAAAGTTAAATTTAAGCACAATGGTGTTATTTATTTTTTTAATAAATCCGAAATAAAATATATAGAAAACAGCAACAGACAGGTTAAGATATATAGTAATGATACGGTTACAAACATAGGGTATAAAACATGTGACAGTATTATAGAGCGATTAGGTTGTAAAGATTTTGTACGGTGTAGCAGAAATGGTATAGTAAATGCAGCTCATATAGTAAATATTAGTGATGAAGGAATAATTGAAATCAAGGAATTTGATAAAAAGATAGAAATTGGAAGTAGTATTAAAAAGCAATTTATACAGGATATCAATGAATTAAATATTTTATTTAACTTAGATATATATAAAGTTATCAGGTAAGTTAAATTACATATAAAATAATAAAGATGGGTCGGGAAAATCATAGAAAAAACGAAATGACATAAAAAGTTATAAAAAAAGTGCTTGATTTTATCGCTTTACCTTACTAAAATAAATATGATAGTGTCACAAAAGATAAGATTAAGGGTGACAACTGGAGAGTTCTGATAGCTGAGGTAAACAGTTATACAGACGCCGAAGGTGTAAGGTGATATTTAAATTTTTAGAAGCATCACTAATCTCTCAGGCAAAAGGACAGGAGGAATATTATGAGCAATTTTACAGATTTTTTAGTTAAGGTAGATGATTTAGTTTGGGGAATCCCACTTATTGTGTTGATTCTTGCAGCAGGCATCTACCTTACTTTTCGGTTAAGACTATTACAGATAGTGCATTTGCCTAAGGCACTTAAGTATATGTTTAAGAACGAAGAAGAAGGACACGGGGAAGTTAGTAGTTTTGGAGCACTATGTACAGCATTATCAGCAACAATTGGTACAGGTAACATTGTAGGTGTAGCAACAGCTATTGGATGTACAGCACTTGGTACTGCAGTAGGTGGACCGGGAGCGTTATTTTGGATGTGGGTAGCTGCTTTCTTTGGAATGGCAACAAAATATTCAGAAGGATTTTTAGCAGTACGCTATAGAACGATTGATGAAGAAGGTCATGTACTTGGTGGACCATTCTATTACATAGAAAATGGTATGGGACATAAATGGAAATGGCTTGCGAAGATATTTGCATTCTTTGGAGCATGTGTAGGTTTATTTGGTATCGGAACATTTACACAGGTTAACGGAATTGCATCAGCGGTCCAGTCATTCTTTGACCCTAATAAAGAAAATACAATTAGTATTCTAGGAAATGATTATTCAATTGCTATTGTAATCACAGCTTTTGTTTTAGCTATCTGTGTAGGATTGGTTGTAATTGGTGGTATTAAGAGAATTGCTAATGTATCACAGGTAATTGTACCATTTATGGCTGTTTTATATATTGTTTCAGTATTAGTTTTAATTGTAACTAATATTACAAAATTACCTGGAGCAATAGCGACAATAGTTGAATATGCATTTGGTGCAAAGGCAGTAGCAGGTGGTGTATTTGCATCTATAGCAATTTCAATGCAAAAAGGTATAGCAAGAGGTATTTTCTCAAATGAAGCAGGCCTTGGTTCAGCACCTATCGCAGCAGCTGCAGCAAAGACAAAAGATCCTGTTCGTCAGGGACTTGTAACAATGACAGGTACTTTCATAGATACAATTATTGTTTGTACGTTAACTGGTCTTTCAATTGTAATGATGGGTTCATATAAAGTTGTCGGACTTGAAGGTGTTCAGGTTACAACACATGCTTTCCAGAACGGATTAAGTTTTCTCCCATCAGAAGTTTCAGCATTCATATTAATGGTATGTTTAGTATTCTTTGCATTCACAACTATTCTTGGATGGGATTACTATGGTGAAAGATGTTTGGAATATTTATCAAATAAAAGTAAAACTGCTGTAAAGGTTTATAGATGGTTATACATTTTAGCAGTATTCATCGGACCATATATGACTGTTAAGGCAGTATGGACAATCGCAGATATATTTAATGGACTTATGGCCATTCCAAATATTATTGCATTGTTTGTATTAAGTGGTATAGTTGCAAAAGAAACAAAAGATTATTTTGATGAAAAAAAGAAACAGAATAATAAATAGAGTATCTTAATAAATATTTTAGGAAGATATAAAACAATAAAAATAAGAAGGCAGTCTGAATGCTGATTATATGTACGAGAAATTTCGGATACATATAATAATGATTCAGGCTGCCTTTTAAGTATATGCATTTTGACGCAAGATATAAGTATATTCAGATTAGTTTACAAATATAATTTAAGTTATGTTCTTAACCTATTTATTTAAATGAAAGAACGCGGGGAAGTCAAACAAAAACATAGTTTGTTTAAAATGATTTCTGCATTATAATTAAGAAATTATTTGAGTAGAAAAATAATAAGAAAATCTTTTGTAAATATGGATGTTTTACAACAAAGGTATAATTGAATTTTTTTAGTAACTATGGTATTCTAGTTACAGATTTTGTATTAGTGCGCCCATTTTGTGGAATGATACAGATAAACATACGAAATAATAATAGAAAAAAGAGGAATAAACAATGAAGAGAGTGTTACTTAAACTTAGCGGTGAAGCTTTAGCCGGTGATAAGAAAACCGGATTTGATGAGGCAACTTGTGTTGCAGTTGCTAAGCAGGTTAAGCAACTTGTAGATAAGAATATAGAAGTTGGAATAGTTATAGGTGGAGGGAATTTCTGGAGAGGTCGTACAAGCGAAAAGATTGACAGACCTAAGGCAGATGGAATCGGTATGCTTGCCACAATTATGAACTGTATGTATGTGTCAGAAATATTCAGAACAGAAGGAATGGACACAGATGTATTTACACCATTTACATGCGGAACATGGACTAAATTATTTTCAAAGGATGAAGCTGTTAATGGATTAAAGGCAGGTAAGGTTTGTTTCTTCGCCGGAGGAACAGGTCATCCATATTTTTCAACAGATATGACAATGGTTTTAAGAGCCATTGAAATTGAAGCAGATTGTATTTTAGGAGCTAAAGCAATTGACGGTGTGTATGATAGTGATCCTGCTGTTAACCCGGATGCTAAGAAATATGATGAATTACCAATAAGTAAGATTGTAGATGACAGACTTGGAGTAATTGATCTTGCAGCAAGTGTTTTGGCAATGGAAAATAAAATGCCAATGCTTTTATTCGGATTGAATGAAGAAAATAGCATTATTAAGGCAGCAACAGGCGAGAAAATAGGAACAAAAATTACAGTAGAATAATTTATAGAATGAAGGAGTTTTAACATGGAAGAATTAATTATGACATATGAAGATAAGATGGAAAAGTCATTAGACAATTTATATGGTGAATACACATCTATTAGAGCTGGACGTGCTAATCCACATATTTTAGATAAGATTACAGTTGATTATTACGGTTCACCAACACCACTTCAGCAGGTTGGCAATATATCAGTGCCTGAAGCAAGAATGATTGTAATTCAGCCTTGGGAAGCATCTATTTTGAAAGATATTGAAAAAGCACTTTTAATGTCTGATTTAGGATTAACACCAACTAATGATGGAAAGATGATTAGACTTGTTTTCCCTGAATTAACAGAAGAAAGAAGAAAAGAACTTGTAAAGGATGTTAAGAAAAAAGGTGAAAATGCAAAAGTTGCAGTTAGAAATATTAGAAGAGATGCAATGGATGCAATTAAGAAAAAAGGAAAAGAAGATGGAATTTCAGAAGATGAAATTAAGGAATATCAGGATGATGTTCAGAAATCTACAGATAAATATGTTGCAAAGATTGATGCAGCAGTAGAAGAAAAATCAAAGGAAATATTAACAGTATAATAGAAATGTTAATAAATCCTCAGCAAAAACAATTTCGTATTAATAAGTGGCTTTTGCAAAGAATAAAAATTGATTCTGTGCAAAAGCCATTTTAGAATGTATACAGAAACCGGAGGAAGTATGGCAGAGAGTATAGATTTAACAGGAATGAATATACCTAATCATATTGCCATTATTATGGATGGCAATGGAAGATGGGCAAAAAAGAGATTTTTACCTAGAAATGCAGGACATGTGGCAGGAGCAAAGACAGTAGAAAAAATAATAGAAGACGCATATGATTTAGGCGTTAAGTATTTGACTGTATATGCATTTTCAACAGAAAACTGGAACAGACCTGATGATGAAGTTGCAGCTTTAATGAAACTTCTCAAAAATTATTTAAAAGACTGTATTAAAAGAGCAAACAGCAACAATATGAGAGTAAGAGTTATAGGTGAAAGGAGCAGATTAGAACCTGAGATTGTTGAAAAAATAGAAGAATTAGAAGAGTGTTCAAAAAATAATACAGGTATTACATTTATCATTGCACTTAATTATGGAGCAAGAGATGAAATTGTAAGAGGAATCAGAAAAATATCTAGAGAATGTGCTGAAGGCAAAATTGCTCCGGAAGATATTACAGAAGATATGTTTAACGGTTTTTTAGATACTCACGATATTCCTGACCCTGATTTATTAATCAGAACAAGTGGAGAGTTAAGATTGTCAAATTATCTTTTATGGCAGCTTGCATATACAGAATTTTATTTTACAGATGTTTTATGGCCTGATTTTAATAAAGAGGAATTAAAAAAAGCTATAGCTAAGTATAATGAAAGAGACAGAAGATTTGGAAAAGTTGAGGAGAACTAAAGATGGTAATCAGTAAATTTATGAATAAATCTTTTTATGAAAGACTTTTTAGCGGAATAATTTTGGTGATAATTGCACTTATAACCATTATTTTAGGAAATGATGTTTTACTTGTTACAGTTGGAATTGTTTCCTTAATTGGTTTATATGAAATGAACAGAGTGTTTGGTATTGAAAAATATGCTACAGGAATAATGGCATATATTGCAGTAATTATTTATTATGCAATGCTTCGTTTTGATATGATGACATATGTTCCATTTTTAATAGTTGCATTACTCATTGCGTGCATGGCTGTTTATGTTTTTGAATTTCCAAAATGCAAGACTGAACAGGTAATGGCAGCAATTTTTGGAACAATATATGTAGCAGTTATGTTATCTTTTGTTTATTTGGTAAGAATGGGTAATAATGGTGCATATAATGTATGGTTGATATTCTTATGCTCATGGGGAAGTGATACATGTGCGTATGTATTTGGTGTAGCATTTGGAAAGCATAAAATGGCACCGGTGTTAAGCCCAAAGAAATCTATAGAAGGTGCTGTAGGTGGAATACTTGGAGCAGCTGTATTAGGATTTATATATGCAACAGTATTTCAGAATAATATAGAAATGAGATATTTAGACCCTAGAATAGCATATCCAATCGTATGTGCAGCAGGAAGTCTTATTGCAATGACAGGAGATTTAGCTGCATCAGCAATAAAGAGAAATCATGATATTAAGGATTATGGTACACTTATACCGGGACATGGTGGCATAATGGATAGGTTTGACAGCGTAATATTTGTTGCACCTATAGTATGGCTCTTAATAAATTTCTTCTAAAATTTTAATATGAAAAAACTTAAATGTTAACAATTACAACATATACATTAGATAAAATATCATTTATGATAATTTTATGGTGCAGGTAAAATAAAAATAATTGTAGAATAGGTGGGAATGACAGTATGTCAAATATTATCAGTATTATAATAGCATTAATAATTTTCAGCGTATTAGTATTAATACATGAATTTGGACATTTCATTGTAGCAAAGAAAAATGGAATAGTAGTAAATGAATTCTCCATTGGAATGGGACCAAGAATTTGTAGTTTTGAAAAAGGTGGAACAAAGTATTCAATTAAATGTCTTCCATTTGGTGGCTCATGTGCCATGTTAGGAGAAGATGAAGATACAGTTGTAGAAGGTTCATTTAATTCAAAGTCGGTGTGGGCAAGAATGGCAGTAGTTTTTGCAGGACCTTTCTTTAACTTTATTCTTGCATTTGTTTTATCAGTCATTGTTATAGCAGCAATTGGAACAGATAAATCTTATGTAACGGCAGTGGATAAGTCATCACCTGCTTATGAAGCAGGGCTTAGAAAAGGAGATATAATTACTAAATATAATGGTACAGGAGTAAGTATCGGTAGAGAATTGTATTTAGAAGATTTTGTTAATCCTTTAGGTTCGGATAATGTAAAACTTACATTCATAAGAGATGGAAAAAAACAGAAAATTTCTTATAAGCCGGAAGAAGTAAAGAAATATATGGTTGGTATGTCATATAATTCCGGTGATACAGAGGCGACTATAGGAAATGTAACAGCCGGCAGTGCAATGGATGAAGCAGGAGCTCAGCCGGGAGATGTAGTGGTTGCTGTTGATGGAACAGAAATTAAATCAGGTGATGAGTTACAGAAATATATTGAAGAAAATCCATTTGGTGATAATACAGTTACGATAACGGTTAATAGAAATGGAAAGACTAAGGAACTTAAGATGACACCTCAGTATCAGACGGTTTATTCAAAAGGTTTTGAGTACAATCTTGCAAGAAAGAGAATGTCATTTGGAAGAACTTTAAAATATAGTTTTGTAGAAGTAAAATACCAGATTAATACAGTATTAAAGAGTTTAAAGATGCTTGTTACCGGAAAGGTTTCAGCAAATGAAGTATCAGGACCGGTGGGAATTGTAAGTGCAATTGGTGATACTTATAAAGCAAGTAAATCAGAAGGTGCATACAGGGCACTTTTAAGTCTCATCAATATGGCTATAATGTTGAGTGCAAACTTAGGTGTGATGAATCTTTTACCTTTGCCGGCATTAGATGGTGGAAGACTTGTATTTTGCATTATTGAAGTTATTAAGGGAAAACCTGTATCAAGAGATAAGGAAGGAATGGTACATTTCATTGGATTTGCATTATTGATGGTATTAATGCTATTCTTAATCTTTAACGATGTTAGAAAACTGTTGTAAGTAACTGCAAGTAATGTGAATGAAATTTTTTATAAATTTGTAAAATGCATCTGATTTGCAATAAAAATTAGGAGTCTGAATATGTATAGAGATTGTACAAAAGTGATAAAAATAGGTGATAAGGTAATTGGAGGAGGAAATCCAATCCTTATTCAGTCAATGACGAATACTAAAACAGAAGATGTAGAGGCAACTGTAAAGCAGATAAAGGAGTTAACTGTTGCAGGATGCGATATTATAAGATGTGCAGTTCCAACAATGGAGGCTGCTAAGGCTTTGAAGAAAATAAAAAAACAAATATCCATTCCATTAGTTGCAGATATTCATTTTGATTATAGACTTGCAATAGCAGCAATGGAAAATGGTGCAGATAAGATAAGAATTAATCCGGGAAACATCGGCAGCTTAGATAGAGTTAAAGCTGTAGTAGATGTGGCTAAGGAAAGAAATATCCCTATCCGTGTCGGTGTTAACAGCGGCTCATTAGAAAAACATATATTAGAAAAATATGGAAGAGTGACAGCAGAAGGAATTGTGGAGAGTGCACTTGATAAAGTTAAAATAATAGAAGATTTAGGCTATGATAATCTTGTTATAAGCATTAAATCATCAGATGTTTTAATGTGTGTAAAAGCTCATGAACTGATTGCTGATAAAACTAAATATCCATTACATGTTGGTATAACTGAATCAGGAACAGTTACATCAGGAAACATTAAGTCTGCAATTGGATTAGGACTTATTTTGAGTCAGGGAATAGGAGATACTATAAGAGTTTCTCTTACAGGAGATCCTGTTGAAGAGATAAGAAGTGCTAATTTAATTTTAAAGACTTTAGGATTAAAGCAGGGAGGAATTTCTGTAGTTTCATGCCCTACTTGTGGAAGAACACAGATTGACTTAATAGGACTTGCAACAAAAGTAGAAAAATTAGTGGAAAAATACCAGAATCTTGATATTAAAGTAGCTGTTATGGGATGTGTTGTAAACGGACCGGGAGAAGCTAAAGAAGCAGATTTGGGAATAGCAGGCGGAAATGGTGTCGGTATCCTTATGAAAAAAGGTGAAATAATTAAAAAGGTTCCTGAAGAAGAATTACTTAAAGCATTAGAATACGAATTGAAAAATTGGAGTGAGTAATATATGGAAAGAAAAACTTTTTTTGAAGTATTTCCAGATGTAAAACTTAATAGTGAATTAACAGAAATATTTGAACAGGTTGAAGTTACAAGAATTACTGCTAACAGAGACAGAACAAAATTGCGTATTTATATAGAAAGCAGCAGGCTTATTAATAAGCCTGCTATTTTATCTGTAGAAAATGAATTATGCAGACAATTAAAGATGGGAAAGAAAATATCCGTTCAGATAATGGAGCATTACAGTTTATCACAACAATATACTCCAAAAAATTTATTTGACATATATAAGGATAGTATTTATACGGAACTTTCCCAAAAAAGTGCGCTGATAGCGACAATGTATAAAAAGGCACAATTTCAGTTCTTGTCCGATTCAGCTTTAGAGATGGAACTTGAAACGCATCTTATGACAGAGGAACGTATGAATGTCATAAAAAATACAATTGAGAATATTTACAATATTCGTTTTAATATTCCGCTAAAAGTTGTAATTAAGAAAGTTGAAGCACAAAAGGACAAATTTAAAGAACAGAAAGAAAAGAAACTTAGAAATGAAGTTGAAATCTTAATGAGCAGAAATAAGAGCAATAAGCCTGAAAAACAGGAAGAAAAGGCACAGGAAACACCTGAAAGACCTAAGATTGTAAAATCAACCCGCTCGGATAATCCTGATGTCGTATATGGTAGAGATTTCGAATTTGATGAAGAAACTAAAATTGCAGAATTATTTGATGACTCAGGTGAAGTAGTTATTAAGGGACAGATATTTAATATGGATGAAAGAGAAACAAGAAAAGGAAAGATTATTGTTTCTTTATCTGTAACTGATTTTACAGATAGTGTAATGGTTAAATTGTTCTTAGATAATACAGAGGTTTTGGCAGATTTTAAAAGTCGTGTAGGTAAAGGCAAATTTGTAAGAATTAAAGGTAGAGCAGCTTATGATCCATATGATAAGGAAGTAAATGTTGGACACATCTTTGGAATGAAGCTTATATCAAATTTTGTTGAAATAAGACATGACACAGCAGTTGATAAGAGAATTGAATTACACTGCCATACAAAAATGAGCGATATGGACGGTGTAAGTGATGTAAGAAAAATTGTCAGAAGGGCTTATGACTGGGGTCACAAAGCAATTGCAATTACTGACCACGGTGTTGTTCAGGGCTTCCCTGATGCATGGCATGAATATTGCGATATCAAGAGTATGTGTAAAAAGCAGGGAAAAGAATTTGACTTTAAAGTAATATATGGTGTTGAAGCATATCTTGTAGATGATTTGAAGGATATGATAACAAATCCAAGAGGACAAAGCCTTAAAGACAGATATGTAGTATTTGATATCGAAACAACCGGTTTTATTCCATCTCTTGATAAAATAATAGAAATAGGTGCCGTTAAAGTTGAAAATGGTCAGATTGTGGACAGGTTTAGTACTTTTGTAAATCCTAAAGTGCCTATTCCATTTAGAATTGAAAAGTTAACCGGTATTAATGACAATATGGTAATTCATGCACCTGAAATTGAAGAAGTACTTCCAAAGTTCCTTGAATTTTGCGAAGGAGCAATTATGGTGGCACATAATGCGGATTTTGATATGAGTTTTATTTCAGCAAATGCAAAAAGATTAGGATTACCATGCGATTTTACAGTTGTGGATACATTATTAATGGCCAGATTCCTTATTATAGGGCTTGGACGATATAAACTTGATAATGTTGCAAAGGCATTGGGAGTTTCTCTGGAAAATCATCATAGAGCTGTTGATGATGCCGAATGTACGGCGCATATATTCTTAAGAATGTGTGATTTGCTTGAAGAAAAAGATATTCATGACTTAGATAAGGCCAATGAGGCAGGAAAAATGTCTGAAAATGCAATGAAGAAGGCAAAAGCGCATCATGCAATCATATTAGTGCAAAATAATATAGGAAGAGTAAATTTGTATAGGCTTATATCTATTTCTCATATAGATACATTTGCAAATGGTAAACCAAGAATTCATAAAAGTGACTATTTGAAATATAAAGAAGGATTGATTATTGGTAGTGCCTGTGAAGCAGGAGAATTATATCAGGCAATATTACATGAACATAGTCAGCAGGAAATTATGCGAATAGCTGATTTCTATGATTATTTTGAAGTGCAGCCTCTTGGAAATAACCAGTTTATGGTTAAGACAGGCGACCCTGAAAAGGATGATAAGAGACTTCTCAATTCAAATGAAGATTTAATTAATATAAATAAAAAGATAATTGAACTTGGAAAGAAACTCGGAAAACTTACGGTTGCTACATGTGACGTACATTTCCTTGATCCTGAAGATGAAATGTACAGAAGAATTATTCAGTATGGTAACGGATTTAAAGATGCAGATGAACAGCCACCGCTTTATTTAAGAACAACTGATGAAATGCTTAATGAATTTAGTTATCTTGACAGTGATTTAGCGGAAGAAATTGTTATAACAAATCCGGCAAAGATTAGTGATATGATTGAGGATATTTCACCAATCCATCCGGATAAATGTCCACCGGTGCTTGATAATTCAGAAGAGGAACTTAGAAATTCGTGTCATGCAAGAGCGAAAGAAATATATGGTGACCCTGTACCAAAAGTAGTTCACGACAGACTTGAAAAAGAATTGGATTCTATTATTGGTAACGGCTATGCGGTTATGTATATAATGGCAAGACGTTTGGTTTTAAAATCAAATGAAGACGGATATCTGGTAGGTTCAAGAGGTTCCGTAGGTTCATCATTTGCGGCAACTATGTCAGGAATTACGGAAGTAAATCCACTTAAACCACATTATTACTGTCTTAACTGTCAGTATTCGGAATTTGATTCTGAAGAAATACGTTCATTAAATGGTGGTGTAGGCTGGGATTTGCCGGATAAAAAATGCCCAAGATGTGGGGCACCGCTTCATAAAGATGGAATTGATACACCATTTGAAACTTTCCTTGGATTTAACGGTGACAAGGAACCTGATATTGACTTAAACTTTTCGGGTGAATATCAGGCAAATGCCCACGCATATACAGAAGTTATGTTTGGTAAAGGACATACTTTCAGAGCAGGAACCATTACAGGTGTAGCTGATAAAACAGCATTTGGTTATGTAAAGAATTATTTTGAAGAGCATGATATACATAAGCGTTATGTTGAAATCGACAGAATAGCAAGAGGATGTACCGGTATAAGAAAGAGTACAGGACAGCATCCGGGTGGTATTGTTATTGTCCCAAGAGATAAGGAAATATATGAATTTACACCAATCCAAAAACCTGCAAATGATATGACGACAGATACGCTTACAACTCATTTTGAATATCATGCCATAGATGCTAACCTTCTTAAGCTTGATATTCTTGGACATGATGATCCGACAATGATTAGAAGACTTGAAAAGTTAACAGGAACGAATGCTGTAGAGATTCCGTTTGATGATCCGAAGCTTATGTCTTTATTTGAAAGCCCGGAAGCATTAGGAGTAACATCTGAACAGATAAGAGGATGTCCTATCGGGACGCTGGGTCTTCCTGAAATGGGAACAGATTTTGTTATTCAAATGTATGTTGATGCAAAGCCAAAAACAATAGCCGATTTGATTAGGTGTTCGGGATTGTCACATGGTACGGACGTATGGGTTGGAAATGCTCAGGAGTTAATTGCACAGGGCAAATGTACTATTTCAACAGCAATTTGTACCCGTGATGATATTATGACTTATCTTATTGACAAAGGAATTGACCCGGGTATTAGCTTTAAGATAATGGAAGCTGTAAGAAAAGGTAAGGGACTTACTCCTGAAAATGAGCAGATTATGATTGATAATGGTGTGCCTGATTGGTATATATGGTCATGTAAAAAGATTAAATACATGTTCCCGAAAGCCCATGCAGCAGCTTACGTTATGATGGCTCTTCGAGTTGCATATTATAAAGTTTATTACCCACAGGCATATTATGCAGCTTATTTTGCCATAAGAGCAAAGGCATTTAACTATGAACTAATGTGTCAGGGTAAGGAACGTTGCGAGTATTATCTGGACAATCTTATGCGTAAGAAAGAGAATAATGAAACAAGTAAAAAAGATGAAGATACAATTGGGGATTTAAAAGTAGTACAGGAAATGTATGCAAGAGGATATGAATTTGAACCAATTGACCTTTACAGAGCAAAAGCAAAAGAGTTTCAGGTTATTGATGGAAAGGTAATGCCGTCATTTAGTGCAATAGAAGGAATGGGAGATAAAGCTGCAGAAATGCTTGAAGCGGCAGCAAAAGATGGAAAATTCCTTTCAAAAGATGAT
>OGYE01001778.1_pt1 | contig 13792 bp, 11 predicted proteins | sample 1576471 | NCBI WGS metagenome assembly OGYE01 (sample SAMEA3541532, study PRJEB24748) | human gut metagenome | biome: human gut; feature: human-associated habitat; material: faeces | place: China | collected 2012
TGGCCTTTCAGCTCGGCACCGGAGTTTACGACTTCATATTCGGCTGTTTCCTCCATATCGGGATTTGCCTTACGAAGCATCTGCACCCGGCTCGTGATTCTCTGATGAACACATTTCTTTCTTCATTGCCATTTTTTATTTTCTCCTTTGCCTTTGAATAAAAGAAAAGGACACTCATCTTCCAGAAGTTCTGAAAACAAGCGTCCTTTCGGTTTTTCTTGCTCTGTTTGCCTGTTGGTGTGAAACTCATATACCTCGCAAAGTGCCTGAATCTGAGAATTTCTATGAAATTCTCAGATCGCGTACATTCGTCAAATTCCGCATAAACACTGGCTTTACAGCCAGTTGTTTCTTCGGAACTCTCCTCATTGTCTTCGCGGAAATTAAGGACTTCTACGAATTCACCCGATGTAGACAACACACGACTTCGACATGCACTGTCTCACAGAACTGATCCACCGCCGTCATCTTCTCCACGCGATATCCCGCCAGCTGCATCATCTCCAAATCTCTTGCCAGGCTTGTCATCTTACAGGAAATATATACAATCTTATCCACCCCATAATTCAAGATCTTCGGGAGTGCCTTCGGATGGATTCCGTCTCTCGGCGGATCCAGTACGATCACATCCGGCTTCTCTTCAATCTCATCAAGCACTTTAAACACATCGCCTGCAATGAATTTACAATTGGAAAGTCCATTTCGGACAGCATTTTCTTTTGCTGCCTCGACTGCTTCTTCAATAATCTCGACACCGATCACTTTCTTCGCAACCGGAGCAAGCACCTGACCGATTGTTCCTGTTCCGCTGAACAGATCGAATACAACCTGATTATCAATATCTCCAATGTATTCTCTTACAGTCTCGTACAGCACTTCTGCACCTTTTGAGTTTGGCTGGAAGAAGGAAAATGGTGTAATCTTGAATTCCAGTCCGAGAAGCTTCTCATAAAAGAAGTCCTGTCCATAAAGAATTCTTGTCTCATCACTCTTCACGACATCGGACAGAGAATCATTCAATATATGAAGGATTCCAACAATCTTTCCTTCTAATTCTAATGCCAGAAGTTCTTCTACTAATGGAGTTAAGTCATATTCTTCCTGTGTTGTCGTTACAAGATTCACAAGAATCTCACCTGTTGTATCACCACGTCTTAAAAGAAGATGACGGAGATAACCGACATGCTGCATTTTCTTGTAATAACTTACATTTCTTTCTTTGAAATAATTCAGCACACAGAGAAGAATCTTATCCATATCTTCATGGACAAGCTGACAGTCTCCTGCTGTCAGTACATCATAAGTACTTCCTTTTTTATGAAGACCGAGAGATAACGGACCGTCTTTGAATTCATCTCCAAAAGAAAATTCCATTTTATTACGATAATGGAATTCCTTCGGACTGTGCTTCACACCTTCAAAAACATATTCACCTTTTACTACCGGATCCATAATCCTGCGTATCTGCCCTTCTTTCATCTTCACCTGTTCTTCGTATGGCATCGTCTGATACATACAGCCACCACAGGCCGGAAAGATACTACAGACCGGCTCTCTTGTCTCTAATGGAGATTTCTCCAACACTTCAAGAAGTCTTCCTTCTGCATTTCCTCTTTTAAATTTATTTATCATAAAACGGATCTTCTGTCCCGGAATCCCATTTTTCACAATAACATACTGTTCTTCCTCCGGAACAAATACAATCCCCTTGTTTGGGAAATCTACACGTTCAATAATACCCTCGTAGATCTGACCTTTTTTCATCCTAATCTCCTATCAATTCTAATCTATTTTAACAGAAAAACAGACAGGATGGTTTCTTCTCACACCCTGTCTGCACTTTTGCAATTCATTCAAGAATTATACCTGATCATCCTCGCTGAAGTAATCATCAAAATCGTCATCAAAATCATCTTCAAAATCATCAAGATAATCCGGTGATACGAAACGATATACTGCATAAGCGATTGCAGCTACTGCTGCTACTGCTCCGATGATAGCCAGTGTCCAGATTACTGTGTTCTTCTGCTTCTCAGCCTCATTCTTATGAAGAATCTCGTTCAATCTTGTTTCTGCAATGATGTCTTCTATTCTCTTGTTCATATTAACACGTCCTTTCTTCACCTTTTGTGGTGACAGATAATCTGTGTTTATTATAACACCTGACGATTCATATTACTACTGATTTATCATTTTTTTATAACTTTCTCATACCTTTACAAGCTTGGCAAATTTTGCAAACATCTTGCGTGTTCCGACACTGTCAAATTCAATCGTAACCTCGTGATCTCGTCCGCCTTCTTTGATATCCGTTACTGTTCCTTCCCCAAACTTCACATGACGTACCCGGTCTCCGACCTCATAACCAAGTGGACCATTTCCACCTGCTGCCAGCTGACTGCCCTTCTGCAGGGATGCCAGTGCCTGACTTCCTGTAACTGTCTTACTCGTTCCCTGATTCTTCGCAGGTGCCATTCCGCCAAATGCTCCTCCGAATGCCTGTGCCCGAAATGCTTCTCTGGCACGTGCATATGTATTCTGTTGTGCTGGCATCTCCGTCTCCTGAGTAAACTTCTTGTTTCCTGTATCAAGCAGTTCCCTCGGGATCTCTTTCACAAATCTTGACATCGGATTGTACTGTGTCTCACCGTGCACCATTCTTCTGCGCGCACTTGTCAAAGTCAGTTCCTGCTCTGCCCTTGTGATTCCAACATAACAAAGTCTCCGCTCTTCTTCCAGTTCTTCTCTGTCTCCTGCATTAATACTCATATATCCCGGGAAAAGCCCATCTTCCATCCCTGCAAGATAAACACGTGGAAATTCAAGTCCCTTTGCACTATGTAAAGTCATCAGAACAACATATTCCTGGTCTTCATCCAGACTGTCAATATCCGCAACCAAAGCAACTTCTTCAAGGAATCCGCTCAATGTTGCCTTTTCATCTTTATCCTGACAACTTTCCTCATAAGTTGCCGCTTTACTGATCAGCTCGTCTATATTCTCTTTTCTTGTTTTCGCCTCTTCTTTATCTTCATTTTCAAGGCTTTCTATATATCCTGTCTTCTCAATCACTTCCTGTAAAAGATCTGTGATGTTCATCTCTTCTGCCAACGTCTTAAAATACTCGATCAATGCCGCAAAAGAGTCCAGTTTTGTTGCACTTCTTCCCACTCCTGCGATCAGCCCCGGTGCCAGTAAAGCCTCATAAAACCCAATTCCACGTTCTGTCGCAGACTCCTGAATCCGGTTAATTGTTGTAAGACCGATTCCTCTCTTTGGGACATTAATGATTCTTCTAACCGCAACATCATCACGTCCATTGTCGATTGTCTTGAGATAAGCAAGAAGATCCTTAATCTCTCTTCTCGCATAGAAATTTACACCGCCGACAATCTTATAAGGAATATTCATGGCAATAAATTTCTCTTCCAGCAGACGGGATTGTGCATTCGTACGATAAAGAACTGCACTGTCATTATAGGAACCTCCCTGTCTGACAGCATTTTTGATATCTTCGCCTATGAAATCCGCCTCATCAAATGCAGTATCAAACTGACGCAGACGGATCAGTTCACCTTCTCCGTTCTCCGTCCAAAGTGATTTCTCCTTTCTTCCGCGGTTATTCGCGATCACACTGTTCGCTGCATTCAGAATATTCCCTGTAGATCTGTAGTTCTGCTCCAGTTTGATCACCTTTGCATCCGGAAATTCATGCTCAAAGTCAAGAATATTCCGGATATTCGCTCCACGGAACTTGTAGATTGACTGGTCATCATCTCCAACGACACAAAGATTCTTATATTTTCCTGCAAGAAGGCTTACCAGCTGAAACTGAACTGTATTTGTATCCTGATATTCATCTACCATAATATAGCGGAATCTTTCCTGATAACTCTCAAGCACATCCGGCTGTGTCTGCAAAAGCTGTACTGTCTTTACAAGCAGATCATCAAAATCCAGTGCATTATTCGCTCTCATCTGCGCCTCATACTCGCGGTAAACCTTAGCAATCTTCATCTTTGCAAAGTCTCCTCCGGCATTCAGTTCAAATTCATCCGGAAGGATCATCTCATTCTTGGCAGATGAAATTGCTGAAAGCAGACTTCTTTCTTTAAACACTTTCGTATCCACATCTACTTTCCGACAGACTTCCTTAATTAATGTCTTCTGATCATCTGTATCATATATCGTAAAATGATTCTCATACCCTAATCTGTCAATAAACCTTCTCAAAATACGCACGCACGCAGAGTGAAATGTACTCACCCATACACTTTCCGCTCCAAAACCGACAAGGTTATCCACACGCTGGCGCATCTCTTCTGCCGCTTTGTTCGTAAATGTGATTGCAAGAATATTCCATGGGTTCACGTCACGTTCTCCGATCAGATATGCGATCCTGTGCGTCAGAACTCTTGTTTTTCCTGAACCGGCTCCGGCAAGGATCAGAAGAGGACCGTCCGTGTGGTAAACAGCCTCTCTCTGTGGTTCATTTAATTTATCATAAATGCTCATCTTTCCACTCCTTTAAAGTTATAAAGATATCTGTAAATGTATTCCCATTATCAAACACACGTTCCTGTTTGTCAACTACATTTTCCGGCCTTCTTATCTTTTGCTTGCTATCTAGTTTTAAATACTATATAATAAATGTATTGAGGTGATAACATGAATATAGACACAAGTAATCTGTTAAACAGCATTTTAGAAGAACTTTCTTCTTTAAGTTATGTGCATCCCGGCGATGTTCCGAATATTAATCTTTACATGGATCAAGTAACTACTTTTATGGATGAGCAGCTGGCTTCGACCAAACGTTACCCTGATGATAAGATCCTGACAAAGACCATGATCAATAATTATACGAAGAACAATCTTCTTCCACCCCCGGTGAAGAAGAAGTATTCCAGAGAGCACCTGCTCCTTCTGGTCTTCATTTATTATTTTAAAAATATCCTTTCAATCAAAGATATTGAGACAGTTCTTGCACCGCTCACAGAGAAATATTTTCCGGATGGAAGCTCTTTTGAATTAACGGATATTTACAAAGAAGTCTGCAAGATTGAAAAAGAACAGCTGGATTCCATCAAAGAGAATGTAACTGCTACTTATGAGAAATCTGCTGAGACTTTCACTCATCTTGCTGATGGCGAAGATAAGGAGATCTTACAGCAGTTTGCATTTATATGCAGCTTGAGTTTTGATGTATATATCAAGAAAATGATCATTGAACGGATCATTGATGACCTCTCTTCCAAGTCTTCAAAAAACGAAGAGAAAAAGAAAGGGAAATAAACAATTCTGTTTAAAACAAGATACAGCCTGCGAAAGACTTTTTCAGGATCTTTCACAGGCTGTATCTTTTGATTGATAAAAGGTATCTTATTGTAAGTTTAATTCTCAAGTGTTATTCTTCCGTTCCATTCTCTTCCTCAGCAAGCCCTACACGTTTGAAAACCATATCATATCCATCATTCCCATAATTAAGAGAACGGTTCACACGACTGATTGTCGCAGTAGATGCTCCTGTCTTCTCCGCAATCTCCAGATATGTCTTCTGTTCACGGAGCATTCTTGCCACTTCAAATCTCTGTGACAATGAAAGCAGCTCATTAATCGTACAGATGTCTTCAAAAAATGTATAACACTCTTCTTTATTCTCAAGGCTTAAGATTGCCTGAAACAGATAATCTACTGCCTCGGTTCTGATCTTCTTACTCATACGAAACAATCTCCTTCTCAACCGGCTAATTATATGATGGCCTACGGCATACCATAAACCATAACAATACCTTTTGCCTTCTCAGGCCACTTTTTGATTTTAACACATTAAATTTTTAAAGTCCACCATTTCTTATGAATTTAAACTAAATTCTTGCACAATTTTGATTTTTTTCTAAAACATTTTATGTAAAACACACTTTTTTCGTTGTTCTTCCTCTTTTAAGATGCTATAATAAATCTGTTATAAATATTTTGATACAAAAGAGAGGAGTACATGATTAATATGAAGTGCCCAATATGTGGAAAAGACCTGGATTTGCAGAATAAGCAGATTGGCACCAGCGAAAACGGGGATCCAATCTTTAATGAATATGCAATCTGCCATAGCTGTAAAAAGCAATGGAACCTTGATAAACAACGTGCAAAGAAGATCGCTGCCAAGAAAGCCGCAGAAGAGAAAGCAAAAGCTGAGGCTGAGGCTCGTGCCGCCGAAGAGAAGGCAAAAGCTGAAGCTGCCGCCCGCGCTGCTGAAGAAAAAGCGAAAGCTGAAGCTGCTGCCCGTGCCGCTGAGGAGAAAGCGAAAGCTGAAGCTGCCGCCCGTGCCGCTGAAGAGAAACGAGCTGCCCGCAGAGAAGCAAAAGCGCGTGCCCGCAAAGAAGCGATTGCCCGCCTTGCTGCTGATAAAGGGATTTCAGAAGAGGAAGCTGAGCGTATCCTTAAAGAAAGAGCCAGAGCACGCAAAGCCGCTGCACAGAAAGCTGCCACTGCTCCCACTGATGCTACTGATGATTCCGAAGAGCAGAAATATGGGAACATTCCAGCGGAAGAAATCCGTGATAAGCGTGAAAAAGCAGTTCGCAAGGGATACGAAGATATGCTTGCAACTGACCCTGACAGTAAAGCTGCCAAGAAGAAAAAGAAAGAGGAAGCCGAAACTGCGAAAGCAAAAGAAGATGTAAAATCCAGAAAAATGGATGACTATGATGATGAGAAATCCTCTGATGATGAAGATGATGATGAATATGAATACGTAGACGAATATCCACGTTTCAGACCTGGACGCATCATCCTTGGAATCATTTCCCTGCTTGCATTTGGTTTCTGTATTTATAAAGGTTTCGTAACAGGACTCAGCACATCAGGAGCTGACGTAACTTCTGCTCCAGGCATGAATTATGTCATTGTTGCTCTTTGTATGCTTGTCACTGCACTGTTATACTTCATCATGAATAACCGTGATACACTTTTTGCATTCCTTATCCCGATGATTGTCTATATCGGTAGTGCTGTTTTTGCTTTCCTGAAACATGGAGATGAATTCGAGCTTCTGATTTTAGCCGGTGTAAGTGGTGTACTTGCTGTTATTTCACTGATTCTCGCAATTGCTTCCCGCGGTGGAGATGATTACGATGATGAAGATGATTACGACGATCCATTTGAAGAAGAACACGATAATTAAAATCGCGTTGTAAATCTTTTTGGTTTCTAAGAACAATTTATATAAGATAATTACAAGGGAGTATCATTTTGCGATACTTCCCTTTTTTGTCCTGATATGCATTTTTTATATCATATATCTAAAATATTTTTAGGTGCCAAAAACTTTTTTAGAATAGTTGTTGCTTTTTGTTGAATATGTGATAAAATATAACCATAGGTATCTTTATATAATTAAAAATACACAACAAACACATACTCCTCAAAGATTTTTCTTTGGGGATTTTGTCACAAAGAAAGGAGTAACTGACATGGCATCATTTATAGTAAATGGTCAGGAAGTCTCACCTTCAAAGAATCAGAAACTGTTACGGTTCCTGCGTGATGAACTGCACATTACCTCTGCAAAGGATGGTTGCAGCGAAGGCGCTTGTGGAGCCTGTACTGTTATCATTGATGGACAGACTTGCAAATCCTGCGTACCTGACACAGATTCATTGGCCGGAAAGAATGTCATCACAGTCGAGGGGCTTTCTGATTGGGAACAGAAAGTTTACACTTATGCTTACGGGAAGGCAGGCGCTGTACAGTGCGGATTCTGTATTCCTGGTATGGTTATGTGCACAAAAGCACTTTTGGATGTAAATCCGGAACCAACCGATGATGAGATTCGCTATGCGCTGCGCAACAACTATTGCCGCTGTACAGGATATGTTAAGATCATGGACGCGGTACGTCTGGCAGCTAAGATTCTGAAAGAAGGAGTTTTACCAGATGACGGAGATCCTAGCTGGACTCTTGGTTCCCGTGTTTCTCGTATAGATGTTGAAGAAAAAGTGCTTGGAACAGGTAAATATCCGGATGACTATTATCCGGAAGGAATGCTCTATGGCGCTGCTCTTCGTAGTAAATATCCACGAGCTCGCGTACTTTCTATTGATACCTCTGCTGCCGAGGCTCTGCCTGGCGTAGAAGCAGTTGTAACAGCCGATGATATTCCTGGGGAGAATAAGATCGGACACTTAAAACATGATCAGTATTCACTGATTCCGGTTGGTGGACTGACTCATTATCTCGGAGATGCAATTGCCCTTGTAGCTGCAACTGACATGGCAACTGTAGAAAAAGCAAAGAAACTTATTAAAGTTGAATATGAAGTACTTCCTCATGTGCATACAGTGGAAGAAGCTGCTGCTCCGGATGCTCCACTTGTTTATGATGAAGAAGAGACTAACGTATGTGCTTATAAGCACATCAGCCGCGGAAATGCGGAAGAAGCAATCAAGAATTCCAAGTACGTGATCTCACATCACTTTGAGACACCTTGGACTGAGCATGCTTTCCTTGAACCGGAATGTGCTGTTTCTTTCTATGATGAAGACGGTGACATTTTCGTATATTCAACAGACCAGTCCGCTCACCAGACATTGCACGAAGTTACACTTATGCTTGGAACAGATAAAGTAAAAGTTCAGAACGCATTAGTCGGCGGTGGTTTCGGTGGTAAAGAGGACATGACTGTTCAGCATTTAAGCGCATTGCTTACTTACGTAACAAAGAAACCGATCAAGATGAAATTATCCAGAGCGGAATCCTTGCTTGTTCATCCGAAACGTCACCCATTCTACATGGATATGACAATGGGATGCGATGAGAACGGAGTGATCCAGGGTGTAAAAGCGATTGTTAAATCTGACACAGGTGCATTCGCTTCTCTTGGTGGCCCGGTTCTTGAACGTGCATGTACACATGCAGCAGGACCTTATCATTATGAAAACTTTGAAATTGAAGGAACTGCTTACTATACAAATAACCCACCTGCCGGAGCATTCCGCGGATTTGGTGTTACACAAACTTGTTTCGCAACAGAGACACTTCTGAACATGATGGCTGACAAGGTAGGCATTACACCTTGGGAGATTCATTACCGCAATGCGATCCGCCCAGGCGAAGTACTTCCGAACGGACAGATTGTAGATAACTCTACAGGTCTTGTAGAGACACTGGAGGCTGTCAAAGAAGAGTATGATGCTGCACTTGCGGCCGGTAAGGCTGTTGGCCTTGGTTGTGCTATGAAGAATGCCGGCGTTGGTGTTGGTATCCCGGATACAGGACGTGTAAAATTAATAGTTGAAGAAGATGAAAAACTTCACATCTTCACTGGTGCTTCCTGTATCGGTCAGGGACTTGGTACTGTACTTGTACAGATGATCGTTACAAATACAGATCTTTCCCATGATGATATCGTCTATGAGCGAAGCAACACATGGATTTCACCTGATTCCGGTACAACTTCCGGTTCTCGTCAGACACTTGTAACCGGTGAAGCGTGCCGCAGAGCATGTGAAAAATTCATGGAAGCAAAAAACAGCGGTAAGTCCATGAAAGATATGATTGGAGAAACTTTCTACGGAGAGTATCTCGCTAAGACTCATCCACTTGGTGCAGATGTGCCTAATCCGATATCTCACGTTGCTTATGGATATGCAACTCAGGTCTGCATCCTTGATCCTAAGACAGGTAAGATTGAGAAAATGATTGCCGCACACGATGTTGGTAAAGCTGTCAACCCTCTCTCCTGCGAAGGTCAGATTGAAGGCGGTGTTGTAATGTCAATGGGATATGCACTCAGAGAGCAGTATCCAATCGATGAAAACTGTAAACCAATTGACAAATATGGTTCCTTAGGACTTTTCCGTTCTCACGAAGTTCCTGAGATTGAAGCAATCGTTATTGATAAACCTGGTCTGGATGTTGCCTGTGGAGCAATCGGTATCGGAGAGATCACATCCATCCCTACTGCTCCTGCAATCGCGGATGCATATTGCAGATTTGACGGAGAAAGACGCTACAGCCTTCCTCTTTCTAACACACCATACGAAAGGAAGAAATAATCATGGCAATTAAAAAGAGATTTCCTTACCGGGCAGCTCTGGTTTCCTGTAACGGTGGCTGCCGCGCAGCCGGCTCTGAAGACGGCGGATGCAAAGATGGCTGCATCGGATGTGGAGCCTGTATAGAAAAATGTAAATTTGGCGCAATTTCCATGAATGAATATGGCGTTGCCGAAGTAGACGAAGAAAAATGTATTGCCTGTGGACAGTGTGCAAAAGTCTGTCCACAGAACCTGATCAAGATTCACGAATGTGCAAACTACATTGTAGTAAAATGCTCTAACAAAGAAAAAGGAGCTGTTGCACGTAAACAGTGTGAAGTCAGTTGTATTGGATGCGGTATTTGTGAAAAAACATGTACTGCAGGTGCAATTCATGTAGAAGATAATTGCGCAGTAATCCAGGAAGACATCTGCTTAAGCTGTGGAATGTGCTCTGTAAAATGTCCAAGACATGTAATCCATGATCTCCGCGGAGTATTTACAGCAGTAAGATAATACAAAAGCTATCGACTACGATAACAACACAGATATGTGTTAAGTTATTGTAATCGATAGCTTTTTTATCTACTCATCTTCATCCAGAAACTCGATATCATCATCGTCATCAAGATAATCTAAATCATCCAGATCATTCAAGTCATCTAAGTCATCCGGATCTTCATCAAAATCATAATCCTCTGTCGCATCTGCCGCATCAGCAGTTACTTCAATTTCGACGTCTTCCTCCCAATCTTCCTCGTCTACATCAAACTTCTCTTCTTTAAAGTTCTCCACTTCATCCTCTTCCAGATCATCTTCAAGATCATCAAATTCATCCATGCTGACAACTGTTGTGCCCTTGTCTTCTTTCAGGACATTTTCCGGAAGACTCTCTATAATCTCATCCAGCTCATCAAAATCATCCAGATTCTCGACCAGTGCCCTTGCCTTCTCGACTTCATTTTCTGTAGAATGTTCTTCACGGATCTCTGCGGCTTTAAGTAAATTCTTTTTCTTACGTTTTCCGGATTCCAAAAGAAGCTGGATCCAGATACTAAGTGCACCAATTGCAGCACAAAGTGCCACATGGATCATTCCGTTTTTATATGGCTGCAGATAAAAGATACTGCTGCCCGCTGCCATTGCTCCAAATACAGAAGAAGAAGCAATCAGCATAAAGTTATGAAACTTAATAGAAAGCAATGCACACACAAGACCGATACCCGCACAGATTCCATAGATAATAAAATCCTGTGGTTTCATCAAATGTACACTGACAACAAAGACGAGTACCGCTACTGTCACAAATCCACCAATCTGCTTCTTCCATGCACCAAGCACCGCCAATACAAGTCCCACACCTGCTCCTGCCGCCAATGCGATTGTCTGATCCAGATCTGCAATCGCTCCGACCGCAATTCCGGCTGCGCATCCTGCTGACAATCCTGCGATCACAGACCAGAAACGTACTAACTTCAGCCCCGTCAGACATAACAGTACTGCTCCGGCCGTTATAACGATCAGAGAAATAAATTCCATCTGACTCAAATGATGACTGCTTTCATTAAGTCCAGCCAGAACAACATCCAGGTCAAAATTCAGAATTGTATCAATCATATCATTTACATTCATTATTTACACCTTCGTCCCTTACTATTTATTACTCACTACTGCTCATTTTAGCAATTTTTTTTACTGATTACAAGTGTTCATTTCACCTTTCCATTGACTTCTTATTCTTCTCCACTTAAAATAGAAGAGAAATGCTATTGCTGACCGCATAATACTGTGAACAGCAATAAAATGCTAACATAAAGGAGTTTATTATGGAACAGTTAAGAATACCTGCTGGCTATCATTCCCCTCTTACAATTCGTGAGACAGAAGTAGCCATCAAAGAAGTGAAAGACCACTTCGAGCGTGCTCTTGCAAAGAATCTCCACCTGACACGAGTGTCAGCACCACTGTTTGTCCGTCCGGAATCCGGTCTGAATGATAACTTAAACGGTGTTGAACGTCCGGTTTCCTTTGACATCAAAGAACAGGATGGTTCTGTTGCAGAGATCGTTCATTCTCTTGCAAAATGGAAGAGATATGCATTGAAGAATTATAATTTCCATTCCGGCGAAGGGCTTTACACAGATATGAGTGCGATACGTCGTGATGAAGATACAGACAACATCCATTCTCTGTATGTTGACCAGTGGGACTGGGAAAAAGTAATTTCTAAGGAAGAACGTAACACAGAGACACTTCAGTACACTGTCCGCAAAGTCTACCGGGCTCTGAAAGATACAGAAGAATACATTTCCAGACGTTACAACTATATTGATCCTCTTCTTCCTGATGATATCTTTTTCATCACTACACAGGAGCTGGAAGACCTTTATCCGGATCTTACTACCAAAGAACGTGAAAAAGCGATTGCGAAGGAAAAAGGCGCAGTGTTTATCTCCAAGATTGGTGGCGTACTTGCTTCCGGCGAAAGACATGACGGTCGTGCTCCGGACTATGATGACTGGGAGCTGAACGGTGACATTATCGTTTACTATCCGGTTCTTGACATCGGTCTTGAACTCTCTTCTATGGGAATCCGTGTTGACGAAGACTCATTAAAGGCACAGCTCAAAGAAGCCGGATGTGAAGATCGTGCAGAACTTCCATTCCAGAAGGCACTGCTGAACGGCGAGCTTCCATATACAGTCGGCGGCGGTATTGGACAGTCCCGTATCTGTATGTATTACTTAAGAAAGGCTCATATCGGTGAAGTACAGTCTTCCCTCTGGCCTGAAAATGTAGTTGAAGCTGCTGCTGATGCCGGCATCCACCTTCTCTAAACACAAGACAGACCAGCCAATTATATGATAAAAAGCAGATTCGAATTCTACCGGAGCATCTCTCCTTTGAATTCGAATCTGCTTTTTCATTCTCCTCTTATTCTACAATCAGCAACTGTTCTTTCTCTTCCTCAGACACCCTGTTCCAAAAAACATTAAAATCATCAAATTCCGGCAAATAGATATCTGCCGTATTCCAGATCTGCGCCAGATTCTTGTCATTTGCCTTATCATAAACTGCTACTGTCTTAAATCCCGCATGCTTTGCCGTTCTCAAAGCCTGGTAAGTATCTTCAAATACCCAGGTCTGTTCCGGCTCCGTATCCAGCTGCAAAAGTGCTGCAAAATAAATATCCGGCTGATCCTTACCGCTTCCGATCTCAGATGCTGTAAAAACTCCTTGAAAATAAGGTAATACCTTCAATCTGCTCAGAGCTGCTTCTGCATTCTTCCGGTCACCGGTTGTTGCGATCACCATAGGAATCTTCCGCTCTCTGAATTCCTCCAGATACTGACGAACCCCTTCTTTCAATGGAACTCGTTTTGCATAATAGTCTTCCACTTCTTTATTCAGTCCCTGTACAACCTCTTCCACTGTCTTCTCCAGGTTATAATGTGAGATCAGATAATCTGCCGCCTCCTCCAGGCTCATCTCAAATAATGTCTCCCCCAGGTTCTTCTCGGCCTCAATTCCCAAATGATCCAGATACAATTCTCCAAGATTCTCCCAGACAGGCATGGAATTGAGAAGGACACCATCTACGTCAAATATTACACCTTTTATCATGTCATTCCTCTTTTCTGCTATGCACTACATTATAATCTCCCTGGAAACGCATGTCAACCGTTACTGTTCACACGATGTGTGACCAGCAACGCATCTCGCCATTTTAAATCGCCTTTGGCGATGGGCGAGATG
>OGYE01001784.1_pt1 | contig 13760 bp, 9 predicted proteins | sample 1576471 | NCBI WGS metagenome assembly OGYE01 (sample SAMEA3541532, study PRJEB24748) | human gut metagenome | biome: human gut; feature: human-associated habitat; material: faeces | place: China | collected 2012
AGATTCCAATGACGTTTTTTATGTTAGAGTAGATAGAACAAGAAAGGTGCCGATCACAGTACTTATTCGTGCTCTTGGAATCGGTACAAATCCGGAGATCATTGAACTCTTTGGTGAAGAACCGAAGATTATGGCAAGTTTTGAGAAAGATGCTGCAACAAACTATCAGGAAGGACTTCTGGAATTATATAAGAAGATCCGTCCGGGTGAACCTCTGGCAGTAGACAGTGCTGAAAGTCTGATCACAAGTATGTTCTTTGATCCGAGACGTTATGATCTTGCAAAAGTAGGACGTTACAAGTTCAATAAGAAGCTTGCGTTAAAGAACCGTATCAGCGGTCATGTCTTGGCAGAAGATGTTGCAAGTCCGATGACAGGCGAAGTACTGGCAGAAGCCGGAACAAAGATCACAAGAGAACTGGCTTCTACAATTCAGAATAACGCAGTTCCATATGTATGGATCAGCGTAGAAGAAACAGAAAGACCGATCAAGGTTCTTTCTAATATGATGGTTGACCTTGACGCAGTTGTTGATGTTGATCCGGAAGAAGTAGGAGTTACCGAGCAGGTATACTATCCTGTACTTGCAGGAATCCTGGAGGAGACAGCAGGAGACATCGATGAGTTAAAAGATGCGATCAAGAGAGATATCCACGATCTGATTCCAAAGCATATCACAAAAGAAGATATCTTAGCTTCTATTAACTACAATATGCATCTGGAATATGGCATCGGAACTGATGATGATATTGACCACCTGGGTAACAGACGTATCCGTTCTGTAGGTGAGCTGCTTCAGAATCAGTACAGAATCGGTCTTTCCCGTCTGGAAAGAGTGGTTCGTGAAAGAATGACAACACAGGATATGGAGGGAATCTCTCCACAGTCCCTGATCAATATCAAGCCTGTAACTGCAGCAGTGAAGGAGTTCTTCGGATCTTCCCAGCTGTCACAGTTCATGGATCAGAACAACCCGCTTGGTGAGCTGACTCATAAGAGACGTCTTTCAGCGTTAGGACCTGGTGGTCTTTCAAGAGACCGTGCCGGATTCGAGGTTCGAGACGTACACTACTCTCACTATGGAAGAATGTGTCCAGTAGAGACACCTGAAGGACCTAACATCGGTCTGATCAACTCCCTTGCAAGTTATGCAAGAATCAATGAATATGGATTTATCGAGGCTCCGTATCGTAAGATCAACCACGATGATCCGACAAACCCGGTAGTTACAGATGAAGTTGTATACATGACAGCGGATGAAGAAGATAACTACCATGTAGCACAGGCGAACGAACAGTTAGATAAAGAAGGACACTTCGTACGTAAGAATGTATCTGGTCGTTACCGTGAAGAGACACAGGAATATGAAAGAAGAATGTTCGATTACATGGACGTATCTCCTAAGATGGTGTTCTCTGTTGCTACAGCCTTAATCCCATTCCTTCAGAATGACGATGCGAACCGTGCCCTGATGGGATCCAACATGCAGCGTCAGGCAGTACCGCTTCTTGTGACAGAGGCTCCTGCGGTTGGTACCGGTATGGAGATGAAGGCTGCGATCGACTCCGGTAACTGTGTGATCGCAGAGGCAGATGGTGTGGTTGAGCGTTCCGCTTCCAATGAGATCATTGTGAAGGAGACAAACGGCACCATTCATAATTATAAATTAGCGAAGTTCCAGCGAAGCAACCAGGGAACCAGCATGAACCAGAGACCTCTGGTCAACAAGGGAGACGAGGTAAAGGCAGGTCAGGTCCTTGCAGATGGTCCTTCTACCTGTGGTGGTGAGATTGCCCTTGGTAAGAATCCGTTGATCGGTTTCATGACATGGGAAGGTTACAACTACGAGGATGCCGTTCTCTTAAGTGAGAGACTGGTTCAGGATGATGTCTACACATCTGTTCATATTGAAGAATATGAAGCAGAAGCAAGAGATACAAAGCTCGGACCAGAAGAGATCACAAGAGACATCCCAGGTGTTGGTGATGATGCACTGAAAGATCTGGATGAGAGAGGAATCATCCGTATCGGTGCTGAGGTTCGTGCCGGAGATATCCTTGTCGGAAAAGTAACTCCAAAGGGAGAGACAGAGCTGACTGCTGAAGAGAGACTGCTTCGTGCAATCTTCGGTGAGAAAGCACGTGAGGTAAGAGATACATCTCTGAAAGTACCTCATGGAGAATATGGTATCGTAGTAGATGCCAAAGTGTTTACAAGAGAAAACGGAGATGAGCTGTCACCTGGAGTAAATCAGGCAGTTCGTATTTACATCGCTCAGAAGAGAAAGATCTCCGTTGGTGATAAGATGGCCGGACGACATGGAAACAAGGGTGTTGTTTCCCGTGTACTTCCAGTAGAAGATATGCCATTCCTTCCGAATGGACGTCCTCTGGATATCGTGCTGAACCCACTGGGTGTGCCTTCTCGTATGAACATCGGACAGGTGCTTGAGATTCATCTGAGTCTTGCAGCAAAAGCACTTGGATTCAACGTATCAACTCCTGTATTCGCAGGTGCGAACGAGAACGATATCATGGATACACTGGATCTGGCAAATGATTATGTAAACCTTGAGTGGGATGAGTTCGAGAAGAAACATGGCGAAGAGCTTCGTCCGGAAGTTCTCCAGTTCCTGTCTGAGAACAGAGATCACAGAGAACTCTGGAAGGGTGTTCCGCTGTCAAGAGACGGTAAAGTTCGTCTTCGTGACGGACGTACAGGAGAGTACTTCGACAGCCCGGTAACAATCGGACACATGCATTATCTGAAACTGCATCATCTGGTAGACGACAAGATCCATGCTCGTTCTACTGGTCCTTACTCTCTCGTAACACAGCAGCCGCTGGGTGGAAAAGCTCAGTTCGGTGGACAGCGTTTCGGAGAGATGGAGGTATGGGCCCTGGAGGCTTATGGTGCATCTTATACACTGCAGGAGATCCTGACAGTGAAGTCTGACGACGTTGTAGGACGTGTGAAGACATATGAGGCAATTATTAAGGGAGAGAATATTCCTGAACCAGGAGTTCCTGAGTCATTTAAGGTTCTTCTTAAAGAGCTCCAGTCACTTGCTCTGGATGTCCGTGTACTGCGTGATGACAATACAGAGGTTAAGATCATGGAGAGCGTTGATTACGGTGAGACAGACCTGCGTCATATCATCGAAGGAGACAGAAAGTATCGTGATGAGAATGAATCTTTCGGAGATCATGGATTCACAGAGAAGGAGTTTGTCGGAGAAGAACTGGAAGATGTTGAACTGGACGAAGAGCCGGACGACAGCGATCTTGAGAACTTAAGTTTTGATGATGATGATTACCTGGGTGAGGAATAATAAGGAGGAGCCGTTTTTATGCCAAATAACAATGAACAACAATATGAACCGTTAACATTTGATGCGATTAAGATCGGCCTGGCTTCACCTGAAAAAATCCTGGAGTGGTCCAGAGGTGAGGTAACAAAGCCGGAGACCATCAACTACAGGACTTTGAAGCCGGAGAAGGACGGACTTTTCTGTGAGAGAATCTTCGGACCAAGCAAAGACTGGGAGTGTCACTGCGGTAAATACAAAAAGATCCGTTATAAGGGGGTTGTATGTGATCGCTGTGGTGTTGAAGTTACAAAGGCCAGTGTTCGTCGTGAGCGTATGGGACACATCGCTCTGGCAGCACCGGTATCCCATATCTGGTACTTCAAAGGAATTCCGAGCCGTATGGGTCTGATCCTTGACATTTCTCCAAGAACACTGGAGAGAGTACTTTACTTTGCTTCTTACATCGTGCTTGATAAGGGAGAGACAGATCTCTCTTACAAGCAGATCCTTTCAGAGGCAGAGTATCAGGAAGCAAAGGAAAAATGGGGAAGACATGCATTCCGTGTAGGTATGGGTGCTGAATCCATCAAAGAGCTTCTTGAGTCTATTGACCTTGAGAAAGAATATGCAGAACTTCAGGCAGGCCTGGAGAATGCAACAGGACAGAAGCGTGCGAGAATTGTAAAACGTCTGGAAGTTGTAGAAGCATTCCGCGAGTCCGGAAACAGACCGGAGTGGATGATCCTTACAGCTATCCCGGTTATCCCGCCGGATCTGCGTCCTATGGTACAGCTGGATGGAGGACGTTTTGCAACATCTGACCTGAATGATCTGTACAGAAGAATCATTAACAGAAATAACCGTCTGAGAAGACTCCTTGAACTGGGAGCACCAGATATTATCGTAAGAAACGAGAAGCGTATGCTTCAGGAAGCTGTTGATGCGCTGATCGATAACGGACGTCGTGGACGTCCGGTAACAGGACCTGGAAACAGAGCACTCAAGTCTCTGTCTGACATGCTGAAAGGTAAGTCCGGACGTTTCCGTCAGAACCTGCTTGGAAAACGTGTTGACTATTCAGGACGTTCTGTTATCGTCGTTGGACCAGAACTGAAGATCTATCAGTGTGGTCTGCCGAAAGAGATGGCAATCGAGCTGTTCAAGCCATTCGTTATGAAAGAGCTTGTAGCGAACGGAACAGCACACAATATCAAAAATGCAAAGAAAATGGTCGAGAGACTTCAGCCAGAGGTATGGGATGTGCTTGAAGAAGTAATCAAAGAGCATCCGGTTATGCTGAACCGTGCCCCTACTCTGCATAGACTTGGTATCCAGGCATTCGAGCCAATCCTTGTAGAAGGTAAGGCAATCAAGCTTCATCCACTGGTATGTACAGCTTACAATGCCGATTTCGATGGAGACCAGATGGCTGTCCATGTACCGCTGTCACAGGAAGCACAGGCAGAGTGCCGTTTCCTTCTTCTTTCACCAAACAACTTGCTGAAACCATCTGATGGTGGTCCGGTAGCCGTTCCTTCACAGGATATGGTACTTGGTATTTACTATCTGACTCAGCTTCGTCCTGGTGCAAAGGGAGAGGGCATGTTCTTTAAGAGCGTGAACGAGGCTATTCTTGCATACGAGAATGGATATATCACACTTCACTCACAGATTAAAGTACGTGTGACAAAGACTCTTGCAAATGGAGAAGAGAAGACAGGAACTATCGACGCAACACTTGGTCGTCTTCTGTTTAACGAGATCATTCCACAGGATCTTGGTTTTGTAGACCGTGAGGTTGAGGGAAATGAACTTAAGATGGAAATTGACTTCCATGTTGGTAAGAAACAGCTGAAGCAGATCCTTGAGAAAGTTATCAACACTCATGGAGCTACACAGACAGCAGAAGTTCTTGATGATGTTAAGGCAATCGGATACAAGTTCTCTACAAGAGCAGCTATGACAGTATCTATTTCCGATATGACTGTACCACCGCAGAAACCGCAGATGATGCAGGAAGCACAGGATACAGTAGACAAGATCACAAAGAACTACAAACGTGGTCTTATCACAGAGGAAGAGCGTTACAAAGAAGTTGTTGAGACATGGAAAGCAACTGATGATAAACTGACAGAGGCACTGCTGACAGGTCTTGATAAATACAATAACATCTTCATGATGGCAGATTCCGGAGCCCGTGGATCTGACAAGCAGATCAAACAGCTTGCAGTCGATGGCGCAGAATTGCTGAAAAAACTGGCAGACGAGACAGAGGGGGATTTCTCTTTCGAGTACAGTCCTGAAAGTTTCCACGGCACAGAAGTGGATTATGCAGTGGAAGTATGTAATGCGGTACTTGATGTATGGCAGCCATCTGCACAGAATAAGGCGATCATCAACATTCCGACCACGGTACAGATTGCGATGCCGCATGTATTTGCCTGCCAGATCGAGTATATTCACAAGCATTTGAAATACAGGGATAATGTGGTGTTGAGCGTTCACCCGCACAATGACAGAGGATGCGGTATCAGCGATGCGGAGTTCGGTATTCTTGCCGGTGCGGACCGCGTGGAGGTGGAAATATCGGCAAACGGTGAGGACACCCTGAACGCCACCCATGCCGTGGCTCAAAAAGTTCACGACAAAATCGAGGCGGCCTTTCCCAAAGTCAAGCATTGCATGGTTCATGTCAATCCCTTTAAAAAATAAACTGTATAAAAATTCCTCCTTCGGTCAACACTATGAGTGACCAAGGAGGTTTTTTATATGGCTGATCATTCCAAAAGGATATTCGACAACAAAAGATTTTTTTACATTGCTTTGGCTGTATGTATGCTGGCGCTTGGGTCTGCTTCGGCCTCGGCGCTCAAAAGTTACCGTGACGTGCAAAAGGAGGAAACCTCACTTGCCGCGTCTGTTCCCGACTCCGCTCCCGACGCCAAAAAGGCCAACGAACCGCTGACCGACGTGCCCTATTCCGAGGCCGAGTCGGCCGTGTCGGAGGCGGAAAACACCTCCGAGCCTACTTCTCAGGTTCAAAGCGAGCAATGCTTTATTTTGCCGGTGGGCGGGAAGATATTAAAGGATTTCGACGACCGAAATCTTCAGTATTCCGAAACCTATAAGGATTGGCGGCTTCATCTTGCCCTCGACATAGCCGCCGACAAGGGCACAGCGGTTTTTTCGGCGTCAAGGGGAACGGTTGAGGATATTTATGAGGACAGTCTGCTCGGCACGGTTGTGAAAATTGACCACCAAAACGGCCTTGTTGCCTACTACTGCGGATTAAATTCCTCGCCTTCCGTCAAAAAGGGGCAGGAGGTCGAGCCGGGCTATCAGCTTGGAGCAATTGCCGAAATTCCCTGCGAATCGGTGGAACAGACTCATCTTCATTTTGTAATGGAGCAGGACGGAACGCCCGTTTCTCCCCTTAAGGTTATGCAAATGAAGGAATAAGTAAACAGTAAGAAACCCGCCGTCATTTTTTAATAACAGCGGGTTTGTTTTTTTGATTTACAGGCTTCTGATTTCCTCGTCGGTCATCATTTCGACGCCGTTTGACGTGAGAATGTCGGAGGCCTTTTGATTGTCGTCAACTCGCATAATTATGAATGCGGTGCCCTTTTTGGGGTTTAAAAAGGCATAGACATATTCAATGCTGATGTTTTCCTTCGAAAGGCACATAATTGCCTTGTTAAGCCCGCCCGGCTCGTCGGGAACGGCTGCGGCAATGACCTCGGTCACCGAATAGGTAAAGCCGTTTTCCTTAAGCGCCTTTTCGGCCTCGGCGGTTTTGTTGACAATGACCCTTAAAATGCCGTAATCGGTGGTGTCGGCAATGCTCAGCGCCCTGATGTCGATACCGGCGTTTTTGAAGAGCTCGGTAATGTCGCAAAGACGGCCGGATTTGTTTTCCACGAAAATCGAAAGCTGTTTAACAATCATGGTTTTACCTCCTAATGCAAATTGCGGTTGTCGATAACTCTTTTTGCCTTGCCCTCGCTGCGCTCAATGGATTTGGGCGGAACGAGATGAACCTTGGGTCCTATGCCGAGCATGGTGCGCATTGCGGCCTCAAGAGAACGCTCTCTCTTCTGAGTTTCGGCCACGATGTCGGAAAACTGCTCGGGGGAAAGCTCGACATAAACGTCAAGTGTGTCGTTGTTGCGCTCTCTGCCCACAACGATTTGATAGTTGGGGGTATATCCCTCGTTGAGCAGAACGGTTTCAATCTGAGAGGGAAATACGTTTACGCCGCGAATGATAAGCATGTCGTCGCTTCTGCCCATGGGCTTGCACATTTTGATGAGTGTGCGGCCGCAGGAGCACTTTTTGCGGGAAAGGATACAAATGTCGCGCGTGCGGTAGCGGAGCAGGGGGAAGGCTTCCTTGTCGAGAGAGGTGAACACCAGCTCGCCCTTTTCGCCCTCGGGAAGAACCTCGCCGGTTTCGGGGTCGATTATTTCGGCATAGAAATGGTCCTCGTTTATGTGCATTCCGGTCTGCTCTTCACATTCAAAAGCAACACCGGGGCCGCTTGTCTCGGTCAGGCCGTAGATGTCATAGGCCTTAATCCCGAGGCTCTTTTCGATGCTTACTCTCATTTCCTCAGTCCAGGGCTCGGCACCGAAAATACCCGCCTTAAGCTTGTTGTCCTCGGGCTTATAGCCTTTTTCGGCAAGGATCTCGCCTATGTATGCGGCATAAGAGGGGGTGCAGCAGAGAATGGTGGCGTTAAGGTCCATCATAAACTGAATTTGGCGCTCGGTGTTGCCCGACGACATGGGCAGGGTGAGGCAACCGACCTTGTGGGAGCCGCCGTTAAGACCTGGGCCGCCGGTGAAAAGGCCGTAGCCGTATGCAACCTGGCAAACATCCTCGTCTGTGCCGCCAGCGGCGACGATGGCGCGGGCGCAGCAGTCCTCCCAAAGGTCAACGTCCTTTTGGGTGTAGAACGCGACGACTCTTTTACCCGTGGTACCCGATGTGGACTGAATTCTCACGCAGTTTTTAAGGTCGGTTGCAAGCAGTCCGTAAGGATATGCGTCACGAAGATCGGCTTTGGTGAGAAAGGGCAGCTTTTTGATGTCGTCAACGCCCTTAATGTCCTCCGGTTTAACACCGGCCTTGTCCATGAGATCGCGGTAGTATTTCACGTTTTCATAGACATGCTTTACCTGCTTGACGATTTTTTCGTCCTGGATTTTGCGGAGAGAGTCGAGAGCGGCGGTCTCGATCTCCGGCTGATAATAATGTCCCATTGGCTTAGCTCCTATTCGTGATTATAGCCCAAATCAAAGGCTTTGAGATTGACCTGAAGGAATTTTTCGGGAACGGTGGTCTCGATGGCCTTTGTCCAGACATCCTTTTCTATATCGGTGTTTTTGGCGCACACTCCGAGAAGCACCAAATTTACCGCCTTGGCGGTTCCTGCCTGCTCGGCGAGGGAAAGCGCGTCGAGAGCGGTAATTTTAACTCCCTTGCTTTCAATGTCGGAAATGATACCTTCGGGATATTCCGCATTACCCGTTATGACGGGCATGGGGTCGATTTTTTGGGTGTTGGTGATAACCGTGCCGCCCTTTTTGAGATAGGGCAGCCATCTCCCGGCCTCAAGCTGTTCAAAGGAAATGATCATGTCGGCCTCTCCGAGCTCGATAACGGGGGAATAAACCTTGTCGCCGTATTTGACATAGGTCACAACCGAACCGCCGCGCTGGCTCATGCCGTGAACCTCCGACACCTTGACGTCGAAGCCCTTGTCGCAAAGCACCTTACCGAGCAGACGGCTTGAAAGCAGGGTTCCCTGACCGCCCACGCCGACAATCATAATACTTTTAACTGACATTAGTTTTCTCCTCCTTGCTTTTCAATGGCGCCGAATTTGCAAAGCTGGGAGCAAACGTCGCAGCCGACGCAGAGAGTTTCGTCGATGTGAGCCTTGCCGTTTTTCATGCTCACAGAAGGACAGCCGATTCCCATACAGGCCTTGCAGCCCTTGCACTTGTCCTCGTTGACCTTAAGGGGCGGGAAGTGCTTGACATATTTAAGCAGAGCGCAGGGACGGCGGCTTATTATGAGGGAGGGCTCTTCCTTTTCAAGCTCCTCGGCAATGACCTTGCGGCTGCTGAGGGTACGCCGGTGCTGGCGGCAGCGGACGGTGTTGTCCGCATAGCGGGCAGTCACAAAAGCTATGGCAGCTATCTGCGGCTGCTGCACGCCGATGGTGACGAAACACTCTACGCGCATATGCAGTACCTGTTTGTGAAGGCGGGGGAGACGGTCACGGCGGGGCAGATTTTGGGCACGGTGGGCGAAACCGGCAACGCCACCGGCCCGCACTTGCATTTTGAGATACTGCACAAGGGCCTGCGGTACGACCCGGCACAGGCGCTGCAGAATGCGTCCTAGCCGCCCGGTGCTGCGCTGGCGTGCGCCGCTGCTCACCCTGCTGGGGCTGACACTGCTGCTGGCCTGTGACGGCAGCGGCATACTGCGGGTGGGGCTGGGGTGCGCTGCCTTGCATGAGTGCGGCCACGCGCTGGCCTACCGCGCTTTGTGGGGGCACTGGCCGGAGCTGGAAATTTCCCCCCTCGGTATCTGCCTGCGGCTGCGCGGCCTGCCCATGCCCCCGGCGCAGGAGCTGGCTCTGGCGGCGGCCGGGCCGCTGGCCAACCTGCTGGCCTGCGCGGCGGTGCTGCTGTTCATGCGCGGGGCAGGGTACAGCTACGGCGGGTATTGGTTTGCCTGCTGTAATCTGCTGGTGGGCGGCAGTAACCTTCTGCCCCTGCCCGGCCTGGATGGCTGGCACATTGCGGGGGCACTTCACGGCATATGGAGAACGTAGGGGCGGTGCTTTGCTCCGCCCCTACGTTGCCACAAACTGCAAAACCCCGGGGACGCACGGTCTCCGGGGTTTGTTTTAATTTGGATTATTTGGATTTACGGCGCTTTTGCAGCACGCAGAGGGCGGTGATACTGCCCAACGTCAGAATGCTGAACAGGGCGGGAGAAGAGCTGTCACCCGTCTGGGGGATAACACCGGATGCCTGCGCGGTGGGCGCGGGCGTGGCAGTCACAGCGGGCCGTGCCGTGGGCGCCGGGGTGGCGGGAGCAGCCGTTGCGGTGTTGTCGGCAGGTGCTGTTGTGGGGGCTGCCGTGGGTGCTACGGTAGGGGCGGCAGTCGGTTCTGCCGGCTTGGGCGTTGCGGGCGTCGGCGAAGGAGTAGGCGCATTTATACCATGTGCCGCTTTCAGTGCCGCACCCCGGGAAAGAACAGTGGCGGTATTATTTTTAGCGGTTTCTGGCTTCCAACGGTTTTCTTCGCCTTCGTCATCGTGATACCAGCCGTCAATGATTTTTCCGTCATCGTCCAAAACCTGCCACTTTGCGCCGGGTTCCAGTTTAGTGATGTCGAAGCTGTTGCCTTCTGTATCGGCATTATAAAGGTCGTCACCGGCCACTTTGGCGTGGTTGTTATAAACTTTAGCAGTGGTGGAAAGTGAAACACTACCGTATTCATTGTAGATGCCGCCGCCAAAATTATAAAAGTCGCCGCCCCAAAGTCCCCAAGAGCCAGTGTAACCATCTGGAAACTTGCTCAAATCGACACCCGGGAACGAAGGCGTTTTTCCTTCGGTGTAATTTTCGGTAATAAGACCGGATTCTATAACCAATATGCCGGGGTTGTCAGTCTGGTCGGCATTGCCGTTTTTAATGCCGCGTCCAAAGTTGTTTTCAATAACGAAATCGGCATCTTTCTCTACGGTCGTAGTTGCGCCCGGATAATTGTCAAGCCCGCCTTTAATGTTCTCTTTAATATAGACATGTGCACCAGACTTGACAGTCAGCGTACAGGCGTTCGCCATGCCATAGTTACCATTGTGAATAGAGGAAAGAGTTGCGCCACTTTCGACGGTGAGAGGGCCGCCAGGATAGCTATCTGGATCGCCGTCAGAGTAGAGTTGAATACCAATGCCCCAGTTGTCGTGAGAGGTTACCTTTGCTTTGGAATGCAAAACGGCATTGCCGGAGATTGCAAGACCATTTCCGTCCCAATAAGTACTTGTAGTACCAACATTGCAAATAGAGCCATTATTGGAAACATCAACATTAGAGGTTCCATCAACTTCCAAACCGCCGACAAAAATACCATAACCCCAACCAGTGTTGCCGGTAGAAACAACAGACGAGCTATCAGCCACAGTCAATTTGCCAAAATAGCAGCCAAGACCGCCTGTGCCGTAGGTATACGGAGTGTTATTGTCACGGATTGTTAGGACAGAACTGCCTGTCACGTTAATATTTGCGGGGTTGGCAGTGATACCATTATGATGGCAATCGGAAATCGTCAAAGTAGAACCATCAGTAACATTGATGCTCCCCATGATTTTATCATAATCATCGCGATCCATGTAAATGCCACTGCAGTTGTTAGCCATATACCCCGAAATTGCAACGTTCGTTTTATTCTCGAAATACAGGCTGCCCTCGTCATATACGCTGATGCCGCTGCCGCCCTGCCCTTTTTCCAAATCGTTCTCAATCGTAACATTGGTGCAGTTATTCAGCGTCAATGTTGCGTGCCCAAAGTAGCAGGCAGAGGCAAAAACCTCGGGAACCTTGTGCTGGTGGGCTTTAATCGTCAACGTGGGGCAATCCTTGATGATAACATTGCAATACGTAGCGCCAATACCGTAATCGTTCAAAGTTATGTTGTGGCTTTGCGCATCAATAATAAAGGTCTGGCGGTTGTCAGCAGGGGCAGTGGAATCCCCTGTAAATAATAAGCCTTGATCCGTCGTGAAATCGCCGTCTAAGGTAAAGGTGGCGCGCCCGGTGGAAGCAGCAGGGTTAGTATCTATCCAAGCCTGCACGTTCTGCACGGCACTTGTCCCTGCCAAAGTCATTACGCTGCCCGCGCTGCCATCTGCAACAGGGTCATGGTTTGCACCGGGTGTTGCATTACCGTTGTCTTTTTCCTGTTCACCTCCAACAGTGGAGCTGTCATCCGTCGGCCCATCATCACTTCCATTGAGCAAACCGTCCTCATTGCCATCGTGTGCCTCGCTGCCGATAGTTGACCCATCCGTAAGGTTTGGTTCCTCCGCAAAGGCAGGGGTTGCAAAAGCAGAAAGCGCAAAGCAGGTTGCAGCCGCAAATATGAACAACCGTTTTCTCACAAGTAACACTCCTAAAACTGTATTATACCCTGTACGTATCCCTGACAAATTTCACCAAAAAATACACGTACAGATGTAACCATAAATGTATAGCAGTGATATTAGCACGTTTAAAACCACCTGTCAACACGCCCAAAAATCCGGGGTCGTTTTTAGCGCCCCGTTCATCGGCAACGATGACCGGGGCGTATTTTTTATGTGTGTCCGGGTTCACACAAAAACTTCCAATTTCTTCCACGACGTTTTTACACTTTCTTCATAGCTTCTTAACGAAATCAAATGTGAAAGCTGTTATACTTTTGCCATGGGAAGCGGGGCCGCAACCACTTCCCAAGTAACATGATTCCTCCTCACACCAAGGCAATATCCAAGCAAAACACCCTTCTCCGTGTGCCGCAACACGGAGAAGGGTGTTTTGTTTTTGTAAGACGCCGTATTGCAATTCAACTTTTTAATGCAGCGGCAACAACGTTGAATTGCATATCGCAAATATGCTGTTTGAATGTTGCACTGATTTCTTGCCTTGCGATAAAAATCTTTGCAAAACCTCGCTTTAGGGTTGACCCCCTTTTTTTGCGGCGCTATAATAAAAAAGGATATAGCCAGTGCAGCGCCCGGCGCGGGTGCTGCGGCTGCGGAATTTACGAAAAATGGGAGGTGAACGCAGGACAATGGACCCTGATCATAGTCGAAGTAGATCCACCGATGCGGTAGATCGGACAACAAAAAGTACTGCGTTCGCCTTTTTGCATCCGGCGGCTTACTGAAAAGCCCCCGGCATAGGAAAGGCGCGGCTTTGCGTGCGCGGAAACGGCTGCATTTGCGGCATTCCGGCACCGGGCGGCGCGTTTTTTGTTTCCCGACCTGCTGCATCCTCCGGCGCGGAGAAAGCCCTCCGTGCCGTATAGTGCCCAGAGGAGGTAGCCCATGGATATGGAAGAAAAGAAGCTGGAAACCAACACGGAACAGAACCTGCCGGTGCAGGAACTGCCCGCCGATATCCCCGCCGAGGTGCGTCAGAAACTGGCGGAGGATCTGAACGAGGAAGCCACCGAGGACCTGAAGCAGGATATGCGGGAGGCAGAGCGGGAGGAAGCCAACGACGAAGAGGTCAAGGCAAACCCCGAGATGCTGACCAAGAGCCGTCTGCTGAAGCTGCTGATCAAAAAGCAGTACGTCAAGCTGCGTGAGGTGACCGAGGAAGAGCAGCCCGCCGACTTAGCCGAGCTGCTGGAGGAGCCGGCCTCGGTAAGAGAGGTCGCATC
>OGYE01001793.1_pt1 | contig 13729 bp, 9 predicted proteins | sample 1576471 | NCBI WGS metagenome assembly OGYE01 (sample SAMEA3541532, study PRJEB24748) | human gut metagenome | biome: human gut; feature: human-associated habitat; material: faeces | place: China | collected 2012
CTTTAAGTGTTCTTTATATGACTAAACCTGAAGATATGAAACATCCCTCCGTATACCAGCCGGAATTTTTCCGCATGGTGATCTTATAGCGGACCATGGTCTTATTGTATTTCTGCTCCTCTGTCATGGTACTGTCCAGAGCATTCTCATTGGCTGTGGCAGAGCCGTTATTATGGATCTTAATGGAGTCTCCGCTCCAGGTGATCTCATATAATTCCTCTCCCAGAACAGACCTGGCGATATTTTTATCCTGGGATGCGTCCAGCCAGCCCACATTTCCTCCCGTGGAGCCGTTGTCCCAGAAGATGACCTCGAAATCGGTGAAGGTCTGGGCGGCCAGGCTGTCCAGGGTCTCCTGCAAATGTTCGGAGCTGTTCAGGCAGTTCATGATGACGGAGACCACGGGGGCCTCGGACGTAAGGACATGATGCATGGATGTACCTCGGGATGACGGGGACGACAGGTTCATGGCGCGCATGGGCCGGAAGACCCAGAGACGGCACAGCAGATAGAGGAAGAGCGGGGCCGCCAGGGAGGCGGCGGGCAGGGCCAGACCATGGGGGACGCCGCACCAGCCCAGCCCCCGGGCGAACAGCTCGCCCAGCCAGAGGCCCGCGCCCTGCACCAGGGCGAAGCGGGGCAGCATGCGGGCGTGGTCGCCGCGCCTGATGCCGAACGTCCAGAAGCAATGCCCCGCATAGGCGGCCAGCAGGGCCAGCAGCCCGGCAAGGGCCTGGGCCGCCGGAGCGGGCCAGTGCGCACCGCGGACGAGCAGATGCGCGGCCCAGAGATAGCAGAGGGTGGCGGTGCTGCCCACCATGCCGAAACGGAGCAGGGGACGGGACAGCAGGCTGCGGGCAAAGGCCGTGGTCTCGGACAGTATGGTCATGGCATGTTCGGGATGGCATGCGCCGGGCATGGCCCTGTACCGGCGGGACGCCGGACGTACGGAGCCGCCTGCGGCGGCTCCGTAGCGGGAAAGGTCAGGCCAGTGTGGCCGTGATGACGTCGCAGATGTGTTCCACATCGGCGGCGCTCAGGCCGGGGTGCATGGGCAGGGTCACCAGCTCGCCGTAGAGCTGTTCCGTCACAGGCAGGGGCAGGGAGCCCGGAGCGGGGCGGAACAGGCTCAGCAGGTGGTTGGGCTTGTAATGGACGCCCACCGGGATGCCTGCGGCGGTGAGGGCGGCCTTGAGCTCGTCCTTGCGGCCGTCGAGCACGCGCACGCAGACGATGTGCGGCACCACGAAGTCCTGCGGATCGGTCTGCAAGAGGCGCAGGCCGTCCAGCCCGTCCAGACGCTTCCGGTAGATGTCGCCCAGGGCGCGGCGGGCCGGGATGAACTCCCCGTCCAGACGCGAGAGCTGCACGCGGCCGATGGCGGCCATGATGTTGCTCATGTGGAAACGCCAGCCGATGCGCTTCACGTCCGGGTCCCAGGTGCGGGTACCGGCAAAACGGGAGCGGGTGTCGCCCTCCACGGAGAGCAGACGGGCATCGGCGGCATACCCGGCTTCCGTGGCGTTGAAGAAGACGGCGCAGCCGCCTTCGCCGGAGGTGATGTTCTTGATGCCGTCGAAGCTGAAGCAGACCACGTCCCCGAAGCTGCCGATCTTGCGGCCGTGATGCAGGCAGCCGAAGGCATGGGCGGCGTCTTCGATGACGCGCAGGCCGTGCTCCCGGGCGAAGGCATGGACTTCGTCCAGATGCCAGGGGTTGCTGGCGTAATGGACGGGCATGATGGCCAGCGTGTCGGGCGTGATGCGGCGGGCGGCGTCCTTGAGGTCGATGGTGCCGGTCTCGGCCAGCACGTCACAGGCCACGGGCTCGCAACCGGCGGCCTCGATGGCCTGGAAGGAGGCCACGAATGTCAGGGACGGCACCAGGATCTGCGGCTTGCGGGCGGCATCGCGCGGGGCGATGGCGTCCACGGCCAGGGTCAGGGCCGCGGTGCCCGTGTTGGTGGTCACCACCTGTTCGGGCGCCACGCCCAGATAGGCGGCCAGTTCCTGTTCGAACAGGCAGGTCTCGTGTCCCATGCCCAGATAACCGTCCTCGACGATGACGCGCCGGACGGCTTCGGCCTCGGCTTCGCCCACGATGGAACGGGAAAGACGCATGCTCATGGCATATCCTCATGTTTCATGGAAAAGTACCGGGCAGGGGCAGCCCGGAACTCTGCAATACCCCCTATCGTACGGCTGGGCAAGCCGGCTGTAGGGGGCTTCCGCGCACGGTACGGGGCGGCAGGGCGGGCGGCCGTGCCGGGGCGGCCCCCTGCGGTATGTGCGCGGACGGGCTGCTCTTTCGCTCGACCTTTTGCTCCGGCTTTGGCATGCTGCTGCGACGCACGGAGGCCCGGACCGGCCCCGGCTACCGAGGAGGAGATATCGTCATGTGGGTTCGCATCTGGCCGCATCTGGCCCTGCTGCTGGCCATGGTTTTCTGGAGCACGTCCTATGTGGCCCTGCGCATCGCGCTCAGCGCGCTGGATCCGTTCACGGTCATGGCCGGGCGCATGGGCGTGGCCACGCTGCTGTTCCTGCCGCTGTGGGGCGGGCTGTTGCGCGACTTGCGCCGCAAGGGGCAGTGGCGTTGGCTCCTGCTCATGGCCTTTGCCGAGCCCTGCTGCTACTTTTTGCTGGAGACCCGCGCCCTGTGCCTGACCACGGCCTCGCAGGCGGGCATGATCATCTCGCTGCTGCCGCTCATCACCGCCGTGGTGGCCTGGCGCCTGCTGGGCGAAAGGGTCAGCCTGCGCGGCTGGATAGGCTTTGCCCTGGCCGTGGCCGGGGTGGTCTGGCTCTCCCTGCAATCGGCCGTGGACGAGACCGCCACGGCGCCCGTGCTGGGCAATTTCTTCGAGGGGCTGGCCATGGTCTGTGCCGCCCTCTATACCGTGCTGGCCCGGCGTCTTTCCGCCGCCTATTCGCCCCTGCAGATCACGGCCGTGCAGTCCTTCGTGGGCATGAGCTTTTTTGCCGGTCTGCTGGCGCTGGCGCCCCTGGACTACACGCCCGTGCTCCTGCATGTGGCAGTGCCGGACTGGGCTCCCTGGGCCAGTGTGGTCTATCTGGGCGGGGTGGTCTCGCTGGGGGGCTACGGCCTCTATAACGTGGGGGTCAGCCGCCTTTCGGCCGCCGGTGCCGCCGCCTACACCAACCTCATCCCCATCCTGACCCTGGCCAGCGGCGTCATCCTGCTGCGCGAGGTCTTCCTGCCCGGCCAGTACATGGCCTCGGTGCTGGTGGTGGCCGGGGTGCTGCTCAGCCAGTGGGGCGGCCAGAAAGGCCGGCGCGAAGACAGCTAGGGGCTGTGCGGATGCTGGGGCCTGCCGTTTTCGCCGGGTTCTGGAGAAGATGTCCGGCAGGCTCGGAAGTATGAATGGCAAGGCGCCCGCCTCCTGAAGGAGACGGGCGCCTTGTTTTTGGTCTGTGGAAGGAATCAGGCATTGCCCGCGTAGAACACGTGGCGGGCGCTGCGGGCCGCGCTGATGCGGTAGATCTGGATGGTGTAGCGTCCCTTGCCGCCGCACAGGGGGCAGGAATCGGTGATCAGCACGCAGCTGGCGTCCAGTTCCAGCGGGTCGATGCCCACGGCCGCCAGCAGGCGGCGGGTGCGGCCCTTTTCCCAGACGATGGGCGCGCCGCAATGGCCGCATTCCACATAGAGCATGTCGGGGTCGAAGACTTCCGGCTGCGGCAGCACGGGCACGTTGACCGTATGGGGGGCATCCTGCCGCGCGCTCAGGGAACGGCTGCCGTGCAGCAGGGGACGTCTGCGGTTGAGGGGGCGCCGGAGGGCGCGCTTGCCTTGCATCTGGCGGCCGGATAGAGTGGCCGCATGTCTGGAGTATCTCGTCATATTCGTTTGTTACCGCCTGAGTTGCGCAATCAGATCGCCGCCGGCGAGGTGGTGGAGCGCCCGGCCAGTGTGGTCAAGGAACTGGTGGAAAACAGCCTGGATGCCGGAGCCACGCGCGTGGACGTGTTTTTGGAGAACGGCGGCCAGAGCTGCATCCGCGTGCAGGACGACGGCGCGGGCATCGCCCCCGGCGAACTGGAACTGGCCGTGACCCGTCACGCCACCAGCAAGATCGCCAGCATGGACGACCTGGAGCATATCGCATCCTACGGCTTCCGCGGCGAGGCCCTGCCGAGCATCGCCTCGGTGGCCCGTTTCAGCATGGAATCCGCCGTGACCGGAGCCGACGGCGGGACGGAGGCCAGCCGCATCGTGGTGGAATTCGGCCGCCTGCTGGCGGTGGAGCCTTCGGCCCTGCATCGGGGCACCATCGTGGAAGTGCGCGATCTGTTCACCAATATACCCGCACGGCTCAAGTTTTTGAAGACCCCGGCCACGGAGCTCAAACGGGCCCAGGACTGGCTGGTGCGTCTGGCGCTGGCCCGCTGCGACGTAGGCTTCACGCTCCGGGCCGGGGAACGCGAGGCCCTGCGCTTTTTGCCCGGGCAGAGCTTGCGCGACCGTCTGGCCCAGCTGTGGCCGCGCCTGGTGGTGGAGGCCCTGCGCCCCTTCGATGCCGAACGTCACGGCATTCGGGCCCGTGGTCTGGCGGCCCTGCCGTCGGTGAGCCAGCAGCGCGGGGACCGCATCCTGCTGTACGTCAACGGCCGCAGCGTCAGCGACAAGCGCCTGCTGGCCGCCGTGCGCGAGGCCTACAAGGGCCGCATCACCAGCCGGGATTACCCGCAGGTGGTGCTCTTCGTGGACATGCCGCCCGACATGGTGGACGTCAACGTGCATCCGGCCAAGAGCGAGGTCCGCTTCCGGGACGAGTCCTCGGTCTTTTCCGCCGTGCTCCATGCCGTGCAGGAGGCCCTGGTCAGCGATGTGGAAAGCGTGCTGGATGCGGCCCGCGAAGCCGACGATGCCCGCCCGGTGGCGGCCCAGTCCCGTCTGTGGGACGATCTGCCCCCGCGCCCGCAGGGCTTTTGGGGCAGTGCCGATGCCGCGCCCCTGATGCGGCATGCGGAGGACGAGACGCGGGAAGATGAGGGCCAGTGGCAGGTGCGGCGGCCCGATGCGGACGACGGCACGGTCCCCGGATCCGTGACGAAGGCGGGAGACGTGGCGGATGCTCCGCCCGTGCCGTCATCGTCCGGCAGTGCGGCGGCCTTCGCCTCCGGGCGGACGGCCCCTGCGGGCCTGCGGGAAGCCGTGGCCCCTTCCGCGTTTTCGGCCGCGTCCTTCGCGGAGGACGGGGACGGAGCGGGACGTTTGTCCGCCGACAGGCAGGAATTTTTCGAGAGCGCCCGGCAGACGGCCCGCACGGCCATGCCGCCCGAGCATGTGGCGACCATGGCGGGGCAGGATGACGCAGGCCATGCGGCGGAACAGGCCCATACGCCGGAGACGGACGGGCCGGAAGTCCTGCCGGGAGCCGGGGATGCCGCCTGCGGGCCTGATACTGCCGTGACGGACGAAAGCGCCGCCGGACGGCATGAGCTGGTGGTGGGCGGCCTGACCTATCTGGGGCAGGTGGCCGAGACCTACCTCGTCCTGCGCGATGCTTCCGGCGCCCTGATGCTGCTGGACCAGCACGCGGCGCACGAGCGCGTGCTCTACGAGCGTTTGCGCAAGGGGGCCTTCGCGGGCACGGCCCAGTGCCTGGCCCTGCCGCTGGAGTTGGCCCTGCAGCCGGTGGAAGAGGAGCGCTTTCTGGAAGTGCGGGACAATCTGGAGCGCATGGGCTTCGATGTCTCCTGCTCCGGCGGCCGCCTGCTGGCCCGGGGCATCCCGCCCTCCCTGTCCCGCAGCGAGGCCGGGGAGTTCCTGCGCGAGGTGCTGGCCGGTCGCAAGGACGACATCCGCGCCATGTTCATTTCCCTGTCCTGCAAGGGCGCCATCAAGGCCGGGCAGCGTCTGGCCGATGACGAGGCCGCGGCCCTGCTGCGGCAGTGGCTGCATACGCCGGAGCGGGAATACTGCCCGCATGGCCGCCCCAGCATCCTGCGCTGGGATGCCGTGGCGCTGGAGAAACTGTTCAAGCGCCGCTAGTGAGGCCTTTGGCCCTGTGCGCGTGCGGCGGCGTTTCCGCCGTGTGCGGGATCGCAGAGCCTTGTGCTGACGGGCCTTGGCCGCTGGACACGTTCGCGATCATGTCCGGCGGGCAGCGGTTCCGGCCGCTCCGGCAAAGCAGGCATCAGGTGCCGTATGGATACAAAAGACCGGGACAGTCCCTCAGGGGGCTGTCCCGGTCTGTCATTCATGGCGTGGGAAGGATCCGGGCCTCACAGGTGCGCATGGCGCCATGGAGCGGGGATGCCGCTCCGCATCCGGGCCGCTATTGCCGCATGGCCCGCAGGCCGTTGGCCACCACCAGCAGGGCCGTGCCCACGTCGGCAAAGACGGCCATCCACATGGTGGCGTGACCGGTGAAGGTCAGGGCGAAGAACAGCGCCTTGACGCCCAGCGCCAGCGTGATGTTCTGCACCAGGATGGCGAAGGTGGCCCGGGACAGGCGGATGAAGCGGGGGATCTTGCGCAGGTCGTCGTCCATGAGCGCCACGTCGGCGGTCTCGATGGCGGTGTCCGTGCCGTTGCCGGCCATGGCGAAACCGACGTCGGCCCGGGCCAGCGCCGGGGCGTCGTTGATGCCGTCGCCCACCATGCCCACCTTGTGTCCCCGGGCTTCCAGTTCCTCGATGACGGCGAGCTTGTCCGCCGGGAGCAGACCGGCCTTGAAGCTGTCCACGCCCACCTGACGGGCGATGGCCGCCGCCGTGTGCTCGTTGTCGCCGGTGAGCATGACCGTGGTCACGCCCAGTTCCTTCAGTTCCCTGACAGCTTCCAGGCTGCTTTCCTTGAGCGTGTCGGCCACGGCCAGCAGGGCTTGGATGCCGTCGTCGCCCACGAGCGCGACCACGGTCTTCCCCTGCCGTTCCAGCCGGGAGATCCGCTCGTCGATCTCTGCCGGGCAGCGGCCCAGCGATGCCGCAAGGGCGCGGTTGCCCAGGTACCAGCGCCGGCCGGCCATGATGCCGCTGACGCCCTGACCGGGCAGGGCCGTGAAGTCGTCCACGTCCCGCAGGAGGATGTGGTCTTCCGCGGCGGCCTGGGCGATGGCGCCGGAAACCGGATGGTCGGAACGGGCCGCCAGGCTGGCCGCCAGCGAGCGGACTTCCGCCTCATCTTCCTGCCCGGTGCACAGGCAGTCGGTCTGGCGCGGCTTGCCGTGGGTGAGGGTGCCGGTCTTGTCCAGAGCCAGGCAGTCCAGGCGTCTGCCCTGTTCCAGGAACATGCCGCCCTTGATGAGGATGCCGTAGCGGGTGGCGGCGGCCATGCCGCTGACGATGCTCACCGGCGTGGAGATGACCAGGGCGCAGGGGCAGCCGATGACCAGTATCACCAGCGCGGTATAGATGGCGTCCGTCCAAGTGCTGCCCAGGAACAGGGGCGGCACCACGGCGGCCAGCAGGGCCACCAGGAAGACGGCCGGGGTGTAGTAGCGCGCGAAGGTATCCACAAAGCGCTGCATGGGGGCGCGGCTGCCCTGGGCCTCTTCCACGGCGTGGATGATACGGGCCAGCGTGGTGTCCGTGGCCGCGGCGGTCACCCGGAACTCGAAGGAGCCGGAGGTGTTGAGGGTACCGGCGTAGACCGTGTCCCCTGCCTGCTTTTCCACCGGCATGCTCTCGCCGGTGATGGGCGACTGGTCCACCATGGAATGGCCGTCCAGCACCAGACCGTCCAGGGCGATCTTTTCGCCGGGGCGCACGCGCACGCGGCTGCCCACGGCCACCGTGCGGATGTCGGCTTCCTGCCAGCTGCCGTCCTCGCGCAGCACCGTGGCCGTATCGGGCGCCAGGGCCAGCAGGTCCTTGATGGCGTTGCGGGCCCTGTCCAGGGCCTTGGCCTCGATGGCTTCCGAGACGTTGAACAGCACCATGACCATGGCGGCTTCCGGGAACTGCCCGATGAGCACGGCCCCGGTGACGGCCACGGACATGAGGGCATTGATGTTCAGGTCGAGGTTGGAGACGGCCAGCCAGCCCTTGCGGTAGGTGGTCAGGCCGCTCAGCAGGATGGCGATGAGGGCGCAGCACAGGGGCAAAAGCGTCAGCACGGGCCAGCCGCCCACGCTCCAGGAGGCCATGTCGAGGCCGAAGGGACGCGCCCCCCAGTGCTGGATGAGCTCCAGGATCTCGGAAAGGGCGGCAAAGCCGCCGGCCACGGCCAGGCGCTTCCAGGGGATGCGGGGGGCCGGGATGGCGTCCTGCGTCCGGTCCGTCCCTTCCAGCAGCCGGGCGCCCATGTCCAGCCCTTCCAGAGCGGCGGTGATGGCCGGGAGGGCCGCGGGCTCGTGCCGCACGCGCACATGGCGCTGCATCAGGTCGATCTCAAGGCCGAGCAGCCCCGGCAGGCCGTCCAGGGCCTTGCGGATAAGGCGTTCTTCCGTGGGGCAGTCCATGCCGCTCACCGCAAAGACGGCCGTGGCGCCTGCGGCGGCATCCAGCGGCTCCGGCGTCATGTCGATGGCCTTCAGGGCGGCCTCGATGGAGGCGGTGGACGGGAGCGCATGCTCCACGGTGAGCACGCGCTGCATGAGGTTGAAGCTGAGCCCGGTTATGCCGGGCACGGTGGCCAGCTTTTTTCTGATGAGTGCCTCTTCCATGGGGCAGTCCATATTGAGGATGCGGTACACGGCGCGCGTGGCGGAAGGGGCCGCCAGCGTGGTCCAGTCCACGGCCTGGGGCGCGTCATGGCCGCAGCAGCAGCCGTGCTCGTGCGCATGGTCGTGGTCGCAGCTTTCGTGTTCGTGCGCGTGGCAGCTTTCCGCATGACCATGCGGGTGGTCGCCGTGCTCATGATCATGGCCGCAGCACGCGTGGCCGTGGTCATGGCTGTGGTGATCATGCTCGTGGCCGTGGGCGGCGTGTTCGTGTCCGGCGGGCAGGGTGGCTGCCTTGTCACATACGAAGCCTTGCGGGTGCCAGGCACCGCAGGGGCATAAAAACAGTGCGTCACTGCTCATGGTCGTTCCTCCACGGGGATGCCGGTGGCCGACGTCCCCGGTCGTTCTTGCTATATACAGACCATAGGGCCTATAGTCGCTATAGGGTCAAGAGGGGAGGACGCGTCGGGAAAAAATTTTTCCGGCAGCTGCCGTTCCATCCCGGACAGGCCCGGACCGGAGGACAGGCATGAAAGTGAAGATAGGCGAACTGGCAAAGATGACCGGCTGTCAGGTGGTCACCATCCGCTATTACGAGAAGGAAGGGTTGCTGAAACGCCCGGAGCGCACGGAACGGAACTATCGCCTTTACGGGGACGAGGACATCGCGCGCTTGCGCTTCATCCGGCATTGCCGCCAGCACGGCATGAGCCTGGACGAGATCCGCACCCTGCTGGTGTACAGTGACCATCCTACGGGCAGCTGTGACTGGATCAACAGGCTCATCCGCACGCACATCGAAGCGGTGGAGCAGCAGATACGGGATCTTGAGCACCTCAAGGCGCATCTTGAATCCCTGTACCATAAATGCGACGGCAGCCGGGAAGGGGGCTGCGGCATCCTGAAGAGCCTTATCGACGGCGAGAACTGCCAGTACTGCCAGGCACGGCAGCAGCGTACGGGACAGGAGCATCCCTGAGCGGCGCAGAGCCGTCCTGGGGGGCCCGTCGGATCCGGGCGGGAAGAAAAAAACGGGGCGGACCAGACAAGCTGATCCGCCCCGTCGTGCATGTACCGGGATGTCCGGCCTAGCGCGCGCCCTTGGGGAAGAGCACCACGCCCACGGTCTTGAAGATGATGTGGATGTCCAGCAGGATGGAGATGTTCTTCACATAGAACAGGTCGTATTCCAGCTTGTGGCGGGCATCTTCCTCATTGGCGCCGTAGGGGTAGCAGACCTGGGCCCAGCCGGTGAGGCCGGGCTTCACGGTATGGCGCAGGCTGTAATAGGGGATGTGCTCCTTGAGCTGCTTCACGAAGGTCATGCGTTCGGGACGGGGACCGATGAAGCTCATGTCGCCCTTGATGATGTTCCAGATCTGGGGCAGCTCGTCGATGCGCACCTTGCGGATGAACTTGCCCACGCGGGTCACGCGGGCGTCGTTGGCGGCGGCCCAGACGGCGCCGTTCTTTTCGGCGTCGGTACGCATGGAGCGGAACTTGTAGACCGTGAATTCCTTTTCATACAGGCCCACGCGATCCTGACGGTAGATGACCGGGCCCGGCGATTCCAGGCGGATCAGCAGGGCGGTGATGAGCATGATGGGCGCGGCCGGGATGAGCAGCATCAGGGACAGGAACAGGTCGAAGGCGCGCTTCAGGCGGCGCAGGCTGCCGCGGGTGTTGAGCGAGAAGCCTTCGGTCTGCAGCAGCCATTCCTCGGTGATCTGGGAAAGGGGCAGGCGCTGCACCACATGCTCGTAGAAGGTGCGGATGTCCACCACCATGGCGCCGTGCAGCTTGGCTTCCAGCAGGTCATGGGCGATGTCGTCGTCGATGGGGGCGTCGGGCAGGAGCACGATCATGGTCGCGCCGTGCTGCTTGGCGGCTTCCAGGGCCATGAAGGGCGGGCCGAAGCATTCACCGGCGTCGGGGTCCTGGTCCTTTTCGCCCACATAGCCCAGGATGCGGGCCTTGGGCAGGCCTTCGGCCAGCAGCTTGCGCACCTTGCCGCCGCGGTCCACGCCCACCAGCAGGACGCGCAGGGGATGGGTCAGCTTGTCGGCATTGAGATAGTAGAGGAAGCGCCAGCCCAGGCAGAACACGAAGGAGAGCGCGAAGAGCAGGAGCACGGTCACGCGGTCGAAGCGCCAGTTCTCCAGGGCGAAGGATGCCGTGGCCGAACTGATGATGCCCAGCACGCAGGCCACCAGGATGCGGCCCAGGGTGTCCTTGAAGTCTTCCATGCCCACGCTGTAGGCGTCGAGGATGTAGAAGAACAGCAGATAGAAGAAGATGGTGAACAGGGAGGCGCCGGTATAGTCGTCAAAGACGCTCAGGTCGGGCGCGATGGTCACCATGCCCGAAACGGCCAGGGCCAGCAGGATGCAGCACAGGTCCACCACCTGCATCAATGCCATGCGGTAACGGCTGATCATAGTTTCTCCATTTTTTCGTACAGTGGACGGGACAGGCCCGTGGGCCGCCGGTGGCGGGCGGGCTGTCCCTGTGACCGCGAGACACCGTCGTCCCGGCAGCGCCGGGACAGGAGCGGGCCGCCCCGGGCCCGCGTCGTTGCTTGTTTATCCGGCCGCGCGGGGCACGCGCATGTCGACAAGGATCTTCTCGGCCACGACTTCGGCATCGAACTCGCGGCAGGCCAGATCACGGCCGGCGGCCCCCATGCGGACCAGCAGTCCGGGATCGTCCAGCAGGCGGCGCATGGCGGCGGCCAGCGCGCGGGGATCGTGCGCGGCGCAGATGCAGCCGTTGACGCCGTCTTCCACCACTTCGCGGCAGCCGGGCACGTCCGTGACCACGGCGGCACGGCCCATGCTCATGCCTTCCATGATGGACGTGGGCGTGCCTTCACGCCACGAGGGCAGCACCAGCGCGTGGCAGGCCGCCACATAGGGGCGCACGTCGCGGGTCTCGCCCAGGTATTCGATGCTGCCTTCGTCCTGCCAGCGGCGCACCTGATCCAGGCCCACGCTGCCCAGCCCCTGTTCCGGCGGGCCCAGCAGCTGGAAACGGGCGGCGGGGTACTGCGTTTTCAGTTCCCTGGCCGCGGCGGCGTATTCGGGCAGGCCCTTGGCCTCCAGCAGACGGCCCACCAGCAGGAAGATGATCTCCCGCTCTTCGGGGGCGCAGCCCTCGGCGGGCAGGGGCGGCAGGGGCGCTTCGGCAAAGCGGCGGATGTCCACACCGGTGCCGCGCGCCATGAGCACGCGCGCGCTGCGGCGCAGGATGCCGACCTTGCGGAACAGCTCCGCATCGTCGCGGTTTTGGAAAAACACGCCTTCGGCCCCGGCAAGGGCGCAGTGGTACAGGCCGATGCTCAGGCGGTTGACGCATTTCTTGAAAAAGGTGTCCGCCTCGAAGGCGTAGCCCAGGCCGGTGATGGTGGCGTAGATGTGCGGCACCCGCGCCAGACGCGCCGCCATGCAGCCGTAGATGACGGGCTTGATGGTGGTGGCGAAGAGCAGATCCGGCTTTTCCCGTTTGAACAGGCGGTACAGGGCGTGCATGGTGGCCATGTCGCGCAGGGGGTTGAGGCCCTTGCGGTCCAGGGGATAGTGGCACAGGCGCACGGCCGGGCCTTTCCGGAAGGCGGGATCTTCTTCGCCTATGGCGCGGATGGCGGCCTCGGCGGCGTCATCGCCCGCGGGCACGGCGCAAAGCACCTCATGCCCGGCGGCACGCATGCGGCGCATGAGGACGGTCCAGAAATTGGAAGTGGAACGGGCCTGATTGCCCAGGATGAGTATTTTCACGGCATATCCTTTGCCCACCTGTCCGGCGGGTACGCTCCGTGATGGGGCGCTGTCTGTCCTGCGGGGCAAAGAGCATCCCCGCCTGGCCGGACCGGAAAGGGAGACGTGCCGGCCAGGTCTGGCCGGTCTCCTGTGTGGTGGGCTCTTCACGGGCTATACCAGCATCCCTTGCCGCTGAAAAGAGGCAAAGGGGCCCTGCGGGCGGGGGCAGGCCACGGACAAAAAAACGCGATTCCGGCAGGATGCGCAAAAAAGCCCCTGCCGGGGCAGGGGGCGCGTCTTTTGACAGCGGCGTCGGCACAGCGTACAAGGAAAGCACGCCGTCTGTGCCGCGAAGGCGGGATCTCCCGTTTTCGCGGCCTCCCGGCGGGCAACTACGACCTTTGATAAGGAAGGCAATATGAGCGCCTATACCCAACTGTGCGAAAAGATGCGTGCCGAACCCTCCACCTGGCTGGTGACCGGCGTTGCCGGTTTCATCGGCTCCAACCTGCTGGAACATCTGCTCAAGATGGGGCAGACCGTGGTGGGCCTGGACAACTTCCTCACCGGTTACCAGAAGAACTTGGACATGGTGGAGGCCCTGGTGGGCCCCGAAGCCTGGAGCCGCTTCACCTTCATCGAAGGCGACATCCGCGATCTGGATACCTGCCGCAAGGCCTGCGAAGGCGTGGACCATGTGCTGCATGAGGCCGCCCTGGGTTCCGTGCCGCGTTCCATCGACGATCCCATCCTGTCCAACAGCTGCAACATCACCGGTTACCTCAACATGCTGGTGGCCGCGCGTGATGCGGGCGTGAAGAGCTTCGTGTACGCCGCCTCCTCCTCCACCTACGGCGATTCCCCCGAACTGCCCAAGGTGGAAGACAAGATCGGTCATCCCCTGTCGCCCTATGCGGTGACCAAATATGTGGACGAGCTCTACGCCGACGTCTTCGCCCGCTGCTACGGCTTCACCACCGTGGGCCTGCGTTACTTCAACGTGTTCGGCCAGCGTCAGGATCCCTACGGTGCCTACGCCGCCGTCATCCCCCAGTGGTTCGCCAGCCTGCTGAAGAAAGAGACCGTCTTCGTCAACGGCGACGGCGAGACCAGCCGCGACTTCTGCTACATCGACAACGTGGTGCAGGCCAACCTGCTGGCCAGCTTCGCCATGGACGAAGCCCGCAACAAGGTCTACAACGTGGCCTTTGGCCAGCGCACGACCCTGAACGAGCTGTTCGACCTCATCCGTGAGGAAGTGGTGCGCCATATGCCCGAGGCCGCCACGGCCACGGCCACGCATCGCGATTTCCGCGCCGGTGACGTGCGCCACTCCCTG
>OGYE01001803.1_pt1 | contig 13695 bp, 10 predicted proteins | sample 1576471 | NCBI WGS metagenome assembly OGYE01 (sample SAMEA3541532, study PRJEB24748) | human gut metagenome | biome: human gut; feature: human-associated habitat; material: faeces | place: China | collected 2012
CTACCGAGCGCGTAGTGGACTTTCACCACCTAGTTATCGCCCATGCTGGGCGCACTTATAAAAGCTCCTGCTTTGGATTGTGATATGCTCAATCCGAAGCAGGAGCTTTTCAGTTAAAATTTAATGTTATAAATAAAGCCTTCGCGCATATTTTCTTTCAACCGTACCTTCATCTATTCACAGTATTTACCCAAATTGTAGCTTATGGTGACAAGCACCTCGGTGAAACTTCCTTCGCCGGAATTGTCCCGCCCTCAGATTTCTTCGCGCTGAATGAAAGGAGCATTCCCATATGGTTACATCTATGTTTGACTTTGGTATCGACCCTGTTGCGTTTTCCCGTGTGGACCAGCTCGTTATCGAAATTGCAAAATACTTCTCGCTTACCGAAAATGACCTCGATGATTCCGACTCCCGCGCCCGCCAGGAAATCGAGACAACTATGCATAATGAACACACCCAGGTCTTCGATTTTACCTATATCATAAACTACGAACGACTTCATGCCGTCATCAAGAAATCTGCCGAAATCAACGACCTCAACTATGCTGACTTCGAGTTCAGCTCCAACCCTAATGCCCTTTATGTCAACTATAAAGGCGAACCTCTCGATTTTACCAAAACACCCTAAAGGAGACTTTTTTATTTTGAATAACCTGATCAACGAACTTATTGAAACTGCCACTTCCCGCCCTATCGAATCCATCATTCTCCAACGCGATAACTTGTCTTATCTCGTCCCTGCCAACCAGCCTGAGTTCCTTTCTCGTCTGCTCGAATTTGTCCTCGTAAACTTCGACACTTCCAGGCAGCCTTCTCGTATCTATTTCGACAATAACGACATGTTTGTCTGTTTTGAATCGTAGCTGAATCGAAAAAACGTCACGTCTACGAAATGTACAATCACTAATCGTTCGCCTGAAGGTTTTACCTTCGGGCTTTTTTTATAGCAATCGCGATGTCACCTTGAAGCGTCCGCTAGAGCTACGTTGCAGCTCTAGCGAAAACCTTGAGCTTCCGCCACGTACACCTTCCGACGTACGTGGCTTTTTTTATGAAGCGTAAAATTACCTGCCACCTTACCGGAGCATTGTGTGACTTTACGTTTATCACAAAGTCTCCACAAAGTTACCTGTTTTGTCAATCTTTCCTTAAACCTTCTACAAATTTTCTGCCTTTACGACACCACAAAGTCCTCTAAATGTTTTATCATTATATAGTCACCTTGTTACCTTCATGTACTCCGTTTTAGCAATATCTACAACCTGATCACCTGACCTTCCTCACCTCCATCGCCATACATAATGCCCGCTCATAAAGTTCCTTCAAGGGTATCCTTTTGAATCTTTATGGGGTTTCATGGCGATGGCTTATGCGGACCCTCTGCCGCATCTTACGGGTTACTTTCCGAAACTAAAGTCTCCATCATATCTCACCTGTCAATGCGAAATCGGGTCCTTTACGAAGTAGCCAAAATGGTCAGGCTTATAGTCGCCAATGACATTTTCTACGAAGCGGAAAAATAAGGGAACCTTGATTTATTGAAGCGAAAATTACCTTTTAAAGTTTCCCCAAAAGAACCTCCAAAAAGTACCCTAAAAAGGTCTTTACTGTCCGATTACCCGTTTCTCATTTTCGCAAAAATAAAACAAGAGAAGAAAGCACAATTTCTCCCTAAAATTAACGATTTGTTAACGTTTTGTTTTTTACAATGGAACGACAGATTGAAAGCACCAAAATCAATCCAGTAAAAAAGAAAGGAGGAAAGAAATTGGCTACTTATTTTGTAAAACTCAGCAACGGTTATAAGGGACAAGCAGCAGATAAATGTGATTACATTAACCGTGATGGAAAATACAAATCAGAAACCTTAAGACAAGAATTAGTTGCCCAAGAAGATTTCAATTTACCATCATGGGCCCCTGACGCAAAAACTTTCTTTGAAGCTGCTGATCGCTATGAACGCAATAACGGAACTACTTTTAAGCAATTCATTATTATGCTCCCATGCGAACTCAGTATCGAAGAAAATATAAAAATTTCTCAGGACATCAAAGATAAAATTATCGGTAACAATAAAGCCGGAACATGGGCAATCCATAACAAACAAGCTGTAACTGCAAACGTACAAAACATACATCTGCACTTAATGAACAGCGAAAGAATCCAAACCCCTGCTTTAAAAGAAAAGCCAAGAGAATTATACTTCAGAAGGTACAATCCTAATGAACCAGAAAAAGGCGGATATCAAAAAGACCGGAAAAACAGAGCACCCAGAAAAGCTAAAAATCTGGAAATTGATAAAATCAGAGCTGAAATTGCAGAAGCAATAAACGCCGGTTATGAACGTAACAATCTTCCGATACGTGTCTCAGGAACTACACTTGAAGCGCAAAAAGAAGAAGCAATCGCAGCCGGTGATAATGACCGTGCAGAGTTCTTCAACAGGAAACCAGTCAAAACAATTTCTACAAAACAATGGAAAAAAATTCAAAAGATTATCGAAGATGATAACATCATAAACAGGTCACAACCTGTACCGATAATACCATCAGAAAACAATTGGCCGACCTTTGAAAAACTCATAAACTCCGATTTGACAGCTGCCGAAGTTTTACTTGAACGAGTCAGCCTCCAAATAAAAAAACTAAAATACCAATTCAAATTAACACAAAAAGCTACTAAAGCAATCCTGAAAAAAGCTGAAGAATATATTACAGCCAAAGAGTTCTCAACAGCAGTTGAAAGTATCGCAATCAAAGTCCAAAACAAACTTACCAGCAACTCAGCATATATCAATCTATTCAACCAAATATATGCTAACAAGCAGGCACAAATAAATATGATAAACAACTTTATCACACGCGGACGAATCAAAAAATATCAGAAAGTCAAAGCTAAAATAAAGCAAGCCGAAACTCAAAAAAGCTCCTTATTAAATACAAACAGACTTGATGATAAAACCAAAGACAGGATTGAATTAAGCATCGAAGCTGCCCAAAAGCAATTGTTAAAACTTCAATTCGAAATCAAAAAAATCAACAATACTCCTGAAGCTAAAAAGCGTTATGATTACATAATCAGCCGCTTAGAAAAATCAGCAAACACATCAAGGAACAATGCTTTAAGCAAAAACAAAGAGAATAAAATTCTCAAAGAAATCTATCAAGAAACTGAAAAACTAATCAGGCTTTCCAAATTGAACTCAGAACAAAATTTACCTAAAGAAGTCATAAAGGAAATAGCAGAAAGCAGCTCTTTCGATACAACTGAACTAAGGAAAAAGATAAAAGAACTGAGCTCAAAAACTGATGAGTTTTTCCCGATAAAGAAAGAACCAGAAAAAAACATTCAGCCGAAAGAAAAGCCAAACAATCTTCAAAAAGAAGAACCGGAAAGGTGGTGATTTCTCTATGAAGAAAGCAGATCTTCTTTCTACTTTGTTTGTCGGGATCGATGTTAGCTCCAGAGAAAATGTTGTCTGCTTCCTTGACTTCCAGTCTCAGAAGCCCTTAGCTTCGTTCTCTGTCCCTAATAACCAACCCGGCGCTTCTACCATGGCAGATAGAATTGTTGAATTCATGCACCAGCACAAAGACCTTTTATTTGTTACTGTTGCTCTTGAATCCACCTCGTACTATGAAATCCATATAGCTAACTATCTTTCTTCCTGTACCTTCCTTCTGCCATTTAACATCACTGTTTGTTGCGTGAATCCTATGTTGATTCACAGCTATAAGAAAACTTTTGTCGGCATGAGCAAGAACGATTACGTTGATACTTTTGCAATTGCAGACTTTGCCCGCGTAGGCAAATTTACTTCTTCACTTTGGCGCGGCAGCCAGCTTCTGGCTTTACAACGCCTCACCAAACATCGTCTGCATCTTGCTAAATCGATGACCAGCGAAAAGACTTACATGCTTTCCAACATCTTCCTTAAGTTCAGTCAGTTTTCCATATATATAAAAATGAGAGCGATTTTCGCTCCCATTCTTTTTTAGGTTCTCACTTAATGGTGGAGACTTACCAGCTTTTTCTAATACTATTAGAAGTTATTATATGCTATTTTGCAAGTAAAATTTACATATCTGGAATTTGGGGCATTTCGCCGTTGATATATGTTGGGTCGTCGATTACGCCTTTTACAACGTAAGAAAGGGTAAGACTATCACCAGTAATTGGGTGAGTCCTATGGTTAAGAACAATGCCTGCGACAGGGCTGTCCCATTCATATATATCTCTTGTGTAGTTACCTTTGTTTTCTTTATTATGTTTTTTGGTAAAAATAGGATTGTTGCACTCTTTATTTATTGCTTCAATTATAGCTTCTTTGTTTGATGAATTTTGAAATTCGTAATTGAATAAAGCAACTTTTTCTTTGTAAAAATAAATAATAACGTGTTTTACCGGTTGATTGTATCTCATAGGACAATCATTAGATACAAGAATTGTTGTATTTGGTTTTAAAAAGGGGAATTCTACTACAGAATAATTTTTAAGTTTTTGGTAATGAGTTTTTAAATTGTCGGCAAGGGTTACCTTTCCATCTCTTATAGGTTGCTCTACTGGTTTTTCAGCAGGAAAAACTGAAATTGTGATACAGAGAGTAAAGATAAGTGTTGCGAGTAAAGTAAAGATTTTTTTCATCGGTTTTTTCTCCTTAAATTTTAAATTATTAATTTTATTTTACGGCAAATCCAGGCGATAGCGTGATAGCATCGCAGGGATTTGCCGTATTTATTTTTTTGTTTTGTTGCGCTTTTGAGATAATCGGTTAACTTTTGTAAAACTTTTTTGGATTATCCTTTTTTGTAAAGATATTTTATTGAATATTATTTTTGTCAGTGAGGTGATTTTTATGTTTAAAAATATTATTGGTAGTAAAGTAAGCCAGCTTATTGCTGGTTTAGGTGTTGGTTATGCTGTATTTACAGGTGCGACAAGTGTTGAAGCTTCTCAATTGGATCCGCAACAGACTGATAATAACCAACCTTCTAAAATTATTAATAATGTAGAAATGGGAAATTTCGGCGGTGGTATGCTTTCCGATAATTCTGTGGTAAAACTTGATGGTTCTGGTAGTTTGGCTGTTTCTGATATGGATACTTCTAAAGCTGAAATTTTCAGTAATCCTGAAGTTATGAAAATGATGCTTACTAGAGATAGTTTTTCCAATATGCAGAATGCTAAAGATGAGATTATGCAGGTTTGTGAACGTCTTGGGATTAAGGATACTCAAAAAGTTTTTGATTCGATGTATAATATGAATATGGCTTTAAAGTCCGAGATTGATAATCATTTAAATAAGTATGGTTCAAACGAAAGACGTTTTAAGGCTGCTAGAGCAGGAGTCGAGAATCTATCAGGTGAAGGTAATGTTTATTATCCTCTTATGTGTATGAAGGGAGCTCCCGGAAATGAGAATACTACAGCTTTTCGTAAGAGCCCTAATCAGTTAGAACATATTGAGGATTATGTTTATAACAATAAAAATAACCAGGCTTATGCAGGTTTCTGCCTCCAGCATAAATATATAATGGAAGGGAAAGATTCTTTAGAGCTTGTTATGTCTAAAGAAAGAGCTGAAGCTTTTCATGATAAGTTTGGCGAATTGAATCGTGTTAATGCTTTATTTGTTCCTTTTTATGCGGACGCATCTGATAAAAATCTTGAGACTGTTTCTCGTGATGGGTGTGATGCCCGTATGAATACTGCAGCGGACCGTCGTTTTAAAGATGATGGCATGTGTAAGTATGATCGTGGTGCTGATAGTAAAATGAATTATACTTTAGATGTTAATGATGTTAAAGCTATCAGTTATTATTATGGGATGGGTACAGTTACTGAACTTCAGAATCTGAAGCCTTATTTTTTTGATAAAGATGCTACACAATATATTGAGCAGTGTAAAAATATTCAAAATGTGATTATGGGAGAAAAAATATATGATAATAGTTTTTCTTCTTTAACTGACAATCATCAATCTATTTCTGACCAGCATGATTTGGGGCAGGAAAAGGTTGTTACGAATGATTGGAAATATGGTGCTTTCGGTGGTTCTGAAGCAAAAGAAAGTGATAAAGACTGGACTGATTCTTTACGTGATCCTATTGGCTCTGATAGTCCGTCAGTATCTCCTGTTCATGAACCTTTTGGTATGGAATCTCATAGTTATGTTGATTATGGTAACGGAAAAGGTTCTGAGTCTTATGAGTTTGAATTTAAATATTTTAAGGAAGTAGATAAAGATGGTGCTCAAAATTATGTAAAAAAAGCTGTGGAAGGCTTTTTGAATGATGCGAATCGTTTAGGAAAAGATACTGGTATAAAGATTAAGCATGCTGATTTTGATAAAGAAGCTAAAAGTATTTATATTGTTGCTGAAGCTGATAATGTTTTACCTCCGAAAGAAGTTATTGAATCTCATAAGGATATTTTAAAAGAGATTCCTAAAGGTAAAGTCTTCGAGCCTTTCAATATGAAAGATGTTATTGGCCAAACAGAGAAATTCAATAAGAGCGTTGAAGCTTTGGCAGCTGCAAAGGTTGATGAAAAGGTAGCTGGAGTTAAACTTAAAGAGCATATGAATACATATACTAATGAAAATGGTGGTATGTTTGATAGTATTAAAAGCAGGATTGCTATAATGCGTGATTTTGGTTCAGTTGATAAGATGAATGCTGAAACTAATCGTCTTTCTGGTAAAGCTGCTGAAACTGTTCAGGCTACTTCTGTTGCTGGAAAGAATTTTGATGAAAAAATTTCTGAACTTCGCAGTACTGTAGAAAGTAAATGCGGCGGTGATAAATCTGTTATGGAAGCTTTTGACCAATTTGCTTCCAATGCGAATGCTTTTAAGTATGCAGTTAGTGAAGGCTATCAGAAACCTACTCGTGAAGCTATGAGCCGTATGCAGGATTCATATCAGAAGTTTGGTGATAAGCTTTCTGATTTTGGGAAAGTACAGGATAAAGTTAATATTGATAAGGAAAAAGCAATTCGTATGAAGGTTATTGAACTTTCTTCTGGAACTCCTAACCCGTCTATGAGTCCTGCTGAATTTTATTGTACTTCTGTAAACAAGTTTGTTAATCAGGAAGGGAACAGTGTAGCTGATGCAGAAAAATTAGCTACTAAATCTCTCGTGAAAGTATATGGTGCCTCTGTTGCTGAGCCTGTTGTAATGGCTAATGCTGTTAGTGGTATTGAAGGAAAAAGTGCGAAAGCTTTAATCAATAAAGCTGTTAAATCTATCGAAGAAGATCAGAAAGCATCTAAGGTAGAGAAACAGATTGATCAACCTAAAGCTAAATCTGCTGCAAAGGCAAAAGATATTGCACGAAACAAATCTGATGAGTTTATTCATTAACCATATAGTAACATTATAGCATAGCGTTTTGTGTTTTTCTATGACAAGAAGTAAAAGCCGTCCGAAAGGGCGGCTTTTATTAATGCTTGATTAACTGTTGGGGGTAATATGAGCGTGTAATGATTTTAGTTGGAATTATTTGAGGTAGTTATGTTTAATTTAATACTTTTGATTATTTGATGTTCGGGAGTGTTGTTGATGTAGCTGTCGCAAAGGAATTTTTCAAAGGCATCGAAGCTTTTAGATGTACTTATAGGAAACTCGATGTGTTCTTTAAGTTCAGGTAAGTTTTCTTGCCAGGATAAAGAAATGTTTATTTCAGAGATGTATTTCAGGTTTTCAATGGTATCATTGTAAATGCTTTCTATTTCATCACAAATTTTCTTTAGTCCTTGGTAAAAACTGAATCCGTTGGGGGATTGGAATTCGCAGTGGATGTTATCAGGTTTGATAATTACGTTGTATATGTATTTGTTCATTATTTAGTCCTCCTTGTTTTTAGGTTTTACTTTGAAGAATGCGGAGAGTGTATTGTTTTTATTGGTTCTGTTGTCATTATACTATATTTGGATAACGAATTGTTAACTTTTTCAGGAAGCATTGAAAAAGTTAGGTGAATTTTTAGGAACAGGAGGGATTACGGTGCTTATTAATGCAACACTGATGTATTTGATACTATTTTAATGAAAGAAGGCTGCCGCGCATTGCACGGCAGCCTTCTTTCGGAGGACTATGTTAAGGTTAAAAAAAGGAAGCTGTAATTATTTTGTCAGATGAATCTTTAAGTTTATTTCGTTGATGTTATAGTGTTTATCAAAGTTAGCTGCAAAGAAATCAAAAATAATTTTTTCAATTTGATCTGCTTGAGTTTTGGTAAAGGTGAATTCTTGAGAAATCTTTTTGTCATCTTCTTTTAATTGAATGTTTGCTTTTACCGAAGATACATATCCGTTATCTTCTAGTGCTTCATTTTGTAAATCAATTACTTCATCTAATACGGCTTGTGTCGCTGTGTAGAAGTTGAATCCGTTAGAATTTGAAATGGTGAATTCTGCATCGTGCCAATCGTGAAAATTGCTCAAGATAGTTTTCATGATGTTTTTCTCCTAAAATTTTAATAATATATTTTGTTTAGTAAATAAAGTTATATTTACTGATTATTTTATTTGAACTAAGTGGCTCACTATTTGGAATAGCGAACCACTTAGTTCTAATTTTTCTTTTTTAATACGCTGTCGATAAGAAGTCTCTCACCTCTGTAGGCGGGAGATGAATTATGGAAAAGACAGCGAAAATACATTCTAGGCAATTACATATTGCCAATTATTATTGTGCCTTACCAGCTTCAACGTTTTGAGACTTACCTGCTTATAGCTTTTGTCGGGAACAGTAATATAATCACCATTTTTATCAACAATATAAGCAGCTGAACCTGTAAACCCAAAAATCCAGCCTCGCTTGCCATAGCAGATTACTTCATCGTTAAGATACCAGCCATTAACCTGTTTTGTGTTTTTGCTGTTGCGTTTCGCTTCTGTATTCTTTCCCTTACGTCCTTTGCGAGCAGTTGCTTCATGCAAGGAACGTTTTTTCTTACGGAACTGCTTAATCCAGAAGCATTCATCGGTATTCTTTTCGATTTTTTCGATACCGGTGATAGCAATCGCATCGTTATAATGATTTTTTGCTAATTCAAGAGCTTTTCTTTTTTCGGTAGTAACTGAACCGTAAGTAATCTCAGCTTCAGGATATTTTTTATAAGTTCTGATGCGAAGCACGTTCATAAACGGCGGTTCCTTATATTGTCTAGCTTTCTTATGCTTTGTCATCTATTTATATAAAATACCATCTTCCTGATGATTTTCATGAGTATGGCATTCAGTGCAGACGGTAATAAGGTTGTCTGCTCTGTCGCTGCCGCCCTTACTCTTATAAACGATATGATGAGTATGAAGAATCTTATTCTTTTTATGACATACCTGACAGGTGTAGTTATCTCTCGCAAAGACAAAATACCTTATATCATAATAGCCATAAGTCTGCCCGTGCTGATAATCAACACCTTTGATATCAGGATTAATCATCTTCGCAGTATCAAATTTTCCGACTTCGATACGAAGTTTCGGATCGGGTACAAGACTGCAGAACTTATCAATCCAGCCAAAATTCGCATCAAGCTTTCCCTGGATACTGGGCGGAAGCCAGCCTTCAGGTCTGGTTCTGTGAAGAAATCTTGCTTTACGGTATCTGGTCTTACGATATCTTCTGCCTCTGCGGTATTCCGCACGGGTCTGAAGAAGAGAATGGACATCCTGCCTGAGCTTGACCTCGCCTTTGGCGAGAACTTTGCCTTGGCTGACAACCGCAATCCCGATATGTTTTGCACCTTGATCAATACCTATAATTACTTCCTGTTTTGCTTCCCCGGTAGGGTAGCAGAGCTGGATTGTAAAAGGTTTGTAATCTATAACTTTCGCTTTCTTCTGCTTGAGCAGAATTTTTGCTTTTCTTGGCGAACACGGCATAAGAGCCTGTCCGCGCATGTTTTTTACAAAAACTTTCATAGTTTTTTGTCCGGAACACTCGAGTCCGGAACCTCCTTTCAGAGTATTTACTCTTAACCGAAGTTAAAAGTAATTATCCTTCGCCAATGTTATAAATGCTTGTCGTGGTCGACCACTCCGGGTTGACTGTCCCTCGCTCTCAGGACTGTTTACAGAGCCCGCTCATTGCTACAGACTAGGGTATCATCCGTAGGTGAGATAACATAAATAACGTAGTTCCCCGCCGGCCGAAGCCTTTGGATTACTGAGGCTAGACAAATAGCTTTCGCAGGACTTTCGTCCTGCTAGGCTCCACGAACTTCAGCAAAAGCTCTCGTGAAGTTTACGCTTCTTTCAAGCTCTCGCCTCTATAGGTGGGAGTAATTTGACGGACAAACCGTCTATCGGTAGTGCCTTTTTCTATACTTATTGTACTATATAATATGGAGATTATGCAAGGGGAAGTTTGCTTTTGTTGACTGTATAATTAAGTAGTGTTACACTGTGAATAGATATAATTGTTATAGTTAGGTGGTGATTTTCCATGATGACTTATGATGAAGCTATTAAGAAATTATTAAAGTCTTGTTCTGAATATGAAGAAACTATTAAGTTGCTTGAAAAGGAGAATGCTTTTTTGGCCGATACGATAGAAAAGTATAATTTGGGCAAAATTAATAGAGAAAGAAAATCACTTTATAAGAGTATGGAGCAAGTAAAGAAAGATGCTGCATTGATTTTAAAGGAAGCAAATTCGATTAAATCTCAATATTTAGGTAAACTGAAGGAAACAGAATTTATCAATAGGGATCTTAAGGATAAACAAAATAATCTTGATATGTATATTGATTCTCAGTCCGATGTGAAATTAAAAGAAATCAAAGAAAAATTTTCTAATTACAAGGTTTTTGCTAATGAAAAAATAAATTCTTGTATTCAAGAGAATATGCTGCTAAAATCTCAAAATGCTTCATATAGTGGAATTAATCGGAAGTTAAAGATATTGATTGGTATTTTAATTGGTGTTTTGGTTGTTGAATTTTTTGTTTTGAGAGGGTTTGGAGGATGAGATTTATGAATAATGTATCTGAGCAGATTCGAATTGTTGATATAGAAAAACTTGATGTTTATAAAGAAAAACGTAATTGTTATTCTGAAATAGAAGATTTTGTGAATAGCCATAAGGGAACAAAAGGACAGATTTGTGCTTTATATGGTTTGCGGCGGACCGGAAAGACTGTACTTTTGAATCAGATGGCAAAAGAATTGCATGGAAAAGGGTATAAGTGTTTATACTTTAGTTGTTCTGATGAATATGAAAATATAATTAAGGATTGTAATAATAATATTGTTCATAAACCTGAAATTAATGAATTGTATGAATTGTTAAATGGTGCAATTAAAGAAGATTATAATTATGTTTTTATAGATGAAATAACTTTGATTAAAGATTTTGTTGGTCAAGGTAATGTTTTATCTAATTATTATGGTAATCAGGGCTTGAATATTATTGTTACGGGTACGGATTCTTTGAGTTTTACTTTATTGTCTCAAGATGATATGATGGACCGGCTTAAGCCTGTACATACTTCATATGTTTCTTTTTCGGAATACAATAGATTATTAGGTAAAGGACTTGATGATTATATCCAGTTTGGTGGAACATTGAAAGAGGAATCACCTTATAAAGATGGATCTTCTACGATAGAATATACTAATAAGGCTATTGTGAAAAATATTATTCGTTCGGTTCGTGGAAACGAGCATAGGGATACTCATGCACTTACTTTGTTGTATCCTGAAGAAGATATTGTTTCAACTATTCATAGATGTATTAATCAGATGAATCAGGATTTTCTTGTTTCTGCGATTAATCGAAATAATGGTATTTTTGAATCACATCCTTTGCATCTTGGCGTTGATAATGCTCGAAATTTTCTTTACCGCAATCATTTGGATGTTGAAATGCTTGATGTGCAGATAAAAAAATCGTTAGAAGTTTTGAATAAAGATGAAATGCATGTCAATATGAGGCAAGAAGATGTAGATGTTATAAGAAAATCTCTTGAAGATTTGGAATTGGTATTGACTGTTCCTACATATATTTCTATTAAAGATAATAATCTTGTTCGTGGAAAAGATATGCAGATTATAAGTCAGGCGGGAATGGTTTATTATCATGCTACTGAAGTGCTCAAATTAATTACTAATGATGAGAACTGGAAAAATTTAGAAGTATGCGGATTGGATAATAAGGCGAAATTTATAGAAAGAGTAGATCGTCAGGTTAAAGGCGATATCTTAGAAAATTTAATTTTATATGATTCTTATAAGGCTCTTAGCGAAAACTATTATGTGACTAAAATTCGTAGAAATTCTGATGGTAAAGAGGTGGATCTAGCGATAGTTGATAAACAAACAAAAGATACGTATTTGTTTGAAGTAAAATATTCCAAAGAAAAAATAGAAAATCAGGCTAAAAATTTAGTGAATGAAAATTTTTGTGATTATATAGAGGATAGATTTGGCGAGATAAAAGGTCGGTATGTTATTTATAACGGAACAAACGATAGCATTCAGTCTCCTTTTGGAGAAATTAAGTATCTTCCTGCAGAACAGTTTTTGACAAATGTCGTCAATGTAAGTACTATTGAAGATTTATTGAATTCGTTTAGAGGTCCTTGCGATGGTATGGGTGAACGTCCTGTGAACAAAGAATTTCGGTTTATTGATTCTGATTTGGAAGATGAGATAGCTAATATTTCTTTAAAGTCGAAGAAAGTAAAGGGCGATGCTTTGAGTACAATTGCTAATGAAAAAAGCAGAGTGGATAAATCTTTTGAGGTTAAGAATAAACTGAAAGAACAAGCTAAAGTAAAGAATGATGATTTAATAAGGTAAGTAAGTTTGCTTAATTCACATGAATACATTTATGCTGAGACCGACTAAAATCCAAGAGTTTTTGCCAAAATAAATTTTATTAAAGTAGAATATTGTGTGCCTCGCGGAATGACCAATTCCATTCCGGGTTCCTGTATCACATTGCCTTTATCCCATTCCAAATAATGTTTTGCTTGCGGATTATATTCTTCTATCGGCATCCGGCATCCACGCACCACAAACCGATATGTGTTCTTATTGCCATATAAATCCTCCAGTTCATAACGGAAGTGATAATCCCTCTCCTCATCAATCGTCACGACTCCTCCCTTCTCATCAGCCTGTAACATACGCAAAGGATTTCCCGGAAGTATCTGTGAACGCATCACCCAACTGTTTTTCTTCACATGTTCCTCATAATCCGTCCAAGCGTTAATCATGCGGTTTTCTTCAGGCAAAACGCCATCCACCGTACTACGGAACACTTCAGCCGTATCTACATAAAGTACGACAGACCGCACCCCGTAATTGTTATGCGTACCGTCCATGTAGTCGTATGCTTTTATACCTGCTGCTATTTCTCCCCAAGCCTCAACCGGAGTTCCCAATGCGGCAACCGGAATCGCTTTCTTCTTCGGAGAACCGCTCACCACTCCTTTCCCCGGCTGAGGATAAAGCATCACCAAAGAAGCACGAGGCGGAGTCGTGTCTTTCACCTTATCCGTATAAAACTGCAAAGGGTCTATCAGCTCACCTGTATCCGTACGACGAATCTCCATATGCAAATGAGGACCAAACGAATATCCTTCATTACCGCTCAAAGCAATAATCTCACCGGACTTAAACGCCAGTTGGCCGGGTTCAAACTTCAAGTCTACCGCAAAAGTCTCATTCTCATACTGA
>OGYE01001806.1_pt1 | contig 13677 bp, 15 predicted proteins | sample 1576471 | NCBI WGS metagenome assembly OGYE01 (sample SAMEA3541532, study PRJEB24748) | human gut metagenome | biome: human gut; feature: human-associated habitat; material: faeces | place: China | collected 2012
CAGAGAGGTTGTTAGTTAATGAACAATATATCGGTTCTTTATTCTGAGGAAGAGCTTGCATTGTCTGTGAAAAAGCTTGGAGCAGAGATAACTGAAGAGTATAAAGGAAAAAAGCTTCTTGTTGTGTGCGTTCTTAAGGGAGCGTTCGTGTTTACTGCCGATCTTGTAAGAAGTATCGACAATGATATGCAGATCGCTTTTATTACTGCAAAGAGTTATGCTGGCACAAGCTCAACAGGAAATGTTTCAATTTCAGGAGACCATGATCTTATGGGTCTTGACCTGAGAGAGTGGGACGTTTTATTGGTTGAGGATATTCTCGACACAGGAAGAACACTTTGCGAGTTAAAAAAGAAGTTTGCGTCAATGGGTGCGCCAAGTGTTAAGATAGCTGTTATGCCTTTGACGTAGACCGCCAGCTTGAGCAACGCACCGGCAATCAACCCGATGAGCAGATCGACGGGATGAAAGCTGGGCAGCGGATTTGTGAAGGCAGTGCCGAACACGGCAAAGCCGTTTGTCAGCTTGTCGATGAACTCTGCGCCGGGAGCGAGACGAAATACGGCGGCAATCTTATCCGCAAAATAGAAGGCGAAGACATACGGAAGGTTCAGAAGAATGAGCTTCTTCACATCGGGTTTGTTCACAGCTCCACACCCCGATCCTTGGTCTTGACCTTGACTTTCTCTTTGTGCTGTGCCTTGCTCTGGACTTTCTCCTGATCCAGCTTGTGCCGGATGGACGGCTGTTCCTTCTGCTTGACGGTTTTGGCGGAGAACTCCTTGAACGCGGCGGTCATAACATCAACATCTCGTCCCTTGAAGAAGACAAGATAGCTGGGCGGCTCAACGGAAACGTCCTTCTTGAGCGCAAAGTCCAGACCGTATTTACTGGCTGTTCGCTCAAAGGACTTGATGTTGCCGTCCGTCACTTCGATGTTGGAGATGGCGGCGTTCTGACTCATCAGATGCTTGATGGACTGCTTACCGCGATAGGTTTTTGGCTGCTGCATCTGTTTCTGCGCCTTCTCAATCTCCTGCACGAACTTGTCCAGTGCCTTTTTCAGCACCTCGGCTGAGATTTTGCCGCCCTTGATCATGATTGCAACAACTTTGGTGTTGACTTCATCCTGCATTGCAGTGATACCTCCTTTCCTTGAAATGATTGAGGGAATGCTGCCTCAGCTAAGGCGGCACAATCCGGCGACAGATGATTTTCATTTACACTGTCCTCCTTTCCGAGCATTGCTCACGATGGTATTCATTAAAGAGTGTCTTCACAAAGGCTATAATCGTAGGTCTTCGGCTTCTTTGACCCTGCCGATCTGTCCTGCCCGTAGAAATCATGATTGACGAGCGCGGAGTAGTAATTGTCTATCGTCAGAGAGGCGTTATACAGAGCGGTCAACAGGTACGCCCGGATATTACGGATGTCTGACGGGTTCTTGTTCATTGCTTCCAGAACGTACTCTATGTGGCTGCTATTCAGCTTGAGAAAGCGGGACTTAACCACTTGCTGCGGCATATCCTCGCCATTGATACGGATGGTCGGAGCGGTAGAGCAGACGGCATCCAGCATGATGTCCATGATCTCCCGGAAGCGGTCTTTATCGAACTTCGGATCCTGACAGAGAATGTTGTAGTCAAGATTCTCTTTGATAATCTCTTCATACTCGCTTCGCTCATCCATCCTGTCCATCCCATCAAGATTGATGGATTGATAGTTCTTTGAGAGAGTATTTCTTTCTTGAGTAATTACTTGGATAGTATTTCTTTGTGCGGGATTTTCCCTATGGGGATTCTCCACGTCTGGATTCTCCACATCGGGATTTTCCCTGTGTGGATTTTCCCTGTGTGGATTTTCCCTGTGTGGATTATCCCTGTGTGGCAAACCGGCTTGCGGCATCTCATAGATGTCGAACTCCGTGCTGACCATTCTGCCCTTATCATCTCTGCCACGGTGACGGACAAGGTAGCCGTTTTCCTCAAGCTCCTTGAGTGCCGAAAGTATGGCGTCGGGACCTTCCTTGCAGAGTGCCGCAAGACCACGGGTGGAGAACTGCCAGCCGTCGTTGAAGGACAGCATCTTTGAGAGAAGACCGACTGCTTTGAGGGAGAGGTTCTTATCTCTCAGGTGGGTATTGCCCATGACCGTGAAGTCACGGGTTTTATTGACGCGATAGACTGACACATGATCACCCTGCCATTTCCGTAGATACTTCAACGCCGCAGATTCCAAAGTAGCGGATGCGGATGACGTTCTTGCCCTTCGGGGTGAAGTAGGTCTGAGAGCCGGTATAGCGGAAGGTCACGAAATCCCGGACGATGAAGAGTCCTTCGTTGCTCTTCTTGTTGTAGGGAAGAAGCTGACCGGAGGGAGAGCGGAACAGATACCCTTCGTTAAGCAGGAATTTGACGAACTTGCGCTCCGGGATTTTCAGTTCCTTCGCCGAGGTGCGAATGTTGGTGCAGTCATCTGGATTGACGAAGGCGTCAAAGTAATCGGCTTTCGGTCTTGCGATGCCCAGCTCCGCTTCAAGGGCATTGGCGCGATTCGTTTCCTTGAGCAAGGTCTGCGCAAGCTCTATGATGACCGCCGGTTCCTTCTGAATGCGGTCCAGCAGGGATTCCGTCATGTAGCAGCCGGTCTTGCGGATCATGGGAACAACCTCATCGAACAGCCAGTGTTCAAATCTTTCCGCCGAGGGGAGTTTGCTATGGACAATTAGCCTGTAAACATCACCCTCCGTAATGTAGGAAAGGGACTGCGTACCGCCGCTCGTAAGGGTGTCCCGTTTTAGGACACCCTTGCAATGGTCAATAATTGCCTTGCCGGGTCTGGCATATCCCAATGCTCTTGCAACATCTGAGCCGCAGAACAGAAGTGTTTCTCCGTCGAGGATCGTCCTCACCTCACCGAACTGTTCATTCTTGAAGACTTCGATTTTGTTATCCATGACAGGTTTCCTTTCCGGCATCAGATGTGCCACTTTGATTTTTGAGTGTAGAAACGGGATTGCAGCAGTAGGGACACTCTGCAAACACGCAGGACTGATATTTCCAGTGAGGACGGTGAAAGCGGCAGCTTCGGCACTCAGGGAGAATGCCATCCGCGCCGCTGTCAAAATGCTCAAAGCCGGGTATGGTCTGCATCAGCAATTCCAGTGCTTGCAGATCACCGGCTGTCATGCGTTTCATGCTTAAAAACTCCTTTCCTTCGCCGCATCGCCAGCAAATATTCCGGCTTTTGGGCAACAAAAAAAGAGGGTTTGCTTCTTACTCCAAATTGGAGAAGAAACAAACCCTCTTCGTTTACGATGTAGTTCAGATGATTTCTCGGATGGTATGAATGACACCGAGCAGCAGCCCGATGAAGAAGGCAAGTCCTCCGATAAGACCGCCTATGATTAAGTTCAATGCGAAGATGCCGACTGAGCCGGAGATACCGTAGCCGCTGGGAACGAGCCAGAGGCACATCCTCCGGATGCCGAATGGCAAGCCGACGCAGATCCACATAAGGAAGTAGTCACATACGCCGTCAGGCATATAGATCGGCTTGAGAAATGACGCGAGGCAGAACGCAAGCGCGATTGGAAGCAGAACCTCCTTCAAGAAGACTTTGATAGCACCCACTATATCCTCCTTCTGCCGGAAGTGTGCAGCGGCACACTCCGGCTTGCTTGATTATTGTGAAAGTCCTTTGTTTTCGGTCAAAAAAAGAAGGGACTAAGCCAGAATGCCTTGGTTTTCAAGGTCTTTCTGATTTAGTCCTATTATCGCACAATAATCTTTCACCACCTAGTTGTTGCCCATGCCGGGCGCCCCCACCAAAAAGAGAGGTCATCATTTCTGATGACCTCTCTTTTCTCATACTACGGGTTACATTTTTTACATGGGACATAGCCCATTGCGATGACATCATCGCGGCTCCCTGTATAGCTCTGCTTGTTGGATTCTTTCATCTGCTTCACACTTCCGCAACTTGGATAATGGAACTTTTTCGTGTTGGTGTTCAATATGTACGTCGTTCCCTGCGGGGCTTGTTCTACCACCGGCTCCGGCGTGGGCGTTGCGGCAACGGCACTTTCAGTCGGCGCAGCAGTCGCAGTTGTCGTGCTGCTCTGACCGCCCTGTGTACCATCCGCCTCATTGTCGCCCGTGGCGTAATCGATGGTTACACCAGGCTGGACATTGTAGGCGAACACACAGAACAGAATGCCATCCCCATTATCCTCAACGGACTTAGCCTCTATCAAAACACCCTTTGCAACGAGGTCATTGCCATCAAACATCGGCGTGACTCTGTATAGAACATGGTTTCCGGTTTCTTTGATGTAATCGGCTGTCATGTTCTCAAAAGGCAACATACCATCGATGTTCAATGCTCGTGTGCCAGTGATGAGATTTCGCTCGTTGGCGTTTTCCGCCGTGAGCTGATAGCCAATTAGGTGACAGCGGTTGAACAGATATTTACCATCTACAAAGTCATATTTGACTGTGCGCCAACCGGACGGCTTTATCTGCCCGATAGACCCACGTTTCTCGGTTGGCATTGTCTCAGTATCCTTCTATATGCAAACAAAAAGCCGTCCGACAAAATGATATGCTCCCTATATAGCGAACAGTGAAATAAAACACTGAAAGCTATATGGGGAGCATTTTGTATAAGGGGTCGACTGTTATTTTATATATAAGCAGGTTGATGGCTTTATCTTTATTTACCGTCGGCGTTCCAACTGCCTTCGATCTGGGTGGCGGCGGTGGAAGCGCTCCACAGAAAATCCTTGGGAAATACGCTCATTAAGAAGCTCCTTTATCGGTTGAGAAACCGGACCAGGGCATCGGCCGAAGCCTTTGCCCCACCCAGGCTGCGCATATCGGCGCTGAATTCCTGCAAAGTCTCGCGGTAGGAATCATTCTGCAGGATAGTCTCGATGGCCATTTTCAAGCCTTGGGAGGTAACGCTGTTCTTGCCGTGGAAGGCGATGCCCAGACCCAGTTTTTCGATTTGCCCCGCCGTGACGGCCTGCTCGTCCATCTGGGGAATGGCGATCATGGGCACGCCGTAGTAAATGGATTCTCCGGTGCCCCCCATGCCCGCATGGGTGATAAAGACCGACGCCTGAGACAGGATGTCCAGCTGGGGCACCATCTGGCCCAGCTCCACATTGGCGGGTACATCCTGCAAGCTGGCCGGATCAATGGAGCCCAGCGCCGCAAAGACATGAATATCCAGGTCCCGTACAGCATCAAAGAGGATGGGGTAGTATTCCGGCCAGTTGTTGAAAGCGGTGCCCAAAGAGGAGTACAGCAGGGGTTTGCCATCAGCGGGGGCTTTCCAGCTACCGAAGGCCGTGCGCTTGCCGATCTGCACCCCGGTAAAGACAAAGCTGTCGTCGAAACTTTCGTTGTGGGGCACCAGCCGCTTCTGCATCATGACCAGGTTCAGATTTCCCCGACCGTCAAAAATTTCCTTCACGGTCATCTTGCGGCAGCCGTACTGTACCACAAAGCGATCGGCCAGTTCGTCGGCGGCCACCCGCAGGGGATGGTCGGGGGACACCGTCTCGAACCCGGCCGCCACCGAGTACTCCCCGTTGGCCGGGTAGCTGGTGTAGAGCATAACGTTGGGCACTCCCAGCACATCGGCGGCCAGGGTACCGGCAATGCCCGCAAAATCGTGGACGATGGCGTCGGGGCGGTCCTCTTTCAGCACCGCCAGCACCGGTTCCAGATAGGCCTCCGCTTCATGCAGGAACAGAAACGGCACGGTGGCAGCCACATCTGACTTGTCCTCCCCGGATTCACCGGCATGTGCTTCCATCCAGGAAGGCACCGCCACGAACTGGGCACCCGTGGGCTCCACAATGGTGCGGAACCCCTCGGTACAGAAATAGGTCACCCGCACACCCCGGCGCACCAGTTCGGTTACCAGTTCCAGAGTAGGGTTCACGTGGCCAAAGGCTCCCAGAGAAACAACGGCAATATGCATAACAGGCAGCTCCTTCCCAATCAGCAGATGTTTACCTTTTGATTTCAGTATACAACAACATACCGAAGGGTTGGTTCCCTGTTAGGAAAAGCAGTTTCAGAAAGGGGCAGCGTGTCAAAAAACCGGTCTCAAATTTGTAGGATTTGTCAAAAAAAGAGCAGGTGCCCGTCGCGGCACCTGCTTACAAAAAGTTTATTCAGAGATATTCTTTTCCATACTGACGCAGATATTGCAGGGTCAACAGATCCACCGCCATCAACGCCCCGTACTTGCCCACATCGTTGCGGTTGGACACCCCGCACCCCAGCACAAACCGGGCATAATTCCAGTAGGAGCTGGATGTATTCTGGGTGATGACCAGAATGGGGCACCCAGCAGTTATCAGCCCGTTCCAGATGGTAGGGTAACGCATGGGGTAGCTTCCCCCCACTGTGCAGACGATGGCCAGGTCGTTTTTCTGCAGGCTGCGGGCACAAGCCAGCTGCTGGGTGTAGTCCAGATATAGCTCCACATAGCGGTCCATCCGGATCATCTTGCTTTGCAGATGCCGCCCGATATCCCACAGAAAATGGTGGGAGAAGAAGGCGATTCTGCCGCTGTTAGCAAGAGCCACGGCCATCTCGGCCAGGCGCTCGGTGTTTTCGGGGGCAGTGGTGACCCGGATGTTGCGGATCACTTCCTCGCTGTAATCCTGCAGGGCTGCCTGCGGGTCGGCACACAGTTTGTCGTAAAAGGTCCGGGAATAATCCGTTCTGATAGAAAAATCCTGCAGTAAGCAGTCGTGCAGTTCACGGAAGCCGTCAAACCCCATAAACCGGCAAAAACGGGAAATGGATGCCTTGGATACATAGCACAGGTCGGCGATCTCGGCCAGGGACAGATTTTTCAGCTTGCCGTAATGGGTCAGCATGGCCAGAGCAATGTCGTAGTTGGCGTCCTGCTGGGGAGTGGTGCTCACATAACTCATGAGCTTTTCTTCCAAAGAACCCATTGTTTTTGCGTCATTCATCGGCATAACCTCCCTTTTTATTACTGTACCATAAAACAGACTTTTCCTGCAATAGAAAAAAGACCGATACCTCCAGGTATCGGTCCTTTTTTGTTGCGAAATCCAAAAGGTCAATCAGACTTTTTCCAGATCTTTCTTGGAGAAGCCAAAGAAATAGGTAGCCACAGCACCCACCACCAGAGAGATGGCACAGGCGATGATGCCGTTGATCAGGTTGGCGGTGGTGCCGCCACTGAAGCTGAGCAGCGCCAGGAAGTTGGAGCTGGTGATGGCGTAGGCGCACACATTGGTGATGCCCGCATAAACACCGCCCACAAAGGCGCCGATGGCGGAGGTGATGAAGCAGCGGCTGTACCGGAAGCAGATGCCGTAGAGGGTGGGCTCGGTGATACCGCCCAGGATGCCGGCGGTGAAGGAGGCAAAAGCGGTGCTCTTTTCCTCTTTATTGCGCAGACGCAGCGCAGCACCCAGCGCCACGCCAAAGCAGGCCCAAGTAGCAAAGCTGCCGCTGACCATGGGGCCGCTCTGGATACCAGTCTCGAAGAAGGAGGCCATCATGGGCATCATCAGGGCCAGGTGCATGCCGCTGAGAACCAGGAATTCCCACAAAGCTGCAATGACCGCTACACCAAAGAAGCCAGTGGTGGTACCGAACCAGGCCAGACCGTTGCTGATGGCATTGCCCACAATAGTGCCCAGAGGTGCCAGCAGGCAGAGGATAAACGGAATGGAGATCAGCATACTGAGGAAAGGAGTGAATACGGTGGTCAGCACATCAGGCATGATCTTTTTGATGAGCTTATACACCACGCTGAAGAAGAAAACCGACAGCATGATGGGCAGCACTGTCTGGGCATAGTTGGTAACGGTGCAGGGGATACCAAACACTGTGAATGGTTCCCCGGACGTAGCATAAGCCGCAAAATCCGGTACCATGAGAATACAGCCGATGAAACCGCCCAGCATGGGGGTGATGCCCAGCTGCTTGGCGGCGTTGAAGCCTGCCAGAATGGGCATGAAGTAGAAGGCGGCGTCATACAGGAAGTCAAACAGGATGTACAGGTCGCTTTCCGCCGGATACAGTCCCAGCAGTTCCGGCCCGCACAGGGAGTTGATGCAGCGGAACAGCGCGCCCGCCAGCAACACGGGAATCAGTGGGGTCATGCAGCCCGCCATGTAGCCCATGATGTTCTTGCCCACCTGTTTGGGGGTCAGTTTGGGCTTGGCCACCGCGGCGTCTTCCGCCGCGGCTTTGGCGTCCTCCACCGGCGCATTGGCAGTGAGGTTCGCCAGCTTGCACAGTTCCTCGTAGACCTTGGGCACATTGGTGCCGATGATGACCTGGTATTGCTGGCCGCCGCGCACCACGCCCAGCACACCGCCGATAGCCTTGACTTCCTCATCCTTAGGGATGGAGTCGTCCTTCAGGTAGAGCCGTAGACGGGTCATGCAGTGGGTGGCGTCCTTCAGATTGGACGCACCGCCCACAGCCGTCAGGATCTGGTGGGCGATTTCTTTGTTGTTTGCCATTGTTTTTCCTCCTCTTTATGATTCCCACAGGCCGTTTTGCCGTATGACCTGTTGATACCAGCTGAAACTGTCCTTCTTGATGCGGGCACAGTCCATCACATCGGTGTCGGTGCGGTTCACGTATACCAGGCCGTAACGCTTGGCAAAGCCCTGGTGGCTGGATACCACGTCCACAAAGCTCCAGGGGCAGTAGCCGAATACCGGCAATCCCTCGTCCAGCATGATCTCCAGCTGCTCGATATGCCGGCGCAGATAGTCGATGCGGTAGACATCGTGGATCTGGCCGTCGGGGCCGGGGGCTTCGCTGTAAGCCATACCGTTTTCGGTGACGATCATCGGCAGGCGGTAGCGGTTGTACACCTTGCGCATCCCGATATGCAGGCCCGCTGGGTCGATGCCCTTGTCCATCCATTCGGTTTTTTCGAGATAGGGATTCTCGCAGATGTCGAAGGCGTCCGACACCCAGAAGGGCGGCTGGTCGTAGTTGATGGGCCCCGTCTTGGCCTTGACGCAGAGGCTGAAATAGTAGTTGATCCCGATGAAATCAGGTTTTGACGCCTGCAGTGCTGCAGCATCCTCCGGCTCGGTATGGGGGTAGAGCTCGTGGCTCTTTAAATAGGAGGCCACATAGGGCGGATAGGTACCGTAAACGCTCATATCCAGCAGATAGAACTCCATGAGTTCCTCGGCGTTGGCGGCGGCCAGCACATCCTCGCTGCGGCTGGACTGGGGGTAGACCACCTGAATCGCACAGACCGGGCCGATCTTGGCCTCGGGGTCAATTTTCCGTAACAGCGAAATGGCTTTGTGTTCGGCCAGCGAGACGTTGTAGCTCATCTGGTAGACATTCTGCAGATTCTTCTGAGGGTCCGACTCGTGGTTGCCGTTGAGCATCCCCGCCGCCGTGGCGATGAGCTGCTCGTTGACAGTAGCCCACATTTTGACACGGCCCTTGAAGTGGGTGAAACACACCTCGGCGTATTGCAGGTAGGCATCCACCATCTGGCGGCTGCGCCAGCCACCGAAGGCGTCCACCGCCGCCTGGGGGCACTCAAAGTGGTAAAGGGTCACAAAGGGCTGGATGCCCTTCTCCAGCAGATAATCGATGAGCCGGTCGTAAAAGGCCAGCCCCTCGGGGTTGGGAATGCCAGAATTGTCCGGCATGATGCGGCTCCAGGAGAAGCCCATACGGTAGACTTTCAGGCCCAGTTCGGCCATCAGATCCACGTCCTCTTTCCAGTGGTGGTAGTGGTCGGCGGCCACCCTGTTGTCCGCAATGCCGGGGCGGTTGGCCCCCAGGTCGGTGGTGGCGGGGCCTTTGCCCCCCTCGCCGAAGCCGCCTTCCACCTGAAACGCGCTGGTGGAGGCACCCCAGAGGAAATCCTCCGGGAAGGGATGATGTTGGTTCTGCATAAAGGATTCCTCCTTGGGATTCAGGTGAGGTCGTCGTAGGTGACCAGCTGCACGGGCTGCTCTTCCAGCCAAGCGCGGACCTGGGGGCGGCAGAGCATGTCGGCTTCCCGTACCCGGGCGGTGGTCATGGTGGAATGGTCCAGCAGATAGGCGTCCAGATAACCGGGATGGAACACCATCAGGTCGCAGCCGTCCTTGTGGGCATTGGCCACCGCATCCTGCACCCCGGTGAAGGGGTCGGCTTCGTAGGCGGCGAAATCTTTTGGCATGTAAGCGTAGACCTTGGTGCTGCGGAAGGTCACTGCCTGACCCGGGCAGCCCATAGCAAAGTAGGGCAGGTTGTGGCGGGCTGCCACCATCTCCAGCCCTTTGAAAAAGTTGGGACTGGCCACGGCGTGGCCCTCAAAGTAGCCGGGGTCCTTCCCAGTCAGGGCCTTGAACTGCCGGTACTGGGCCTCGATTTCCTCTACGACCTCCTCCAGCACCACGAAATCCTTCCCGGCCTTGGCGGCATCCCGGTAAGCGCGGCTGGGTTTGAATTCTCCTTCCGGTGTGCAGAGGCTGGGGATGCGAGCGGGATTGGTGAGGGGCCGCCCCACGCAGATGTTGGTGTGCTGCCCCAGGCAGACCGGGTGCCCTGCCAGCAGGCCCAGGCCATGGACGGCATCCGGCATGTTTGTCATGACCCCCACCGACCGCACCAGCCCGGCCGCCACCGTGGCGGCAATGCCGCAGTTGACGCCCTGGGAATAACCCAGATCGTCAGCGCGGATGAGAAGACGTTTCACGCAAAGCGCTCCTTTCCTTGTGCGGTCACGCTGTACCGCATCGCTCTTTCTGGTTGTATTGTACACGAAAAAAGCCCCGCTGTTGTTTCGCAGCGAGGCATACTGTTTCCCGTTCCGGCATCGCAGAAAAAACCAGAACGTTTCTTTGTGCAATTTGCCGAGGGACACACAGCAAAAAGCATCCCCCACGGGCGATTACTATGAAGCCGGTCTTCTGTAAGCGGTCAATAATCCCCCGGATACAAGTGAACACTCCGTTGTGAGATAATAGATTCTAAGAAATCTCAGAAATCTAAGAAGTCCTAGAAGTTTAAGAAGTCTTAGATTGCCGCATGAGATTTATTAGAAGTCTCAAAGAATGGAGTGAGAATATGGCAGGCGAGTATCGTAGCTTAAAGAAACAGCATTACTTGAATCTCATCAAGGAATGTGCAAGCAACGGGAAGAATAAGCAACAGTGGTGTTCTGAAAACGGAATCAAGTATTCCACGTTCATGCGTTGGCAGGCTCTTCTGCGAGATGAGGTAGCGGATCAAGTCATGGAGCAGCAGACTATTGTTCCTGTAAAAATAGCTCCACCAATTGTTTCCGCTCCTCATCCAGATACTGCTCTGCTGCAGGAGATTCATATCAGGAAAGGCGAGGTGTCAATCTCCTTGCCGTGCTGTTTGCCTGCTGCGTATATTCTGGAAATCATTAAGGGACTCGCCTAATGCTGGGGGATATTCGTCAGGCCAAAAATGTGTATATCGTTACCGGGTATACAGATATGCGAAAAGGAATCCGCAGTCTGGTTCCGTATGTCATGCAAAATTTCAAAATGGATCCATATGAAAGTGGGCTGTTTCTGTTCTGCGGTAAGAAGTGTGACCGCTTAAAGGCACTGCTCTGGGAACCGGATGAATTTGTGCTTCTTTATAAAGTTCTGGATAATGGTCGTTACCAGTGGCCGCGGAATGAGAAAGAGGTCAAGGAACTGACATGGGAGCAGTTCACATCTAAGTATTGCAATTCTTCGGTCATCGGTCAAGCTCCTAAAATTGGTTCGCCAAACGACTCCAATGCGGTATTGCACTGAATCACGGACTCATGTTTGGCGATAGAATGAAGGATAATGCTGTCTCTTTTCACGCGCGGATATAGCATGGCCATGTGGGCAATTCGGAGAAGCGATTGCAATTCATCAAGGGAAAGCTTCATGGCGAGTGCGAATGAAATCAAGACATCCCTCGATGGCATATCTTTCCGACCAGAGAAAATTTGATACCCGTAGCTACGTTCGATGAGAGCGTCTGCGATGATCTTTCCTTTTTTCAGACCATGTTCAGTTAAAAGCTGGTTCAAATACTGACAAAGCGAAAATTTCAAGAATTCGTTGCTGTTTTCTTCAATGTACTTTTGCATGTCTCCCTTGGATATCAGAATCTTCAGTAACTCATCGGTCGTTTTGTTCATTATTCATGGAACTCCTACTCAAATGTTTTACTATATATATTGGTCTGATTATGTTGATTATAGCGTGTATTTCACAGATTAACAAGGCTGACTTCATTATTTTTTCAGACCAATTAAAAAACAGTCACAACCGACGTAGTTAAACAGTTTCTGTAAAAATTTAAGAGAAAAACTGCATCGAATCCACACGGGTTCCGTTGGCTCGCGTTTCAAGATGCAAGTGACTGCCCGTCGCCCGCCCGGTGTGACCCACATAGCCGATGACCTGCCCGGCCTGCACCTGCTGACCGGTGGTGACGCAGATGGACGAACAGTGAGCGTACAGTGTTTCCAGCCCGCCGCCGTGGTCGATTTGGATGTAGTAGCCGTAGCTGCCGCCCCAACTGTCAAGACCATTGGCAACGGTTACGATGCCGTCTGCCGCAGCAAGAATCGGCGTACCCTCGGCACAGGCAATGTCGGTGCCGGTGTGGGAGCTGACTTCGCCGGTGATGGGGTCTACGCGATGTCCGAACTGCGAGGTAATCGTACCCGCAACCGGCAGCGGCCATTGCAGGGTGCCTGTGGGGGTGCGAGTGCTGTCCGGGTTCATAAGTTCTCCACCGCCCTGTGCAAAACCGCCGAGCAATTCTGCCCACAGTTCTTCATACTGCGGGTCTTGCAGGAGTTGCAGGTAGGTGTTTTGTCGAGTGGTAAAATGATAATCTGCCGCCATCTCGTCGGGTGTTTTGTGGGTCAGTTCGATTACAAGGACGGTTTCGGTGATTTCTGTGGCAGTCGGGTTGCCGTCCTCATCGGTAGTGTCTATGGTAGTCGTCTCCGGGTGGGTGGAATAGTCCACTGCGTTCATCGCCCACATAATTTCCCGCAACTTGTCCACCTGTTCCTCTGTCAGCGCCGCAACGGGTGCGCCCTGCTCATTGCCCGAAACATACGAAGAAAAGACCGCCAGGACATCCTGCCAGCGGATGTAATATACATCATCGTTGGCTGTAATGTCTTGGCGGTCATGCTGTACATTATCGGAGATTTCTTCCAGCTTATCGCGGTATTCTTCCGTCATGGTTTCTACGGCTTCACGCACGGTGACGGACGCTGCGTTGGGGGCATCGGCGGCAAAGAAGATGCCGTAAGCCGAGCCGGACACAAATGCCACAAGGCTTATGACGATAACAATGCCCAGTGCCGCGCATGAGCCCGCTGCAAGAATGGCTGTAAGGCTGTGCAAATCGGCAAGAAAGTTACGAATTGCCGAGCGCACCGCCACAGCCGTTTTGCCTGTGCCGCCCGCGACCTTTTGCGCGGCAAGCCGTATTTTTTGCGCATGGGTCTGCATCTGCGCTTGGGTCATCACACGGCGCACAGTTTGATTTTTGGCGGTGCGGGTCCGGCGCTGACTTTGGGTCACACCGCGAATATCGCGCGGCGCGGTTTTTGCGGTGACGGCTTTTTCTTTTGCCCTCTGGCGGGGCAAATCTGCCCCACGGCGCG